>ENA-UOTZ01001525-UOTZ01001525.1-compost-metagenome-genome-assembly--contig:-NODE-1525-length-15435-cov-4.044472_pt1 | contig 15435 bp, 7 predicted proteins | sample MGYA00238144_ERZ746983 | MGnify/ENA primary metagenome ERZ746983 (study PRJEB28759, sample SAMN06268863) | compost metagenome | isolation source: single cell | place: USA: California, Emeryville, Joint...
TGCTGAGAAAAACTGAGAAAAAGAGAAAAGAACTTCGTTTGACGCTATCTTCGCTACCCAATGACGTAATCTACGAAATCATAGTCTGTAAGTGATGCCTTAAATTTGTGAGAAGGCAAATAAATTAAAATCTCAATTCTTGGAAAAACCATAATATCTTTCCAACATGCTGCCATTCTTAAACTTGAGTTGGGCGCAGCTTCTGCTCACTGTAATAGGACTGCTGATTCTACGAGAGTGCTGGAAGTATTTAAGACTATGGCTATATCTTCAAGGTCTCAAGAAAAAAGGTGCTGAGATCTATTTCAAACCACCGATTGGAATGGCTATGAAGTATGCGAATGACGCGAAAAGAGGCGACGCATTCGCTTGGTTCAAGGAAAGCATCCAAAAAAATCCAAAACTAAGATTTTTGGCTTCCCATTATTTAGATAAGCCTCTAATATACTTGGCTGATCCAACTTTAATCAAAGCTTTCTTGGCAGATCCCTCAAAAACTGCTAAAGCTTTCATATTCGGACCGCTCCTCCCTTTACTCGAGAACGGACTGGTCTTTAGTAACGGAAATCAGTGGAAAAAACATCGAAAGACTTTATCGACAATTTTCGAATACGGCTTCATCATGTCCCAGATCCCAACCATCGTGAACACGGCTCGGCACATATTCTCAAAAGAGATAGAAGCGAAAAAAGGCAAACATATTGATATACTCGATCTCTATCAAATGATCACAGGAGAGCTAGTTTTCCGTATATTTTTTGGAGAAGAACTTGAAGGAGCTACAATCGATGAAGAACCACTTACTTCGTATCTCGCGTCTCTGCTTGAACTGGGCTTTTATAATGCGCGAGCTCCTGAAAACATTCTTTTTGGAGTGAGAGGAATAAAACTCGGACTTTTCAAAAGGAACAGAGACTACATGCATAAAAGTCAGAAATTCTTGAGTTTTTGCAAAGAGTTGATACAACTCAAGAAGAAGAAGCTCGAAGAAAATCCCGGGAATCAAAAACCTGGTACTAAGTCCGATCTCCTGACTCTTCTGCTTCAAGGCCAAAAACAAAGCAAAGGAACTGCAGATGAGTTCAGCGACGAAGAAATTCTGCACGATTTTATAACATTCTTCTTCGCTGGAATGGATACTACAGGACACATGCTCACAATGGCAACTTATTATTTTGCTAAACAAAGCGAAGAAGTTCAAAACGCTGTCCTTAAAGAAGCCAACGAGTTTTCACAAGCTGGAGTTAATATTACTGGTGATTTAATCAACAAATACGAGACCATCCATGCGTTTTTCAAGGAAACATTGAGATTGGGAACTCCAGCAACCGTCTTGATTCTACGAGATGTGGTAGCAACTCAACAGGTCGAAGACATAACACTCCGAAAAGGTTCGATGGTGAACGCAGCATTCGTCGCTAACAACCATAACCCGGAAATCTATCGAGAACCTTATCGCTTCAATATGTATCGCTGGATACCAGAAAGTCCCGACTTTGAGGAAGAAGTCCGCAAACATCCATTCAACTTTATCCCTTTCTCTGCAGGTCCAAGGAATTGCATTGGACAGCATCTCGCGATATTGGAAGGGAAAATCATTTGGAGCATCTTCTTGTCGACTTACAAATACACTGTTCCTTCTGACTATGAAATACATTTCAAATTCGGGTCAATGAATGGGCCAAGAGAAGTGCTATACCTTGACATTGAAAAGAAATAGAACCAAGTGATCGAACTCTGATTTCTTTCGTGGATATCTATAATTTATTTAACTTCATAATGATAAATGGGAAAATTAATAATATAATGTAAAGGTCATTCATAAAATCTAAAAGAATTCTTGATATCCATATTATCGGTTTGTTGAAGGTGGCATGCATACTGAGTATTATTAACTAAAGCCTTATCTTCAAATTTAGAAGCCTCTTTTGTATGTGAATAGCATTTACCAATTGGAAAGTACATTTGTTACTACGAATAGGATTTTGTTAGATTGAGGAAACTCCTTTCAAAATTCTTGTTAAGACTTAATCCAAACAAATGTAAAGCAAGCATTTGCATATATTGACTTAACATCGGATATATATATTAATAATAAGAGTTTGAGAGCATTGGCTGGCTCAATAACTGACCGTCTTATTGGCATGTAAATTTTTATACCTTTTAACTCTTCCCTAAATTCCAAAGTTAGACTCGATGAAACACACTGAATACGCTGGTTCTGAATTGCACATAATAATAATCAGGAAAGAAATAAAAATTTATTGATACTCTGATCATTCGTCTCTCCAGAGTAAATTACTCGTCCTGGAGTATTGAAATCCGTGACTTTAATCTTACCATCCCAAGAGGCTGTGGCAATCATACTCCCGTTCGAATTCCATTTGAGACAGCAAATCGCAGCTTATTAATGAGTTTATTAATCAAAAATTTATCTAGGGCTTTTACCATTATGCACATTTTCAATATTCTTGACAATTTTCCCAACTCGAATATCATATATCCTTAGAGCCTTATCGTAGCCTCCACTAGCAAGCAAATTCCCATCATTCTGCCACTCAACCCACATGGTTCCTGATTACAATCCAAAATATGAGCTCGAAGTGTAAAATAGTCAACATACGTTTCGTGTCAGGTTTAAATGATTCCTTAAGTACAAGCCCTTGCTTCTCTGTGTCGAGAACATTGAGGCTATTACTATCATACTTAACGGCGATCAATGGGAAGTCTGCATTGGGATTCCAACGACATCGATTTCCGTAAACTGCATAATATTTAAGTGTTTTTGACTGGTTCGATTGAATAAATTTCAATACCTGAGCCACCTCCTTGCATGAGCTGGTAATGGAAGAGATAAGAATTGGTCTCGACCTGAGAGAGTACGACTGTTCCGTTCCAATCGATGGTAGCGATTCTTTCACCTTCTGGATCGAATGACATGCTATCAATGATATCTACATTGAATAATTTCGAAATGAGGGTCCAATATGATTGTCTTACGCTTATGAGTAATTTGCCATTTAGTTTTTCTCGCGACTTCGAGAGATTCAGTATTAAATAAATAATACCCGACACTGTCTCGAATTGAGATAAGAGCGGCTACCTTCCTCTTAGCGTTGCATGCAATATCACCCAATCCGACAACTTACCCTCGTGTTAAGCAAAATAAATACAATAATTACCTCCTTGTACCTCTCCAAGGCTGAAAACCTGTTGCATGTTTCTTGAAGTGTCATAAACTTCAAAATTTGCAGATTTTTCGTAATATTGATTGAGAGAAATCAAATAAGTTGTCCTCGGAATGTGCTCAATATAAGTTGAACTACCTATTTCAATGTTATTTGCTCATAATTCATTGTGTGAAAGAAAAAATACCTCCTGCCTTTAAAGAAGCTCCTTTGACATCTCCATATACATTTTTTCCTGTTTGCATATTATAAACGCTCACCAAATTTGAAACCCATGAGCACCATGCAAGCTTGGAGGAAGCAACTCCTTCTGTGAATTTGAAGAAATCGTTTAAATATTCATCATTGCTGAGAAAAAAAAGAATACCTAGGCTTTTGAACAGCTGACCTGGTTGAATTAGAAGTGTTGAGTCTTTCTTTAAAAGTGCTTTGAGCAATTTGTGGGTTGGGTCATTCTGCTTCGACCATTCTGTCCTGCTTAAAATATTTCCGAGTTCTCCATCATATAAATCATTGTCTTTGATGTCAAAAAGTGTTTCCCATATCTTTCGTCTAATGCCTCCGAGTTCGAGTGCAATTAATCCAATGATATAAGTTTCTTTTGCCACCGTTCTCAGAGCCTGAATTCCCGGTACAATAGTCGTCGTGCTGGTTAAATCAACGCTTTCAAGGGCTTCTTGGGTCATGGTCCTCGTAGCTGACCAGTCGCCAACCATGAAAATGTGAGATTCTTTCATCCAATAAATATTTTTTAGGTCAAGTTCAGGTTCACAGAGCTTCATTCTCTTATACAAGAAATTTACGTCGCTAACCAAGTCCTTGACCAAACTCTCGATGTTGAACTTGATCTTTGATTCTGTGGGTTCAAGCAGACATTTCTGAAGCGAATGGCAAGTTTGCTTGAAGACGAATGCCATACCTGACTCATAAATTTCAAAATCCTCGATGATTATTGCATCTGAATCCTGTAATCTGGTACACAGCCGGAGAATTTCTTGTATAAACAGCGTTGAAGCGGTGTTTCGGTCCTTTCTCACGAATTGAGAGTTTGTATCCAGTGCCCAGATTGTAAAAGACTGCTTTGTAGTAACAGACTTTGCCTCATAAATCTTATAATAGTTTGTCTGCGATATAAGCTCGAAGTCGAAGTAAGTGTATTTGATTTTTGGTGTAAGGGAGCTATAGTGCTCTTTATTGGAAATCATATGGATATCTCTCGAAGAGGATTTATTACTCTGTTGTGATCGATATAAATAAATTTATATCTCTGGATTTTTTCTACGGAGATGTAAAAATTGCTCTTAATGATCCAGAATTATATATTTCTTGAACAAAGTTTTGTTAAAGAAAAGTGGCATTCATCAAATTGATAGCCTGAAGCTCCAACTAATCTCTATTCAGGTTTATTCTCATTCTAATGTCAAACGGTACTTACAAAGTGAATGGTCAACTTTTCAGTTGAAGAATCACAATCTCTGAGAATTTGGTTTTTCTTGATTATTGGTCTTTTCGCTCTGAACGAATTTGTTTGAATTGCATAGATCTGCCACAACTTTTAAAGTGTGAATCTTTGTGAGAAACTGTTATACCTATCCAGCTATCATCCTTCTCTGTTTTGAGGGATTTTAGGGATTAATTGTTGTTTTGTAATACTATTTCTGCTAATTTCTCCTTGGAGTTTATGAAAGCTGTCTTATTGGTTTATCAAAGGATATCAACGGACTCAAATTGTATTTCTTTAGTCAGACTCGAGTTCTTACACCAATTGTGGAAGGTACATCATTATTTCACAAAGAACTAAGATAGTATTTCATTCAAATAAGGTATGATGTTTTTTATTCTATATTGGTAATTCCCCTTTGCTTCTTGTTCTTCAAGTACCATTTTGAGTCTGAATTTTGATTATTTTTAATCTCCTCTTCAACTATAGTTTCCGCACGAGGCAAAAATTTTCGATCAGATGATAGCTGTTGGTCAAGCTGGAGAATGGAAAAGTTGATAACAGAATTATCTGCAATGAACATTGTGTGATTATTCAAGGTGATATCTGGATTGCCATCTCTTTGCATGATATTGGAAATTTCCTGACCATTCAGATTGAGATTCGCGTCACCAGAAAAAGCACTTTCATCTTTTCCTAGATCCACGACGTCGAGATCATTGCTCTTTGAAGGTATAATTCGCTGACTATTGCTTGTTATCTCTACTTTTGATGATGGCTCTCCACCAGATATCGCTGGTTTTCGCACTCTTTTGCAATTTTTCTTGAGCCACTTGGCCACCATTGGTATCAGCTGATATAAAATAAACCAAACCTCATTGACAGTGTACAACAAACTCAGAACCATGACCGAGCCGATTAGGACGATCACAAACCATCCTATTATCCATTGTGTTTGATCACTTAGAAATAGATCTGACGGATCTCTCAAATCATTTATTCCAAAAAGCAAAAAGAGAACAGGAATGGCTGCATTCAAACCTTCACAAATTCTCATGATCACTCTTTTTGTTTTCGAAGCAAAGAACTTCCAAACCGACACTGTGACGAAGAAACTTAGGTTAATAAAGATAGCCAAAGAGCATTGTACGATCGGAGCATTTGAGAACATCGCAATGGCTGGAACAAGGAAGAAGTTTCTAGTACAAAGAGCTAACCCAAAGCATTTGCTCTTGAGATTTTCTTCTTGATGAAGTGGAGATGACTCTTCTTCGTTTGTAAGAACTTTGACGCTTTCAAAAACTTCAGGTTTCTTCGTAGGGAGCTCCTTTGAGAAAGTAACATAGACTGCTAAAGCCATAAAAGCAATGTAGCCTATCGTAACCACAACGCAGACAAAGATGGAGAATTTCTCGAAACTGTCCGTCACTGGAGGATAGCTTGCGTAACGAAACTGAACGCAGATAGATAATAGGGTAGATACGAAAGATCCCATGAAGTTGCTAATGATGAAGTTCCACATGAGAAAGTTCTTGAATCCCGCGATGAATTTCTGGATTTTGTGTTTAGCCTGACACTTCTTCTTCAACAAATGGTAGATCAATAGGAAAAATGGGACTAAACCTGCCAAACAAAATACTAAAGCCACATCTCCACCTGAGTTTGCCAAAAAGATCCTGCTCACTGAATATGTGTTAAATTTATTATTTCCTTGAACGTTGGAGTCGATATTCAGTAGCTGGTCACTAGGTTGCCATGCCATTGCAAAGAGGTTAGGAAAATTAAGAGGATTTCCAGCAAATACAAGTTGGAAAAAGACGACCATGTTCGAAGGATAGTTTACATTGATATATTGGTAAATCCCAAGCAGTTCCAATACCGAAAGCACTGTAGAAGCTCCCATTGTAATACCTCCTGACAGAATATTTGTAGACATAGCAATAGCTGCTGTTGCATATGATCCTCCGGCAGCAACTGAAGCCGCTGCCTGGGCTCGCTGATTGTTCATAATCATGGATCCACCAACAAAGCACTCTAGAGTAACGCTGCTGTCAAAGACACATTCAGAATCTGATGGTCCAGTGCAGAAGTTGCACGCTGAAGAACATAACCCGCACTTGCGTTCTAAAGGATTATAATAGTGCCTACTCTCGCAAGGACAAGTGTCTGTACATGTTCCAGATGTTGTTAATAGTGCTAATGAAGATGAACAACTCGTACACTGAGTTGGTAGTGGTCCATAACAGGTTGCACAACTAAACTGGCTTTTATCCATGGTATCATCATTCATTTGTGAATTATAGCAGGGCTGACAGATCAACGTTTGATTATCGCCATAAGTTCCATTCGTACAGATATTCACACAAGTACTGGTTGAGCTATCCAAGTATGAACCTGTAAAACAACCTGTACATTCATCATAATTAGGGCCGGTACAAGCTGCACAACTCAGTGCCTGTGGAGCTTCATTATTACTATTGCTACTGCTGCTGGATGAGGAGACATAGCAGGAATCGCAGGTAAACGTGAGACTGTTTGGGTAGAATCCGATTGGACATATGAGAAGGCACTGTGATCCTTGAGCATAATAATAATGTCCATTCTGGCAACTCAAGCATTCGTTAGAAAGAGGACCTTTGCATGTATAACAAGATTGCTCATTTGCTGTTACTGATGAAGCTTGATAGCAAGACTCGCATTGCTTCGTTTCACTATTCGCATATCGTCCTGCAGGGCATGAAGTCACACAAGTATGTGAAACAGGATCATAGAAATAATCTAAACTGAGACAAGTATTGCAGTTATTATATGCTGATCCTGAGCAAGTGGCACATGTTCCCCAAGTGGAAGGAGGAACATTTTGATAGCATTGAACGCACACATTCAAAACAGGATTAGAATACCATCCATCCGGGCAACTAGCGAGACAGGTGTCATTTGTGGGATAATAATAATTCGGGCTGCTACAACTCAAGCAATTATTTTGATTTGGTCCAGAGCACGTCTTGCAAGCCTTCATTATATCTGTATCTGATGAGTAGCAAGATTTACAAATATTGGTAGCAGTATCACCATAGTAACCTGTCGGGCAATTGAATGTGCAAGTATTGGTTGTTTGATCCAAAAAGGTCGTCGAGTTACAAGAAAGACAGTTAGTTGGATTGCTACCATAGCAACTAACACAAGTGTTGTCTGTGGGAGAGGCCGCAGTGTATTCATAGCAAGCTGTACAAGTATGTGATGAAGAGTCTCCCCAGAATCCAATCGTTGGGCAGCTTTGAAGGCAGGATCCGTTGGCTGAGTAGAGGAAAGAACCTGAAAAGCAACCAGTGCAGTCAGTTGAACTAGGTCCAGCACACATATAGCAACTCTGAACGAAATCTGTGGCCAATGGGGCTTGATAGCAAGGTTTGCAAGTATTAGAGGTTAAATCACCCCACCATCCTGCTGGGCAGATATTTACACATGTATTTGTCGTAGTGTCCAAGAATTGTGAAGAATTGCAGGAGAGGCACTGATTTGAGGAGGGTCCATTACATGTGACGCATGTACTACCAAGATTTGATGGTGGATTATACTGATAGCATTTTCTACATTGATTTTCGGGATAATCAGAAGTATCAGCGTAGTATCCATCGGGACAAGTGATCACGCAAGATTTATCCATCGGAGAATAGAAGGTAGTTGGTGTCGAGCAAGTCTTACAGTTTGTTGCTAGTGGACCAAAGCAAGTAGAGCAAGCACTCTTGCCAGTCACACCTGTTGAATAGCAGGCTTTGCACTTCCAGTCAGAATTATCTGCATAAAAGCCATCAGGACAAGCATTCAAACAACTTCCATAATCCATAGGATATTGGAAAGCTCCAACATTACAACTTAGGCAATTCGAACTTCCTCCTGCATCGCAAGTTTTACAAGTGAATGGAGAGGTAGTGCTGGACCAGCAGGGTTTGCACTCCCAGGATGACGTATCACCCCAATAGCCAGCTGGACAAGAGGTAATGCATTGACCTTGATAAAGAAAGGTATCGGGGTTACAACTCAAGCAGTTTGTGCTATGAGGTCCCATACAACTGGCACAAGTGTATGGTTGAACAGTACTACTCCAGCAAGGTTGACAGGTATTTGAATAGGTATCTCCCCAAAATCCATCTGGACAAGGAGCAACACACTCTCCTTCAGTGTTTGGGTGAAGAAACGCTCCTGCAGCGCAGCTAGTACATTGATTACTAGATCCACTACTCAAGCAAGTTTTACAAGAGTACGGACTACTCGATGTGCTTATCCAGCAAGAATCACATGTTCTTGACCCGCTGTTTGCCCAAAATCCATCAGGACAGGTCAGTAAACATTGACCGATAGTATTAGGATACAAAAAATATGGACTATCACATTTCAAACAGCTGCCACTAGATTGTGCGTTGCATGTTACACAACTGTATGGAGAAACACTACTCGACCAGCAAGGTTTGCAAGTATACGTCACGGTATCTCCCCAGAATCCATCTGGACAAGTATCTAAGCACTTTTTATTATGGAGGAAATATCCTGATTCGCAGGACAAGCAATCACTGGATGTACCTCCATCGCAAGAATAGCACGTATACTCTGGTCCAACCGTACTGCTATGGCATGTCATACATTTCTTTAATGAAGTGTCACCCCAGAAATGTAAGGGACATGAATCCAGACACTCACCACCTGTGTTGGGATGCAAGAAGTAGTTTGTATTACAGGACAGACAATCTGAAGTTCCTCCTCCACTACACGTCTTGCAACCGTAGGGATTTCCTGTAGTACCTGACCAGCAAGGTTGGCAATTCGAGTTCGGATCTTCCCAATACCCTGGATCACAGATCGAAAGGCATTTTCCTTGGTAAAGATAATAGGATGTAATGCAACTGGTGCACTGATTATTTGCACCTCCAGTACAAGTCTTACAAGTATAAGGCGAGCTATCGCTCTCATGACATTTTAGACACTTCTTCGATGATATATCAGCATAATACCCGCCTGGACAAGGATAGATGCACTGGCCATTGTGAAGATATGACCCAGGGTTGCAGGACTGACAGTTGTTGTCTCCTCCAGCGTTACAAGTAGCACAGGAGTATGGTGAGAAACTTCCTTGGTGGCACTGCTTACATTGCCATGTAGGGCTCCCCACTGGATAATACCCATCAGGACATGAAGCTGAACATGATCCCGTTGGAGGCACATTCAAATAACTGTTTTGACATTCAGTACAGCTTGAGGCGCTTGAGGCACTACAATCATAGCAACTTCCATGGCAAGCTAAAGATCAACGCACAATTAGAAGATAAAATTCAAGAAAGCTTACCTGTACAGACTCTTCCTGATGGGTTGTTCCAATAACCCGCTCCGCAGTCAGCCACACAAGTGCTTCCAGATAAGTACCAGCCATTGTTGCAAGTATAGCACTCATTAATTGTAGTTCCGAAGCAAGTTGCACATGCTGAAACACAGTTTGGCCAAACAGTAATCTTTATATTCCTAAAGCCCCAGGATTCATCACTAGCCCCTTGATCAAGAGTACTCGTGAAGCGCAAAATCAGAGTTGATGAAGTATGGCTGAACTTTCCTGTGGATACCGCAGCAACATAGTCATGCCAACTAGGCTCATCACCACATACCTGACCACTCGATCCAGCTTTCGGTTCATCATATCGAGTAATACCATTCACTTCCAGAATCAAGCGCTCTCCATCCCAAGAGTCAATCCAATAACCTTCAAATTCGATACTCACAGCATTATGTCCAACATTGATAGTATATTGTTTTTGTGTCTCTGATCCTGCACCATAACATTTATATCCACCAATGATAGCTTGTCCACCGCAAGTAGTTGTGCACAAATTACTCCAACCTGAGGTTGACGTATCGGTGAGATAGAGAAATTGGCCTAGAAAACTGATTAATCGCTTTCACCTTCAATGTGTTACTTTTGCAGCAAATGATAAGAATTGAGAAGATAAACCACGAAAGAGCTTCTATTTTTCCCATTAGTATATGTCTTGATATCACACTTTTCAGAACTTGATTTAAATTTTTTTAATATAAATTTGGAATACTGTTCGTATGAACGTCGACAAGGAAGAACAGAAAGACCGAAAAATTAATATATATATAAGTGGAATTTTCAGCAGCAGGCTCAAATGTTCGTAAAAGGATACCAAATTTTAAAGATGTGCAGTAACCTTCATGTATATTGGTTGAATAGCTGTGAGTTAAAATTGAATTTCAAAACGTATAAAATCGCTTGAGTCGAATTAAAATCCGAAAAATTTACAAAATCGGAGCTTAGAACGTCTTCTACAATTATTTTTGTATTTCAGAAAATGGATTTTTTGCCTTTCAGACTTCAATTCCCCTATATTCATATTTCTATAGCATCTGCAGCAAAAAGAATTCAGAATTGCTACCAATAGTAAAAAAAATTGTTTTCTATCGATATTTCATGTATCGTTTGTAACGTTCCTTCTATTTGCCAAACATTTCAGAGCACCATTTTCGTTGATTTTGCTAAAGAAAGCAGAATGTTCAAAGTATTATCAATTAGTTTGCTCTGTCTAAGTACCTGTAAATTAATTACGATTCAAGATCACTAATTTTTAATTGGCACATTATTTCAAAAACGGAGTGAAAACTATGATAAATTCAAGAGCCAAGAAACTGAAAAAGCAGAATAATTGACGATGTTTTAAGTGATTCGAAGATTTCGTGTAACTTATGCTTCAGCCAAAATTCGGTGAATATCGACGAAGGGTAGTTATAGTATTAATTTTCCATCAGACAATCCAATAGGCAGTTAGATTGAGATTCGTAGATTAGATTAATCGTCATTTTTATGAATATCGGTGAGTTACTTTGATGGCTACGAAATATAAGTCTTTTTGATAATTTTAAGCCTCTCTCTTTGTAAATTTTGTTTCGAGAGAAAAGATTGCCGTTTAATATGCCGACGAAGCTGAGGCATGGTTCCAACCACCCATTCATTTCATAATTAGAGGCAGCAGATCCATGATTCATCGATATCACCTTTGCTGTTTTGAAAAGCTGCATTGAGTAGGATCAAACGTATTTAAACTGCAGTAATGCGGTTTTTGCACTGGAATAAATAAATGCGGTCTTTGGTCAGGTTATAAATTGGAAGATTTTGAAATTTATTAATTTACTTCAAATACCGACTTTTCCAGATCTCTTAGGGTTTTTTAAAGTTTTCCGAAAAACTTAAAGCAGATCACCTTGCTTGCACCGGCTGCAGTTTAATACAATACCACACCTACTGGAGTAATAGAGATAAAACTCGATAATTCGACTGAATTTTTACATTTGTGATTTTCTGCTTGATGGTGAAATTCGTTATTTCATGGCTCACGACAATAACCTATAGTTTTCCTAAGCACAATCATATTTTTATTCGTTTCGACGCTTGACGGACCCAAATTAAAGATTCTAATAATATGCGGATTTCTGCTGATGAGTTTGCCAGCAAATTCTGTAAAATGAAGAGCATCTGTAACAGCAACGAATGGTTGGATGCTCTGATTAATCTTGGTTAAAAAGGATACTAAAACTCATGGGAAGCACACGAACTTTTTCTCTTTCATGACAATGGGTTTTCGGAACATTTTGAATTCGAATCAATTCGTTTATCCTCAACTTTCGCTTGTATTGAACCAAAGTTCAAGAGATTTGGAAAAATTGGATTTTGAGAGTTTTCCTCGTTTTTTTTGGGGGGGGGGGGGGGGGTTGTAAAAAATTTCTGACATCTGTCAATCAATGAGAGAAGTTACTTCAAAAAATAAAGTAAGAAAAAGCAAGACAAGAGAGTTGCGAAAGTTAAATTCAGAGTATACTTTCAACGATCGTATTTCTTCGCTGTTTTATTGCAGCATTTCTCCGTTTTACTTCAAATTGAGACAATTTCCTAATCAATGATTGAGCAAGCTGACTTTAAATATTGAGCTGCTTTCTAAATCTAAAGTGTTTAGAATGTATTCTACTGCGAAGTTTTATTGTAAGTTGAAAATGGATGGTAGTGAAGCTTGAAGAGTGGTTGTAGAATGACTTTTGTCGGAAATCGAAATATTTAGAAATTCCTTTCTTGACCACGGAGAAGCATTCAAATCACAACTGTATTGTATCCCGTGCAGGCAGTTTCTCTAGAGATTCTGGCGAAATTTTGTCCGCAAGGTATATTTGGTAGGATTCTTCTATCAAATTATGCTAAATGGTATAAGGATCACCATTTTCGTAGGAATAAAATCTGTCTTTGTATTTTGATTTTTTTGGGCACATCTTGTGATTTGACATTAGCCACAAGCTAGCAAAAGCTGATAATAGAAATCCCAAAATTCAAGCTTGGAAGAGCATTATTGATACAGATTCACAAATAAATTCCTGAACTGATTAGAAATTTAACAGAAGTATTCAATTAAAAGGCAGACAGAGAACAGTCTGCGTTTGCAAATATCAAAGACTTTGAGTCAGCTTCTACCATGTTGCACACTTAATTACTGGCAAGGGAAAAAAATTGAACGTTAATTGCATTTATGGAGCGATAAAATCATGAATCCAGAAGAAGAACGCATTTCCCAAAAGATTTCATTTTATATTAACCTATTCAATAACTTTTGCAAGTCATTTAATTCTCGTCAAGCTAATATTCTGATATGGAAAGAAAATTTTGTTTCATTTCATGAGAACTATTTTCTTTCCAACACACCATCTAAACTCATAAATTCCTATGATTTGAAAACAGCCAATTTTATTTCTCGAACTGATGAGATACGAAGCTAACGGCCGTGGAGAATGGAAAGACACCCGAGGCATTTTACAAAACCTCGATATACACTTTCTTTGACAGAAAAGATCTTCAAAAAGCCATTAGACATACAAATCTCTCGTTTCATCATCCAATCAGTGGATCTGCGCAGTATCTTTCAAAAAGATGCTAACTAAAGACTAATAGGTTTACAGTAGAGCTAAAATTCTCACAGTGATTCTACAAAAAAAAGAGAGAGGACAACAACAACAAGCTGAACGTTTAATTCAATCTTAGCAAGAGAACCTTAATGCCAGAAAAGAGTAAAATCATTCGACTTGGTTGCAAATGCCATCTAAAACAGCAGCGTAGTAGAATCATGATTTTATATTAGTTTAAAATTTGCTATTCTGCCATTAATAATAACATATTTATATTCGTGCTTCCTTCCGATCATCGAAGAAGTGAAAATATTAAAGTATGGAAGAAAGAAGTTCTTACAGAGTAACTGCGATTTGATTTTCGCAGTTACTCTGATTAAATTAATGCTTTGAAATTTTTCCAAGAAACCTTAACTCTCAAAAATTCGCTAAAACAAAGCGTGGGAATTCAGCAATCATATCTGCAGACTTAGTTTGTCTAAATTAAAAGTCGTCAATACTTGTTTCTTGTAGACCATGTAATTCCATTCAATTTCTTTAGGTTGCACATAGCTTTGAAGACAATTTAATTCAGATAAATACGAAATGATAAGGCTAGATTCGATACCTCATCTAACGACTCAGAATCTTTTGCTCACTCAATTTTCAAATATTTTTTTTAAAAAATTACGGCTTGGATTTGTTCGATGCGTCATTTGTCAATATCCTTTTTCGCTTTTTTTGCGAAATTCATTGCGGATTTATCGCTGCTACTTTCCATCCTCTAGAGACACAACAAGCTACTGCAATCCTCTCTCTCTCTACGTTTCTCATCATTTTAAGGACCTTTGCAACCTGCAAAGGCAACACTCCCAAAAAATTTTGATCATAATCCTCAGATTTTATTATTCAGGAATCTTATCAGAAAATCATTGGTGTTGACATATCAACAGAAAATATTCCCTCACCTTGGGTCGGTTTTGTGTGTCTAAGGACTATCTTTAATCAGTTAACGAATCATTTAGTATGAAAACTTCAAACTCCCTTCAATTTTTACGAAATCCCTTGCGGATTTATGATGCGAGGGACAAGAGGCATCTAAAAATGCAAATCAAGTACAGCAATAGAATTCAAGAGCTTGAATGATTTTCAATACATGATTCTTTCGGGTCAAACTGATGGTAGAGCTATCTTCTTCTTAATACTGGAAAAATTCGAAAGATTAGTGAAATTTTGAATTTTTAGAGTCTCATTTGCCAGATACTTTTGGATTTCTCTCTGTGAAACACATATTCAGCTCTGGAGAAGATCGAAATTCTGGTCCTTCTCGCCAAACGATAACTATGAATTCAAAAATTTCAATATCCATAACTAATAATCGAGATGCGAGTATTATGCCGAGGTCCTTTTTCCTCACAAATTCACAGGAGCAAAATGTTGAAACGCTTTTTCTCGCAGAGGAGTTTAACTAAAGTGAGCTCTCGTGAGGCAAAGCGATTTAGCATATCCGACTAAAACTATGTATTTTGTAGTTTTCTTATGGAATTGTAGATTTTGGATATTTTGAAACTTTATAGCAAGCCACCTGTTTATTAACGGAAATTGAGCTTGATATCCTCTCTCAAATGCTCATCTTGCCAGATATTACAAAACCTAGAGAGAGAGATATCTCTGTGAATACCTTTAATTGTCGTACATAATTATTCCGATCTCCATGTTAAGCCTTGAATTAAAATTTCACTATTTTTTCTTCATTGATCCAGCAGATCATATTTTTTGTATCAAAAGCAGGACTTGCTTGCTTTAATGCAAACCATCTATTTTCTGTTTCTAAAAACTTTGAGCAAATCCATTCTGATGAGCATCATTTCAAAAATA
>ENA-UOTZ01001526-UOTZ01001526.1-compost-metagenome-genome-assembly--contig:-NODE-1526-length-15431-cov-5.642959_pt1 | contig 15431 bp, 7 predicted proteins | sample MGYA00238144_ERZ746983 | MGnify/ENA primary metagenome ERZ746983 (study PRJEB28759, sample SAMN06268863) | compost metagenome | isolation source: single cell | place: USA: California, Emeryville, Joint...
GCTGAGAAAACTGGAATTAATGAGTTGAAAGAATTCAGTAAGGCAGGGCTCGCCATTTCAATTGGACTGAAAAACATCAACACTGAAATATCTGAATTCCAGAAGAAATACCAAACAGGAGGGAGTAGAAGATAAACATAGGTTTTGATGTTGATTTCTTCAGTATGTGTGTCAATTTTTTCGTAAGAGTTTCATTCTTACAGATAATGGTTATAAAAGATAGTTGAAATTTCGCGTTTTTAATGATGTTCGTGAATTTGTAAATTGCTTAAACTCATCAAATAAATAAATACTTTAATTGTTTTTACCGTCTTTTCGTAAGCTAGAGAGCGTTAGCATGACAGCACTTCACCATTATTCATTACCCATTGAGAACCAAACTCACTCATATCTGTTTGAAATTATGTAGCCTAATTGAAATTCGATAGTTTTCAGTTTGCAGGCAAACTCACAACAACATTTGCTCTCCGGTCATATGTCATATTTTCCGATAATCATTTACCAAAATCCTCACCAGCAACGTTCTATCTATCATGAAAGCGATTCAGAACGTTGGATTAGTGTATGAAAAGCTAATAATGTAATTCTCTAGTTGGAAGTTATTATCAAAATTCGATCATCAGAGATTAAAAAAATTAAAAGTTGCTTCCACACAGGACTTTCTAGTAAGGTAAGACTTGAGGAACTAGCCAACGTATTGGCTAGATTCCCTCACAAATCACTTTTCCAAACTTCAATTTTTAACCTGATGATGTCATCACCACTTCAAATCAAATGAAAAACATAAGTTCGATAATTTGGATTCAATTTTGTCGGAACGAACTGAATTGTAGCCAATTTACTCAGAAAAATTAATAAAAGTCTTCTATCCTAAGAAAAACACTTCGAAAATTGATCTGTATCTCCACTTCTAAATCCAAAGCAGAAAATGGATCCGAACACCCTCCATATCACTAGCTCTATTGAAGAATTAACAATATGTCTTCAACTTTGCAAGAAACTCCGACTGAAACGTCCTCCAGAACTTATCCTCCATTTTTCTTGCATTGACGACAAGAGACACATCGAGTCTAGATTGAATTCTTTTCTCAACAACCCTATCATGGATCTAAACTCAACTACCAGCCAACTCCCTACTTCCAATCAAAATGAAGATGTCAACAGCTTTCAAACCCAAACCGAGGCTCGAACAAACCCATTCAGTTTCAAGGAGGAAATGATAGCGCCTAATAAAAACGACTCGGACCACGACATCGAAGAAACTAAAACTCCGCACTCAAGCAAGGATCATAGCTCAGGCTCGACGCATTCTAGTAAAAGCAGCGATGATCTCGGCGTAGCGAAAGCACAGATTTCTGCCAACCAATTTGAAAAAATGAAGATTGACCCAACTGAAGCTAACGATAATGACGGCCCTGATCTCATCGAATTGGAGAAAAGCGCATATGAACTCACTCTTCAACAGAAAACATCCCCAGTGAGATCAAAAAGAGATAGTTCCCAGACGAATGGCCAGAAAACAATGGCTCGCCTAATTCAAGGAGATCCAATAAAATTAAAATTTGTGCAAATCCGAATGAATGACCCAAAAATAAAAGGTCTAGCTGACCGATACAGCTGCATTTTGGATTTTGACTCGAGAAACTCAAAAGACCTCAGGGTAAAAGGTCTTGAGAAGAATGTCAAGGCATTCGAAGAAGCGTTTTATCGATACCTAGACTCAATTTCGTGGGTTCAGCTGGGAAGAACTTTGGAGGTGGAAGAGTACTATCTCCTCCTTAAATGCAAGTCACTTATGAAGGTGATGAACGACAATCATGTGAGATTAATACGATTTGACCACGATTCCAATCGAGTTGTTGAGCTGAATAAATATGAGACCATCGGATACTTAATCGGAGAGCGCCAAGATTCTCTAGAATACGTGAAAAGATATATCAGTGAGTTTTATCCCAAGAAAATAGTGCTTTATCAGCTCCAAAAGCACGCACTTTGCTCTACAGTCTGCAATGAAGCCATCGAAGAGTACTTGAAACTGATTCACCTCACTAGTATCTCTGAGAATTTCAATAAATTTAACCAAGGACTGGAATCCGATCTGCTAGTGAAAGAAACGAGGGATTTTTATGAGTATTATATTATCACGTCGACTGCAAGAGCTTCTAGTAAAGAGATTCAGTATGTAATTGGCAAAAAGGCACAGGAGCTCTTTATGCTGAATTTTACAGTTCAATCTGGGAGCCAAAAAGTGACCTATGATGACCATTTCTGGAAGATGTACGACGAGTTCAGTAGAAGACTGCTAACAATGGGATTTGTTATGAAATGCAAAAAAAGACACAGCCGTGAGGGACTCTTGTTTTCTTTGATGGGGAAATCAACGGATTTTAACACGAAATATTGTCCTTGGCTCTTCGAAGCGCCAATATTTAGCGAGAAGACCTCCGAGGCGAGTTTGATACTAAGAACAGATCCGTACTGCGAAACAAGCGATGGTCTCCTCCCACAGAACAGGGTGCTTTCGGTCAAGATGGAGTCGAAAAAACTATACGTTAAGTTTGACTCCACTGGCGATACGAAAGAAATACTGGAGACAATGAGCGAGATCTGTGGAGCTCATATCAGACTGCTCAAAAGCAACGCTAATTTGAATGCTCCTTCTGAAAATGGGCTAAATATTTGTACAAAAACTCGCGGAAAAAGCGAAATTAGTACGATATTTCTGAACCCTTTTAAGAGCAGTCCATCAAAAGAACCAGAATTGCAGTCAATTAATTCAAGCGAAGGACTAAACCAGAATGAATATCATCCCACTAAAGAAAACTCCGAAAAGAGCGAGACTCTCTACAACCAGTTTCCATTTCCGACGTACGTTGGCTTAGCCGACGAGAAAAATAAGAGAGAAAAAGCCAAGAACGACTTTATTGCTCAGAATCTAACCAAAGGCACCTTCCCTGTGTTCAGACAAATTGAACTACTTAATGAGTCCCCGAAGAAGCTCACAGCGTCTTCAGATGAAGCTCTCGCAGTGAAAAAGCTACTGATCGAAAAGTTTGGAGTTGAAGATACACCGATAATTGCCTTCAAGTTCAGCAGTTCCAAACTTTGGTATCACTATAGCCAAACGCGCAGCAAGTGGGCAAATTCGTTAGAAACCACCAAGAACACAGAGGCCCTTGAATCCGAGCTTGTTGCTGAAGTTGCTCTAGAGCAAGAAGAGCTTGAGAAATACTGCAGTAACCACGCCGAATTCAACAAAGCGATAAGCTTGAGAGACGCTGTTTCGAAAAAAGATTTGAAGCAAGAGCCTATCTGCATCAAAAATAAATATTATCATGTGTTGACGATGTTCCTAGTATTTTTGCCATTTTCTAAAAAGGATGGCGCTTGTTATCAACTAGCAGAGTCCAATGCAGTCTATCCGCTTTATTCAATATTACTTCCTGTATAACTGTATTTAGAGTCTATGTAAGAGATCTAAAAATATCTTCTTAAATCATGAGCATAAGCGTGATATTGCAAAATACATCAAAAACGAAATCAGCAATCTTCATAACATATTAAAGTCATTTATTCATTAACGAGATCAAAGCCTGACCTGATTTCGTTCTTTTAGAGGGCATTAAATTTAAACAGAATAAATTTTGAACTAAAATAAATCGAAATTTAGTAAAAAAAATGAATCATCAGGTCCGCTATCACCCAGGCCCAGTCTCAGAGCCATACACTGCTCCAATTACGTTCAGAGGGAGGCTGCTTTCATATGATCCGAAGTTGGAAAAATTTGGAATAAGTGCGTCTGAATTGACAACGTTTCATCTCAGATTGAGAAACTTTGTGAGGCCGATGTTGAGAGAAGAGGAGGTATACATCGCTGGATTTATATTTCTCTTCTTTTTGTTTTTCGTCGCGTTCAGTGTACCTGTGATAGGTCATGTATTGTGGGTTTTGGGATTATTGACGTGCTGTAAAAGACATTCAAAGATAGAGCAACGCAAAAGAGAAGCTGTAAAAAGCTTTCTTGAGGATGAGAATTTTAAAAAGTGGGGACTAGTCGGATTGATGTGGCACACGGATGAGAAAGTGAAAAAATTATTTCTCGATTTTACCAGCTTTAGAACAACACAAACTCCGTAGATCAATTTATTAAAAGACTATTGTTTGTTCAACAAGTTGTATAATTATAACGCATTATCTCTTAAATCTTAAAGCTAAATGATGCCTGGGTCCGTTGAATCATTTAGTAATTTTACAAATCTCTTTGACCTATTCAGATAAGAGCTTTCTAAGAGGAGCAAGCTAAGAGGAGAAACAATCAGCTTCAATTTCGTTAAGGAGTGACAAGCAAGAGATAATTTCGTGCAGCAGTGCTAAATCCCTAAATTTTCTCCTCTCTATGGTCCACTCTTTTGAATTCTACAATAAGAAAAAGGAACAGGAGAAAAATTTCACTTGGTTTAAGATGTCTGTCAAAGTAGCAGCACAAGCTTTGTGGAATTCTTTATAATTCCAAGAAAGAGAGCCTTATTTCTATTATTTGCTCTTCTTTTGAGTGCTCAATTAATTCTTCTGTAGGCTTAAGTCACAAATAACACGCTTCAATCTCATAAGAGACCACCAAAACAATTTAATTAGTTCATTATTTAAGAATATGAAACTCGAATCTATAAAATTTCAAGGGGAATAACCCAAAAAATAAAAACAAAAAAAAAACAAACGTCATGCATTTGCAATCTTCTATCTTAGATTAAACTAATCTAGTATTTAGATTTTAACGTCTGATATAAGAATAAACTATAGTTCTTATTATAACTTACAACAACAGAAATACTCATTATTATTATGAGGAAAAAAAAAAAACTTTGACTGGTGTCTAGGATCTAGCACAGAGAGGCAGACAGGGCTCTCGTCTATTGATCACACGCTCACATTACAGGGTAAACCTCGTAATCTTAGAAATCGGCATCAGAAACGATCTGGTTTCTATTCGCCAAGAGATCGCCATTGTTCAGATCTCCGATGAACCAGCTGCTCGTGCGACAGAAAACCAGCTCTGAATTATTATCTTTGTTTTCGAATTGCCTTGGTCCAAGCGGAGGTAAGTAATTCACACCATTATTCTCAGGATCTTCTACAAGCTGATCCCAGTTTTCCACTTGAAGGATGTTGTTTGACGCCTCCACTTGAGCGTCTTTATTCCAACAACATTGCATTTTTTCAAACAATCGAGGAGTGTTGTCATTCGTGGGTAGCTGTTCGCTCAGCTGACACTCACAAGAGGTTTGAACAGTCTTTTCAGGAAAGTTATCTTCTTCAGAACCACTTCTCTGGAGTTGAGGAACGCTCTCATTATTCGCTTCGAAATATTGGCCCAGAGCATTACTACAAGCTTGAAGATTCAGCTCCTCGCAGGCTTCAGAGCAAAGGTCAGCGCTTTCTTCAACGTCGTTTTGAATCACTTTAGCGATATTTTCGAACCCGTAGACTTTCGTTAGACTCTTCAGAACCGTCTTGAGAAACTTCTCATTTGCTTCGCTTCGTTTTTGCTGGTCTTGGAGGATAGCGACCTCGTTTTTGATGTCTTTCATTTTGTTTTCGATGTATTCGACTTGAGTGTAGAGCAACTTATGGACTCTTTTGTACTGCATGTTTTCTTGAATAAGTTTGTCTACATCGATCTCGTTATCGAATTTATTCGACAACGTCTCTGCTGGAGGGGTGACATTGCTCGATTCAGCAGTTCTCCTCTGGATATTCCTTAAAAGGTCACTGAAACAGGAAATTTAGCTTAAAAAAAAAAGAGGCGAATTTTGTACATTTTGCCACGTTGGAACATCTCGTGACTGTAAATATGATCGTAATGCGAGTTCTTCCTCTTTTTAAATTTGTACATATTCAGCTAAGGAGTAAAGAGATTAGTTTTGATCGAAAAAAGTTATGAAATTACCTGTCGAATGAAAGAGGAGAAGTTATTGTGCTTGAAATACAACGGGAGCACTCTGTTTGCGAATTCAGTGGGTTTTTTAATTATTAACGCAAGTCCATCATTACTCCAAGAAAGGAGATCGTTGAACTTATTCTCCTCGAGGATGTAATAAATCTTCTTCAGAAACTTGGGAACTGAGCGCTCTTGATAGCTCCTCGTGTTCGAAAGCTTCATCGCTTGATTTAGTTTAGACTCTTTGTTAATTGTGTTCATCATCAAGTACGAATTATATATGTTTCTGCTATAGTAACTTTTTGTTTTGAATTATTATATTGATTATAATCAAAGTTTTCTTTAATTTAAATAGCCAGCGAGCATCGAGATCGAACTTCTCGAAAAAATCACAGAAGGCAACATGAGGATCATTAGATTCAGTGGATCGGTTCTCACTGGTTTTCCTTAGATCTTTGAAATCTTAGAATTGTTCTATCAAATTTTTAATTAGGTGTTTACTTCAATCTCGTTTCGCTATATATAAGGCAAGAGCAAATCAGGCAAGACAGTAATCAAAAAAAGAGCGCTACAGAATCGTTTGTTGTCATCGATTAAAGATTTTAATATGTAGAAATTTTAAGGTAAGGAGTCAATGGTGTAATAAAAGCTGGAATTAAAGATCTAATTCCTTCGTTCGCGTCTTTGTAATAGCATTAATCTGGGTGTTAATAGTTATATTGTAATTATCAGTAGATAAGTACGCTTGCCAGATTCCGTACTGAATTTTACGATTAAAAGGATATAGGGTGATTTCTGAGTTATGATATGACTATTCGGTCAGTATTGGAAAGGCTTCCTCCAAATCTGCAGAGTTAAGAATCAAGATAAAGATTTGAATTTCTGGAACGCGTATGGATGTTTAGAGAGATACTTACTCTCTATGGCACTCGTGCTGGCGTAAAGAAATGTAGTTAGGATGGACTTAGTTCCATCGAAATTTCAAAATTTCTGAGAATTAGATTTGGTTGTATGTTAAAAGGCAGCGTTTTTTTTTTGAAGGGCTACTTTTCTTTGTGAACGCCAAATTGATAGACAGAGCACGTGGAATATGGAAGCAAACTTATTTTGAGGTTCTACGATTGCATTTGTTAAATTTGAATTCTGTACTTAAGTATTGGCAAAGTTTTCAGTTTGTGAGTGTACTCAAAAGGAAAATGTCAGGAGAGTCAATGATAAGCGAATAGTAGTTGCTTGAGTTGATATTTGAGGAAAATGTGAATGCTTCACTTTTGAACACTCACCATAGAGGCAACAATTTTAAAATAGAGGTTCCAAGAGATTGTATCCCTAAACTTTTGCCCTGTCCAGTAGCTTCTCTCATCACAAAAGCGGGGAAAAATCTATTCAATTTACTCTGTGGGATTTGACGTGTCAGAAAATATAGATTTTTCTAAAATAAGGAGTCAGAACGTTAAGCGGAGTTATTTGCCTGTGGGTTAGAGAAGAAAAACGTGCAAGTACATATTGATTATGCGAAAGATCCAAGGTCTTGGAATCTGGTCAATTGAGAGGGCAAATTTTGAATTTTTCCTCTTGAAATCATGAGATTTCGAGAATTTTACTCTAAGATTTATCAAACGAAGGTCAAAGCGGAACTATAACAACCACTTTTTTCATAGAGGCAGGGAAAATTTCCAACAAAAACATTTCTTTTGGAGACTTATAGTCAGGTATTTTCCAAAATATCAAACACATTAACCATTAAATTTACTTTGGGTGAGCATATCATTCATTGTGAGAAAATAACGTAAATGTTACGAAATTCAGTCACGTGTCTGCAGGAAAAAAATTAGTTTAAAACAAGAGAAATTTCCACAATCCGCAGAAAGTTTGAAGGCAATATTTCAGTATTGCGATATTCGGATTCCTTAGATTGGTAAAAGAGGCCAGAAACTATCATCGTTGCATCTTCAAAAAAGAATACATCCTTTGATGAAGAATCAAACTACAAATATACCAATCAATTTTCGTTCAAGGAAAGAGATAGAATAATTTTCAACTCCTGAGCAGCTGAAATCAGCTGCATAATCCAAATTTGTCATGCACTCGAATAGCTCCTTCTGAATCTGAGAGATTTGTGTGAGCTAGCCATCTCTTTTGGACTTCTTCAGCATTTCTGGAATTATTTGATGAGCTTTTTGGGGATTCTGAAAGTAAATACTTGGTGTTTTGTTGCATTCTCCGCTAAGATTATCAACTAACTCAAAGAGTGAGTGTGAAATTCTGACAGGGCAAATTGCTTTATTTGAATGAGGTGCGCTCAACCGACTATCTCTTTTCAGAGCATCATATCATATCCTTCGAAACAAATTCAGCTCTTTTAAAAACGAATGCTTTTGTTTGGGCTGTTATTTCTAGAAGCTTGAGAAGAAGCACGAGATGAACTTTTTCCCATTGAATTCGTGACTTAAATGGACAAAAAAGCAAACTGATAACTCCATCTCTCTATCTACAAGCAGAAAGCAGTTTCCAGAAGGCACTTTCGTTCATTCTATTTTAATCTCGTGATTTATCAAAACTGACAATCTGATCAAATCTGAGTTCTATTTTCGCATCGAAGCTTCTAATCATTCGAATTTCACAGATATCATTATTGGATTAAGTTTGAAGTCATATAATTTCAGATCAGCGCGAAGTTTATATAGAAACTGCCTATATAAATCGAAACGTAAAAATTTACATACTATACTATTTAGAAATCTCAGCTCTTACCAAACCCATCAAAACATAACCATGTCTTATCTTCTCTTTGCAGATGAAATAACCAATACAAACAAATCTCCAGGTACTCCTTTTTACTTTCTGGTAGAAATATCTCGATCAATTTAATAGCTGACTCTATCGAAGACACAATACGTTCACTCCGCATGAAGCTTACGAGCCTCGATTTCCTAAATGGATATTTAAAACGCAGCTACATTAAATTACTCGAAGAAATACTCTTTAATACCAACATCTCGCCATCCAAGCCTGAAACGCCAATCTCTGACTCAAAAAATGACTCGTTTTTCCATGAAAGCTCAGAAGCGACCGCATCAAGCGCGAATTTAGAAAACCTAACTCAAATAACAACCCCATGTGTGTTCGATTTCAGCAAAATCAGAGATCTGGTTGAGGCTGACTTTTCAACTTGGAAAGTGGATCATGATGGTAATCTCACTACAGCCTTGGGCAACTCTTAAATCTTTTCATAGATAAACAGAGGAAAGTATATTCATTCACCACTAAAGGAAGCTCAGAATTATGTGTTCGAAGTGAAATGGTCGTGCCTGATGGCGATGTTGACATCCTTTCCCAAATGCATATCAATCTAGACATTCGAAAGGAATGGGATACTTCATTTCGGAAGATGAGGGTTGTACAAACTTTTTCGGAAAAGGAGGATATTATCCATCATGAATTAAAAATGCCTTTTCCACTCTCTAGCAGAGATTTTGTCCATTGTCGATATTATTTGAACAGTGAATCACACAGGGAAGAGCTGGAAAGATTGGGCATTGCAGTTGGTTCAACAAAATGTTGTGTGATTCTGCAGCATTCTACTGTTCTTGAGTCATGTCCAGTTGCCAAGGGAGTTGAAAGAGCCGAGAATATTACTGTATCAATCTTTGAGGAAGATAGTGAAGACTCAAAATTGGTTCATGTGAAAACGACCTCAAAAACTGATTTGAAAGGAACGATTCCTTCAGCGTTGCTCCAGACGTGCATTGGAATTCAGACACTCAAAAACTTTGAGGCGTATTTGGCAGCTTTCCGCAAGAATCAAGACAAATGGAAACAGCTTCTTCAGAAAGACTAAGCCCTTGAGCAAGCTAATTTAAGTTCAGTTCATTTTATTGAGAATATCAGTTATTTGCAGTTGATAATGTAATTCCTTATTTCGAAATGAGTGGCTTTCATGATGACTTAGGTATCATTCATAGGTGTTGTAAAAAGCGTAAATATACAGTTCTGCTTTGATATCCTGGATCATTTCATAGAGCTTAGTCATGCGAAAGATATGTCCACCAAAATGATATGTTTTAGGAAAAATAATAATGAATGAAGTTTTAATCTTCGGAAATGCAGTTTTCTTTATTTAAGATAGAAAAAAGAAGGGCATGATAGGAACTGATGATATTGATATTGTCGATTAATTTTGCTTAAAACTAAAAGCAAATAGCAAATTAGGAAAGAAAAAATTTTGTTTCCAAAGACCCTGAGATATTTAGAATGTAGTCGGAGTGAAATTTAAAATTACTTTAGATTGAAGTTCTGCACACACTACATTGTTCATCTAATTCGATATTACTTAGAGCTTGCGCTCCAAGGGGTATACTTTTCCCCCTTCAATGCAGATGCTATCTAAACGAAAATGGATAATATTGATCGGTGAAAACCGAAAAAAGCTTCTGATATATATATAGACAGAAAAGCAAATATCCTTATTTGCTATAATCTATGCATTGCTATAGCTATTGAATCAGAGATGATCTTTCTGAAACATGTCTTCTGAAAAAGCAGCTATTTCTAGTTATGAGAGGATTTCAAAATGGCGAATATTTCGTTGTTATATATGCTATCAAAACTAAGAAGGCTAGTTTTACTTCAGAACATGAATGAAAAAGAATTTCCTAAAATCAAAGAAAAAAATTGCCAGAAACCTTGCAAAGAAAACGCCGCCTTAACCTTCATATAATAGCATAATAACAAAGAAATACAAAGAAATTATGATGGAATAAATTTGAGAGGAATAGAGACTATAATCTATCTTCACCCCTCTCACAAAGTCGGTAAGAAATTGACAATCGCAGAGTACCAATATTGAGCGATGTTTGATGAATTAACTTCAAGAACTTCCAATGAGAATGCGGTTTAATGCTGTATGATATTGTGTGAAAAAAGAAATACAAGTGTGGGACAGAGTCATTTAGACTCGAACTTTATTTTATATATATGAATATGGATCAAAACTGGTTAGTAGCCAGTTACTGAACCAAATTCGATTAATGTTAGGACTTCTTACCTAGAAATCTGTTATACAGTTGAGAATATTCCATATTTTCGCATTTTCAGGAAATGATAGCCTGCAACTGAGATTATTTGAGTGATTTAAACGCAGACTGAAAATAAAGTATCTCTTACATTGATGCTGTCTTCGAATGTTAGATATCATAATTTCGACGCGACTTGCTTTTTCTTTCTCCGAGATTTAATTGTTTTAGGTATATTACTTTCTTCTCTTTACTTTGCCTATTTACTTGAGAACACATGTGAAAGCATAATATATTGCATGTCCGTGCCTCATCTGGAAACCTTTGAATTTACCAACTAGGATGGTACAATTCAGCATTATTACTCCTCTTCAAATGTTTTCCATGAACGAAGTAAATTTACCATCATAGATATGGAATCCTTGATTATAATAGAAAGAAAATGAAAAGATTTTCTACAACCAACGTGTGATAAGCTAGTTTTTCAACTCGAGTTAGTACTTTTTTCTGCAGGAGTTTCACTTCCTCAACTTCTGTTGCACTTCGAATTTCATGAATTTATGTTTCACATTCAGCATCATTTCTTTTCTTCCTGCACTGGTTTTTGCTGATACGACCGAAAAATTAGTCATATTATTTCTCATTCACTTCATGGAACGGTCCCTCCATAATTACAACTTTGCACATTTGTCATCAACTGAATACCAAAGTAAATTTCAGAAAATCTGCCAAAATAATTAGAAACGTCATTGAAAAAATTCCAGACAATAGCGCACTAAAGGATGCAACTCTGTACTGGTAATCATACTATTGGGGAGCTTGCATAAGAAAATGGCTTCTTGATGAAAAGATTGATGATATCAGAAGGGTATGCAATAATAAAAATTTTTTATATCATGAATTTCTAGCAGGCTATTAAGTGAGGAAGAACAAAGAAATCACACTTAATTATTTATTGCTTCCATTATGACAAAGATAAGCGTCTTGAATTTTTTGTGGATTGAATATTTTGGGAAACTCGATAAAACTATCGAGATTAATACCAATCATAAAGAGCCAAAAACTTATCTGCTTCAAGTAGCAAGATAAGATTGAATCGTTTTCAAGGAGTATATGTCAATACATTTAAAACAAGACCCAAGAACTTACGATTTCGAAATCTCATTTTCTAAAGAAGTTTAAATTACTGGAAATATTATGGGACTCCTTGATGATAAATAGAATATGCTTACACTGGAAGTTTAGAGTCTGACTATCCCATATCAACAGCATAAAATCTTTTGATGCATCATTGGACTCGTTGTTAGTGTAAGACCACCTTAAACGAGTCTTTCATAATACTGTTATCATCATTGATAAGAATAAGATTGATACAACAGATAAAAACCATCCAAGAATACAAAAACTTAAGCTTGTGAGCTAATAATTACTAAGTTTCTTCTAACTTTGGTTAAGAAAATTAAAGGAAAATTCTTCAGCAATAGCAAATTAATCTCATTTAAGTGATTAAAATAATTTTTGTTTTCTTCTTTAGACAATATTAAATCATACTTTGGTCATTAACTCACATGTAACAATACGAGAGCATTTCAGTTTCCATAGATTAAATAAGAACAGTATTCCGGCATATATATATATCTTATGTTCTCATTTATTCCAGGGTATCTTACAATCAAAATAAGAACGCAAACTGTAAATAAAACTGTGTATATAACAAGAAGATGTTTTATGTTGATCAAACACCGTAATAATTTCCTCAGCTAAACCTTAGAAACCACGACGTCCTCCTCCTCTTCCACGAGCGCCTCTGCCCGCATCATACCCAGCAAAGCCGCCAGCACCACCATACCCACGCATCATTCGCATTCGAGCAGACATCACCGTAAATAATGAAGCCACAAACACAAGCAGCACCAATAAAAGAGTTATTCTCATTCAGGTCCTTCTCTTCACGACAATTAATTGCTATTTATTCTATTTGAATGATTATTGATCTACTTGCCTGACATTTATAATCAGCCAAGCTTGGAGCCAGTTTTAGACCAGCTTCTAAATCGAATCTGTTACTTAAAGAGAAACAATTCGAAATAACTGGGCACTAAGCTAATTTCTGGATAGTCAGTGCCGGGTGTTACTGGCTGATTATCTAAGATAAAAATCACAATACAATTTAAGGCGAATGATGATCGTCAACTTATGCCAGTAAGTTAAAAAAAAAAAGTATACTTGCTGGGCAAAAATACTGAGCTTGCTCAACTGAGATTGAATTCAGAATAAAGTTTTTTCCTTTAAGAAGATGCTTAAGTTGATAAGAAAGAGCCAAGTTGTTGCTAGTGTTTGTTATTGTGATGTGCAATTATTTCAGGTGTAGTTATCGAAGGCTGACTTTGTTTTGAAGTTTTAAAGAAAATTCACAGCCGTTTGCTGACGTGGATATTACCGGATAAGTCAGTAAATTATTCAGCGTAAAACTGGTATGACTTTCAAAAAACTTCTAATAGCAAGTAAAAATTATTAAGCGGTTAAACGTCTAATAATTTCAGAAAATCGACATTACTTAGCTGTGAGGGTGGTTCTTGTGGGTCTTGCAAAGCGCAATTCAAGCTCGATTGCCGTTCTTGAAGTCCAAGTAGCAATCTTTAGCATCTCTAGTAAAGAGTTGAATATTAAATCGATTAACGATCTCTCCTTCATTTTCTTCAATACTATTTGTGTAGTATGAAATGATGAGTTAAGCTACCGAATTCTTAATTTTACACATCAAAATAACGTAGTTTCTAAATCTGAAGAATTATTTATTCCTTGGTAAAAGCAGCATAAGAAACTAAATGAACTTACAACTCTCATTAAGTTTTATGGCTATGCATCATCGAGTGTTCAATATATATATTTTTTTTACCACTAATTTAACTGACTCTCTGTTCTAGCCTCTACTTGATCATCTGAGGTATTGGTCTTCGTAGAGATTTTCCTTCCCATTACAGTAAATATATATATCTCTGTCTAATTCTTTTTTCAAATTGAACTTCTGCTTCAATACCGTTCCAATAGATCTTGTGCTTTTAGAGTAAGCGATGAGGCTAATTCTTCGCTTCAGGCTCAAAATGGATGCGTTGATATTTTTCCAAAAACCAATAATCGTGATGATATAATATGTATGTTGGTTATTGCGGAGGGCTAGCTTTGGGGTGTTGCTGATTGTTAGAGTAAATATCTTAATTTATTTTTTTTGGTTAGCGCCAAAAGTTTTGAAGATGCAGGTATGATTCAAAGGTGTGTAGGGTCCACGGGAGTCGGCGATTGTGGTATCAAAGTTAAATTGGGCTTTTTTTATCTCCACCCTAGAAGCCTCCGTCTGACCCTAGACCTGAAGGAAACCTCCGACTCCCCAGTGGTAAATGGAACAACATGTTCCCATGTATTGGCTCGCTCAGACAAAGATGCGTCATTCAACAGGGGGACACGAATCATCGACCGAAGGAACAGGGTTCTTCTCGCAAAGGAATTAATCAAATACTTCACAGAGGAATGAACGACTCTGGGCTCTCTCAAAGGATCACGTGGTTTAGTAGGACATCTCCTATCTAGTCGTTCCCAACATTCTTCAGGATTCAAAGCCTCTAACAGAAAGATTCTAAACTCGCACTTCTCGAGTCGTTGTTCCTTATGCACATTCAAAGAGAAAACTGAAATTTTCTATGGGGTTATACTTCCTCAGATAGGAAACCATCCTATCGAAGCCAAGAGTCACAAACTTGCCAAGAAAGCCTCCCCTCTTAAGTAATTTCTTTGAATTTCGTTTATGTCTAAGTTTCACACCTTATAGATTATCTATATATAAGATATAACTCCATCAGTCAAAATACATGGCTCAAACTTAAATGGACCGTCCTATTGCTCCTTCCTACTACCGTAAACCTGAATTCTTCCTTAATAGAATCTTTAGTGTGCTATTCACGTATTATGCCTCTAATAAATGTTGAAATATAAATGAAAATAGCTTTGAAATAAATTTGTTTAAAAAGGGCAATCATATGTTAACCTTTAATTTAATTTGGCGACACGGAATTTTTATTCAGTCTCCAAATAAGTAGCTGAAAACTATTGTTAAAAAATATATTGTGAGTATTCTTCAATTTTATATGCGTGGATTCGGAAAAGACCGGTGCCACAACCAGATTGAGTGAAATAAAAGTTGTTTCACATAAACAAACTGAAATTATCAAACTAAATTCGAAATTGAAGTTAAATATGTTTGGTCGATTAAAAAACAAAAAAACCACACCCACACACAGAGTCTGCGTTGCCTATGACCAGATGAGAAACTTTGCATAACGAAACCGTAAGAAATGTATTTGATGATGATAATACAATGCTAACGAGACGCGCGAAGACCCCAAATGCGTGAAAAATCATTTGAGACCTCCCTGCGGACCTTAGGATTCACTTCGGACCCTTTCCTAAGCATTGAGAATATC
>ENA-UOTZ01001527-UOTZ01001527.1-compost-metagenome-genome-assembly--contig:-NODE-1527-length-15429-cov-11.427892_pt1 | contig 15429 bp, 7 predicted proteins | sample MGYA00238144_ERZ746983 | MGnify/ENA primary metagenome ERZ746983 (study PRJEB28759, sample SAMN06268863) | compost metagenome | isolation source: single cell | place: USA: California, Emeryville, Joint...
CTCATGTGCGATCCGCCATGGGATATTCACATGAGTGTAATTTTGATATTATCTACTGGAAGAAATGACCATTTTTGCGTTATAGCTTCCATACGGGACGCTTAAAGATAAAGAAATGCGAACATTACCAGTGGAACAACTTCAAGATGAAGGACTCATGTTCTTGTGGGTCACAGGAAGAGCTATGGAATTGGGACGTGAGTGCCTTGAGCTTTGGGGGTAATTTGCTAATTTCAATCGAACTGATGTAACGCTTTCGCTTTCACAGATACCGACGAGTCGAAGAGATCGTTTGGATTAAGACGAATCAATTGCAGAGGATTATTCGAACGGGAAGAACTGGCCATTGGTTAAATCATAGCAAGGAGCACTGTCTTGTTGGAATCAAAGGAGATCCTCATATCAATAGAAACATTGACTGTGATGTTATCGTTTCAGAGGTAGATTTTACTTGAAATTGGGTTTTGCTGTAACATGGCATTGCTCTTAGGTCAGAGAGACCAGTCGAAAACCAGATGAAATTTATGGATTGATCGAAAGAATGTTGCCTGGAGGAAGGAAAGCAGAACTGTTTGCAAGACCTCATAATCGTCGATCTGGCTGGGTTTCTTTAGGTAATCAACTGCCAGGATGCTATATAAAAGAGCCAGACATGCTGAAGAGGTACTTAGATCACTATTTAATCCAAATAGCTAACTTACCATCTCATAATCTAGATATCAAGAGCGTTACCCAGAGGCAAATTTAACTGAAGAGCTTATGGAGGAATACAAGAAGGAAGATGAGAAAACGATTGAGTACACGTACAATAACCATATCGCCAACAGCACGACTCGCTCGGGATCGAAATCTTTTGCATGAGTTCGATTGTTCGTATCATTTTCATCTGAATAATGTTACTTATTAGCTAGTTAGTGTATCGAACATTAAATTTGCTTTTAGTCTCATAATAGCCGCCCTATTCCTTAGTCCACTTGATGATCACTTTAATTAAAGGCGATAACGCTTTTTCAGCCGATCATATTATTTCAAAAGAGCTTTAAACCATCTCTAAAACCTTAAATGCAGAGAGAATACGCGATGTGTATTTGTCAGAACTGGATTTAATGTTTTTGGAAGGAGATTCATCGAGAATTGTAGATGCGGTGGACAAACATTCCGATTTATTCATTATATTACAAAAAAATGCATTGTATGTCTTATCATAATCGTTCTGACGATGCGTTGAGTCTCAATGTAGTGCTCAGAGATATGTATGCGTGAGAGTCCAAGACACCTAAAAAAAATTTATTGTCATGACACGTGTCAATCAGCAAGATAATATACGAGGAAGACAGCAAAAGAGAGTCCCAAAGCTTCTGTGTAGAGATCTTGTTGCTCGACTTTATCTTCATCGATTTGAACATACTTGGTTGAGTAAAAGTGGACGATGGCGATGTTGATCACGAAAAATCTAAAGCAAATCACGATAAAATGACAATAATGGACTCTTCCTTTTACCCTAGAATAATAGGGAATCCAGTCAAATGGTTAACCCCGGCAACGACGCCCAAGATAAGGGCGATTATTTGTCTCAGCCAATGAAGTATATTTAGCAACTCTTCCTACAGGGCCAGTTTTAACGATCAGCCATAGCAACTGAAAATCACCTTTGAAGGGTTGCTTCCGTATGCGAGGGCGGTTTTTGTGAGAGCCACAGATTTTTTGATGAAGCCTGCATCAGTAGTATGAACTTTAACGTCGTCTCTATCAGCCATGGTGAAGTGTTTTGTTCAAGGATTTCAATAGTCGTGTTTTATTCTGCAATAATTTCTATTTTCGATACTTGTTTTCTCACAGTTAATAACATTTGAATTACATCAACAATATTGCAAAAATATGTAATTGTTGCAGTAATGAAGTAGAATATTGCAAGAACAACGAGTTGATGAGAGGTAGTTGTTTTGCCTCTCATTTTCTTCGACTTTCTTTTCAAAGTCTAATTTTCTTAATACACGCTTAAAATTCAAAAACGAAACGAAAGTATAGGATTTAAACTCTTGGAAGCGAGCTTTTATCACCATTCACCTTTAGATCCTGTTTTCAAAAAGGTTGATGCTTTCAAGAGGATAAATACTCGAGATTCCACATTGTTACTGTAAATCCTTGAATCAAAATAAATTTTGTTCTAAATCGAAAATGATGTCGAGCTTGATTGACTGCTTTTTTAAGGTTTAACCTTCATGGTTCTTGATCAATGATTACACCCTGCTATTTGGAATGACATCCACTTGATTTCTCGATAGCAAATGTGAACGATTCATTTGTGTTTGTTGATCAGCTAACTTACATTACGAGTAGTTATGAATTCTCTTGGTGTTTTTTGAAGGGAGCTTGGACGTGCCATTAATTTTTTTAGGTTTCTTTCTGAATTTTCATGATTTCCATATTTTTATGGCCCAATCAATTGAAATTTCCTTTTCCACGCAAACAAGGGAATTCTACTACTTTTGAAACAGACTCGAGGTTAATTTCAAATTGAATATGATTAAAATATATTAGTTAATTTGAAAATTCAGACAAATCCAACTCGTTTACGATGCGAAGCAGTAAGTTTTTGCCTTTATACTTCTCTAACTTGCTCTAGATATCAGACCAGTAACTTTCTTTCTCTCCATTGCGCATTAATCTCTTCTTTTTATGTCCCTCTTGCTGAAAACAGGCCGCTTCTACTCCTTTACAAGTAATCCTCCAATTGATTTAATGTTTCCCTCATTAATCTTTGATAGCTCCTACTGTACATCGACTACTACTTCTCAATTGTCTATTTCATCCTGGAATATATCAGCTTTGTCTATAAAGGTCATTTTTCTTTAAAATACGATGCAATCCTCACACCATAATTTGAATTCAGGCTATGGTCTGTTCTACAACTCCGGAGTCCTCACTTATGAAGTTATTATTCTCTCACTTTTGATGATTTGGCAATTTATTCGCATTAATTATGGTACATTTTGCTTCCAGAATACAATCACTCATCGGTTAATGGAACATCATTGCAGGTGTAGCTGGAAATAAAACTGAAAACACAAAGTTGGTAGGGCTGTTTTTATTCCCGTTCACTGTACTGGCGATAATAACTTTCATATTCTTCATCACATGGCAGACTTATGTGTAATGCAAACGTCCTATCCTTTATCTAATCTTTTGAGAATAGGCTGATGCTTGAAGTGGTGCTAAATGCCATTGCGATAGGATTGGCAGGACTCGAGGCTCTTCTCGCTCTCATCGCGGTGATTTCGTTCAGAAGTTATGATAAAAATCAATAGTGCCCTGCTTTGTGTATTTTTCTCTGAGGGACTGAGTGTTCGAATGTAAACGCATCCGAAATATTGAAGGAAGATAGTGCATTTGGTTGAGAGTGAAAAAGTGGAATTTCTCAACAAATTGAGATCAATTGTAATGGCGTTTTTTTGTTTTTTTGGTTTTTGCTGTTGTTGTTTTTTTAACAGTGCCTAAGAAATCGCCTAAGAAAAGGACTGTTCACACTAACTCGTACATGCGTTTAAAAATTTGTAAGTTTGTATGTGCGTTTTGGTTCTGTTAGAAGCAAAGAATTCCACTCTTATCTCTTATTAAATTTTCTTTTCTCAAAACACGGCATTGTCCTCTGCGCTTGAAGATGTTCTTCAAATTTTAATAAACTAGCTGTATTCATAGCCATAGCCCAGGACATAGTTGATTTTGATATCCTTCAACATTTTAAGAAAACAATAAGGAGTAGCTTTTTGGTTTCTATTTTGAAATGCGTTTCTAATGTTAAATATAACCTAAACGAAAGCAGCTGAAAATTAAACCATAAACACTTCTCCTTCTCAGGTCATAGCAGCATCTAGCTATGATACCTAAACAAACTTTTTAGGATTTGTTTTATTGTGCAGTTCGACGACTGGCGCGAAATAAGGATGTGCCATAGCCTCTTTAGCTGTCAAACGTTGAGCCTAGTCCCAGTATTAGATAATTCTGATTCGCATTGCAAATTTACATGATCATAAACAAGCAATTTGCTCAAGAGATCAATCGCGTCTAGATTAGCCAAATGCTTATTCCCTTCATTCACATACTTCGTCCAGCTCTTCTTTTGATGTCGTCCAAGCACCGATTTAAACTGCTTATCGAGCTTTATTTTGTATTTATCTAAATAGTCATGCAGCTCGTCCGTTCCCAGCACTCGAGTGATCTTTTCGAGTTGATCGTAGTTGTCTGCGCCTTGGAAAAATGTTTCAATTTTAAAAATCTAAAGCAAAATGCTCATCTTAGCTCATCAAAACCACGGAAAATAGTCCATACCATGCCTGCGAACATGCACCCTAAACTCCACATATCAAGCGAGTAATCATAATACTGATAGTCTACGAGCAACTCTGGAGACTTGAAATACCTTGAGGCCACTCTCACGTTATAATCCTTCTCAGGGAAGTAGAACTCAGCCAAACCCCAGTCAATTAACCGCAACTCTCTCTTCTCGTAGTCTATCATAATATTATGCGGTTTAACATCCCTGTGCATTATTCCTTTGCTGTGGCAGAAATCCAAGGCACGTAAGACTTCATAAATATAGTAGCGAATGTCAAAATCGCTCAACTTCGGAAACGCCGTGCGGAAATCGGTGTTGTTTACATGCTCGAATATCTGAAGAGGGAATATGAGCTGGGAATTAAGAAGCAAGCTACCAGACAGGTCGTTCTTGATGCAGGATCTTGAACCAGATCAAGAAGCTTTACAACATTGGGACCGCCACATAGATTCTGCAATATCTTTATCTCACGCAATATCTTTTTCTTGCGAACTGCCAGGCAAGCGTTAGAGGCTCGCAGGAGAGGGAATTTACCTGGCTTGAGCACTTTAATCACACATTTCTGACCGTTGTTTAGGCTTAATCCTTCGAAAACCTCGGAATATTTGCCTCTGCCAAGTTTTCGGGTCGCTTCGTAGTCATCTTGGCGACTTTATGAAGCGATTTGAAATTTACAGAATTGAGATGCTGGTGATATTGAAACAAGAATTTACCCCCAGGTAATTTCCAAATCATCGTAGGTGTAGTATTCTTTTTTCTGTTTTAGGTTTGCATCAGCATAGATTTTTGGCTTAGAAATCATGAGGAAAGTGAAGTTTTGAAGGTATTGATGATCAATAAATCTATGTACTCCAAAGATAAAGTTTTCGAAATTAAGTAGTTGAGTTTGGTCTAGATTTATTGGGATTCCTGTATTATTCAAATTAAGCCATGGCAATGAAAATCAACTATTTTGGCTACTGCTCAAATGGCTTCAGCATATATCTTTTCAACACGATTCAAGTAAAATTTGTTTGTCGTATTCAAATACAAATTCGAATCAACTCTGGCAGCTTTTTTGAGATAGGTTGGGATCAAAGTTAGAAAAATTTATGAATTTGGGTGGATAAATTCTTCAATTAGAAAGATCAAAAACTGTACAATCTTGCAAAGAAAACCTTGAAGCAAAACACTTAGTATAGAAGGATTGACTGATCAATCAGAACAATCTCTTGATTGATTTGATGTAGTGAGGAAAACATTTTTCACGGGGGTGATTCCACAGTATTGAAAAGAAAACAAAAACTTGGTTACTCAGTGACTGCTACTGCTCGAGAACAAAGATAGCGATAGTTTTTTGGCGTTTGATCTCTTTCACATGCGGTAGCAAATCAGCTTCCTCAAACTCCCTTAAAAGACTCTAAAAAAATCGTTACGACTGCGAATCACTTTGGATAAAGCGTCATTTCATGTTTAAAATGATTATAATCTGACTCTCTTGACGTTCTTCCAGAAAATGCGAAATTTAACTGTCTTAAGTTAACTCTTGAGCCAAATTTTTTAGCAATAAGTTAAACAAAATTTGCGCCCTTATCACAAGAAAAATTTAGCCAGATTCATAAAGGGCCTCTTCTCGAGTAGTTTGACAACAGTTGTATCTAAATCCCACCAATTCTAATATAGGAACATAGTGAAAGACGCTCATTGACCTTCCGTTTTCAGATACATTGAAGCATTATTACTTAACATATCTTCTTTAGAATTACGAGTAATGCTTTTTGTTAAATTTGTTACTCATCAAACTTTTCATTCAAATCTTTTGTCTCTATAGCCGATCTCATTATTCCACGTTTTTTCTGACTCATTTCTTCATAAATTTCAAAGTTATGCGGGAAAACGCCTTCATCAACCTTCCAGCGGCTTTTGGAAGCGAAGAGTAACTGTAAGAGGTTCGATTTTCGAAGATGCTGACACAAAAAATTATCGCAGATGAGAATTTAGGATTTATTTAAGACACTAAATTAATTGCTCAAGATAACTTCAAGAAGCACGTTGGTTTGATATTGCTGATCTTCTTCAATAAATGAGCTTTCAAATTCGGACTGCGTCCAAGAATAGGATCAATTCCGAAGGGACTTCTTGCTCATTCAGTACATTATCACTTGGAAACCTTGTTACTAACCAATGATTTTTCTATTTTCATCAGAAAGCGATTCTACTGCATCAACTGAAGGATCTCATTCAAAACTCGAAAAATTTAGTAACATTTTCATACATTTACATTGGCTAACAGTACGTCCTTCCGCGTAGTCGACCACCAGAAGTTCGGGTATGATTTCGAGACGATTACAGAAGAAGCCACTAGCAGTTTTGTTGGGTCAGATCGATCCAATTCTATATCTGCCAGAGATGACCTGGACAGAACTCGCAACTATTCATATGTCGACTTGAAACCCTTGCTCATCGCTATCGGAAAAGATGGCATGAATAACACATCTTCGTTAGAAAAGACGTCCATCCTCGAAAATGACGCTGATGCAGAAGACGAGAAATCCCAAGAAAAAACTCCAGAAGTACGTACAAGAGCTAGAGCATTCTGTGCAAATATTCAAGAATTAGCAATAAATCCTGCAAATACAGTCAGTGATCTCGATGGGACTGGCGGGCCTGACTTTGAAGATTTTAAATACTTGGAGGGCGAAGATGAAATTGAAGGTTCCCTTATGGAATCGTTTAATTGCAAATGGGACTTTCCCCGTGATGGAAGCATGGCTGATATAAACCCATTAAGATCATCAATGAGACCTCGAAAAACTACACATATGTCTTTTAATTATGGTTGTCCAGCTGCCACCGGCGCTGATGAAGTAGTAGGCTTATTACACCTCTTCCGAAAGGATTCGAGCCGCCAGAGTTCTAAAATGTTGATTGTGAGAAAGTCTTATTCCTGCAGCAATTTAGCCATTGAAGACGAAAACAAAACCTCCTTAGTTTCCAGTGGTTACAACTGTGATTACCGAGTGTTGATTGAAGCGAAGGAATATGAGAGAACATTGTCGCAACAGCCGCGTCGCAAAAGCTCAGGGTTGAAGCTTGACTGGCGAAACTCTATTTGGGTGAAGAAACCAAACACTAACCAAGACACTCGAGCTTTTAAAAGCGTTTCAAAGGCGTTTCAGGCGAGTAAGAAAGAATATATTGTCGATCGCAATAAACTGAACGAGAGGATTTCAAGCGATCCTTTTATTATCCTTGCTTCAGGGACTAAAAAGCCCAATGATGATTTCACGAATATACAATGGATCTGTACCCAAAAATTAATAGATGAGATTATATCACCACTTAAAGACGATTTCGCTTTTGAAGAAAAACGATTCAAGATGAAGAGAGCGTTGGTCATGACATATGACATCGCCTACTCTTCATTCGAGCTTTTCGAGTTTCTTATGCAACGATTTTTTATCCAGACCCCTTTCGGGTTGAGCCCCCAAGAAATTAAGTTCTTTGAAACAGACGTAAAAGAGCCTGCTCAGCTAAGAGTGTTAGAGTTATTGAACTACTGGATACGTGAAAGAGAAGCTGATTTTTTGGAGAACACGGCTTTACGGCAACTCGCCATAGCGTTTTGCAAATTTGCAGCCTGCACGAGCAGTGCGATCATTAGTGATGAAATAAACGACATAAAAAATTTCCTTGACCCCGCAGAAGAGCTTAAACGGTCGAAGAACTCTACACAGGGGCAAACAATCGATGTCCTCAACAGAGCAATCATTAACCTTCCATCCAACCCGAAACTATGCGAGAAATGGTATCTCAATGACAACAAAAGCTTCAGTCTCATCAATTCAGCAAAAGTACTGTTTCAGTTCTCACCGAAAGAATTCGCAATGCAAATGACGCTTATTGACTCCGCTTTGCACTTCGAGATCAGGCCATGGCATATGCCATATAATCTTCGAAACAAGGTTGCGAACGACTCTGCGGGAGGGCTGAAAAATGATAACGATAATCCCTACCGGAGATTCGTCGAGCAAACCAATTTTCGAACGTTTTTCTTTGTGTATTTAATCATCGCGCAGAAAACCGAACAAAGAAAGAGACTTGTCGTAAGCAGACTCATAGCGATCGCTGATGAGTGCCTGAAGCTGAAGAATTACCAAGGATTCTGTTGCATTATCGGCGCGATGACAAACATGGCTGTCCTATTGCAAAAAATCGATTGGAGTCAACTGCCAGCAAAGGAACAAAAACTGAAAAATTCATTCGAGCAGATCTATCTTAACAATAAAGTCTTGCGTAATATGGTCAATGAGGCCGCACCTCCGCTTGTTCCATCGTTGGTGGTAGTGTCTATTGACATTGAGAAAATAATTAGTGTGCCTGTGCATCTAGAGGAGACAAAAAGGCTGATAAATTTCAGATCAATGGAAGAATTAGTGTGTGCTACGTCGACTTTCTTCAGTGCACAAAAGTCGAGCTTCAAGTTCCAGCCAAATCATACTCTGTTAGAGTTTTTACAAGTTGATGTGTTGAGGTTGATGATCCTCTTGAACTCAGGGCTGAACATATCGAAGATTCAGACTCAACTTCAAACGATAGCTCTTAAATGCTGTAAATGAAGGGTATGATAACACATTTCTATCTTTCATGATGCACGAGTTGGAAGTAACAACTTGAGTAGGTTTTGTCGTCAGGTATTAAATTTTTGAAATCTCAAATTTTCTCATCTTTGGCGTAGTTGTATTGCTGTTGGTGTAAGTTATCGATGTTGATTTTTGATAATTTTAACAAATCTACGTGTTTTGAGTTCTTCATCAAGATATGTCATTGTTGGTGATTTTCCTGTAAGAGTACAGTTTTTGCACCCAAGCCCAAATAATTTTGCTGCTAGAGAAGACGAGAGTATTTTTTGCCTTTCCTCTATACAAGATAAGATAACCAAGTTAGATGAGATGGCAGCAATATAGATCGATTTCAGTAATTTTTTAAGATGTTGCAAAGACCGTCCGTCGTCAAGAAATTATAAAACACAATGGCTTCTCATCGCTCGATCACCGCCAACAATCCTTAAGGTATATGGAGACTAATGAAGAGGGCTTTTATGCTTGATTTCCTGTTTTGGGAAAAGTGCCGAAACAAATTTGACATTTGCCAGATCTTTCCTGTTTTACATGGCATCTTCTTAAATTGTTTTTGTCTAGTGTTAATATTTTCTAATACTAATATCTGTTCTAATTCCCAAAAAGTCCGGTTATCATCTAGATATATAGATATCCAAAGTAGAATAGTTAAAGTGTTCATATTTTTCATATCAAAAACAATCAATATCGTAGTGTGCATCTCCATCATTTTTCTTTATTCCTGAGTTACAAACAAAAGTAGAATGGTTATTACAAATCTCACCATTACGACCCCTTCTTTACCTGACTCATAATTGATCTAAAAGCTTATCATCTATTTTTGTGAGAATTCCAATAATTATTAGATTTTTCATTGAATGCGATGAAAAATAACAGTAACGCAATTCATTTCAAAGTTGTCTTTCTAGCCCACATTTTTCCTGAACCAACATAATACGGATATTTGTTGCCTCTCTTCTTTGGAATTAGTCGAGTTATCCATAGTCTCGAAGGCTTAACAGAGCTAATTATATGATATAACCTTATTTTCTTCACAACAGATTATCGATTTCATAGTTAATTGCGATGTTTTGATGAAATAATCAAAGTGTTGTGGACGGTATCATTGTAAAGCTCAAGCAGAAACAACAACATTATGCATCAAGAGCTTGCTCATGCAAATCATATAATGATATCCAGATCACTCTCACTTAGTAAACATTGCGCACGCTAGGGTCACGGAAGAGGCTATCCGATGTAGCCATACCTCCTTGTATGTAGTATCCTTGACTCACGACTCCCTTTGCTGATTTCGCTTCTTCCTATAAATTATCACGAAAGAAGTGAGCCAGTCAGCTCATAAAATTCATTTCATTACATTTTCGTAGTATCTGAGCAAGAAGAATGTCAGAGGGAAAGTGAAGTAGAAAAAATTCCAGAACAAGGAACCAATATGCCATTGCTCTCCTGGGTACCTTTAAATTTTTGTTCATATCCATCAATCCAGATGAAGAGTGAAGAGGTTGCTTACTTGAAAGAGAAGTTTTCAAAAGCGAACATGGAGTGAGCAACGTATTTGTCTCTGTGCCAGTAAACGAATGAGTGGTATTGATCTGGGTAGACTCCAAATTGGTATTTGTACTCGAAAATGTGCTTTGGTGGGGCCTGGGGTGTAGGGTCACCGATTCTGAGACGACTCTTTGGGTCGAAGACGTAATAACGGAGGTTGTTGGCCTCGATTTTGGTGGAGTTTCTTAAAACTTTCTTCAGCATGAGGTTTGACTTTGAGAATTATTTTTATTAATTCAATATGAATTAGCAAATCTCAAAAATTTCGATGAGAGATTAAGCCAAGGGTGAGGAGCAGCTGCCTCTTAAACAAATGGACAATTTTTGCTAGCACTGTTTCTTGAATTTCAACGTCCTATGGAATAGCAACATATGATTTTTTCTACAATCATGAAAAATAATCATTTCAATTTTTTTTCTCTCAAGTTAATTGCTGAGAAATGAAATTATTCAATTAATTTTGCTGAAATTGCTTTATCATTGTGAGCAAAATTTCCATTGAATAAATGAGAAGTTGATGAGTCGTCATTATGATTAATGGTTCTATATTTATATGCCATACCATACCATTCAAAAATTCAATTATTGTTGTTGGCAAAATACTTAATTCTTTTTAAATATTGATCATAAGAAACTTTTAGCATCTCAGTGTTGCTGCTTTTTCACTGTAAACAATCAAAATTTCCAGAAAACGTCGTTGTATTAAAGAATTCCAACCCAATTAATTTATATTTGCTTATTATTTAACACGTAGAATCCTCATGAACATTGAGAAAGAAATCAATCCTTCATCAGAAAAGACCGAAATCGATGCTGAACTCGAATGCGTGATTTGCAATGACATCCTCTTCCAACCTGTCAGCATAAACTGCGGACATTCCTATTGCAAACAGTGCTTAATCAACATTCTCCGCACTAAACCGAGCTGCCCAGTCTGCCGAACGCCAACCTTTTTGCAAGAAAACAACCTTAAACAAAACGTCATCTTACAAAATATCATCGAGCATAAATACCCCGAGCACGTCAAGCGCAGAAAAGCAGAGATGGTGACCATTACAGAAGAAAACACTATCTCAGGAACCAAAGAACCAACCGAGAGAATCCCCATTTCACTTCCTCCAATACTCACTTTCAATACTCCAAATGATCGTGATTTGCTCCCTGAGACCATCAGTCGGATCACTTTCCACAGCGATTGGAGCTTAGAGCTATTCTTTCATATCTGTCCGGATAAACGGGTTGTCTTGCTCAACACCGCGCATACAAAATTCCCTAAAGTGACTTTTGTGCTCGAGATTTTGAAGGTCGAGAAGAGATCTCCCCATGAGAACGTTGCTATTGTAAGAGTCCATAATCGTATTTTAGTCAAAGAGCTTCAGCAAATTGAGTGCGACACTCCAGAATTACTAGAGCAGTTTAAGTTGCAACAACCTATCAAAATGACAGTGGCAAGAGCAGAGGAGTATTTGGATGATCCTATTGCTGACGTAGGAAAACTTGAAGAAGGATTACAACATATCAGAGAATTTCTCAAAGTGAAGGTGCAAACTATAGCTCACAACTCCCCACATGCCTTGGCTGAGTTGGTAGCAAGATTTCCGACGCTCACGCAAACGAATTTGCTGTTGCAGAGACCGTTTGAACAGCTAAGTAATGAAACACTCATGCTAGTGAGCTTGTTGAATATGGAGCATGGAGTGAAGCATCGACTTGTCGAGACGAAGAACATAATGGAAAGACTAGCTATTCTTCAACATACGGTTTCTCAGCTCGAAACATACAATGAATCGACTAAATTATTTGATATCTTAGGGCATTCAGGACATAAATCGGGTATTATGAATACAATAATTCCGTTCTTGATTATCATTGCAGCTCTTATATTTTTCAAAATATACAAATAATAAGTTGGAAATCGAAAATTAATATTAGTATTACTAAAGCACGAGGTCTGTATTGCTCGTAAGCTGCATACTCTATTCTGCTTGTAACGCTGATTTTGAATAAATTCTCAATCTAACAGTGAAATCAGGTTTGCTCTTTTTCTTATTTTCTGGACATAATCACATGAAAAGATTATCAAGAATAGTCAATACACATTTTGAATTTGTATTCAATTACTGGACAAACATGAACTACATTTTCCAAGGACATTTTTTAATACATCATTGCTTTTTTCACATTAGAATAAATAGGGATCTTTTTCGAAGATGGTGTGTTTGCAGTGCTCTTCTTTCCAAGCTTCGAAGACGAGTTTACTGAAACACCAAAAGTCTCTGAGTTTTCCGTCTGTATATTTTCTTTACCGATCCTATGAGCTGAGAGAGACCTTTCGCTCTATTAAATAGAAATCAGCTAGCAGCAGATATCAAAATTTACCTTTCGAGTTGGTTTGCTGCTTGTTTCGATTTTCTTATCGATTGACCTCTTTCTGCTATGCTGGGAAGAAGCGGGCTTGCTTTTCGTGCTACTTGGCTGCTCTTTCTCTTTCAGAGTCTGGAATCGCGGAGAGACAATTTGTTTTTCTCGACTCGATGTAGCCGAGGTGTTTATTTTCGCTGACCCAGAACGGTTAGAATCTCTTTTTGGTCCATATGACGCCTTTATTTGTTTCAAATCCTTAGGATCACCCTTCTTTGCCTAAACAATATTACATCAGATTCGACACACTTTAGTTTCTATTACTTTCTTCCCGCTTTCATGATTGATCAATTTCGGTTTCAATACGGAAGCGTTAGGAGAAAGATCCTCATCCTTCCTGGTAGATTCATCAAGAGAGCCGTTAATTGAGCTACTCAGCTTCAGATCTTTGTTTTTGCGAATTATCCCGACTTTCGTGCCGCTATTTTGTCGACTTCGAGTCAGAGCTGGTGAATCCAAACCAGCATCAATACTCTTGTGAGCTGGGCTGATTGTGTGTTTCCTCTGTTCACTAGCAGGAGATTTCAGCTGCAAAGAAGAGTCTCGGAGCGAGCGTTTGCTTCGTTGAGAATCGCACGCTTTATAGGGAGGAGGAAGCTCAGCTCGATGGCCGCTCTTCTCAAGTTTGGCACAAAGAGATTTGTTGTGGAGCAGCAGTGAATTGTATGCTGTGAACAAATCGTTGTACTTCTTTTCAATCGTGCTCTTCTCTTTGGTGAGCTGATCGACCAAAGTGACGCTTGAGGCATCGGCGAACTGACTTGCCAGAAGTTTGTTTGTTGGTGATTGAATTGATGAGATATGACTTTCGTTTAAGAGTAGAGAATTGTTCATCTGGCTGAGAAGTTGCTGCTTTTCTTTTTCGAGGTCCATTATCGTACACGACATTCTATTTATATAAGATATATCATGAGAAATGTTATCAAAAAAAGCAACCAACCTTTCTTTAGTTTCTTTATTTTTCTCTTCAAATTTCCGCTGATTTGCATTCAGATCCGCTATTTCTCGTTGCAGGTCCCTTATTTCATTCTCGTATCTCTCAGTGATGTTCTTCAAGCTCACCTTAAACTATAACATGCCGAGATAATTAGTCAGCTATCTTTTTAATGGAAGCTTACTCTTTGCTCATAAGATTCAAGAAGCTCATCATTATTTTTTTGAAGCGTCTCGAATTTGCGAAAAGATTCGGTTTTCACTTTCAAAATTTCTTGCCTGAGATTTTCGTTTTCATTTTGAAGATCATTCAGTTTAGATCTCATTTCTTCAATTTCTCTTTGCTCTGAAGGCGATACGCTGTATCTCTGCTCAGTTTCCACTGTAGAACTTTTCGCAAGGCTGAGAGTCGCGAGATTTTTCTTCAGAATCCCGTTTTCTTGTTCCATGTCATTTAACTGCATCTTGAGCAAGCGGAGTTCAGACTCAAGAGAATTGACTTTAAACATATTTGATCTGTTCGACGCACGTGATAGGTCCTCACACTGAAATTCCACCTGGGCATGAACATTGGTTTCCTCAGCAGGGATGATACTCTCACGTAAGGAGATTGGATCTCCAGAAATATGGGTGTCTTTGGGAAGGGATTGGGTAAATTCGCTCTTTTCTTCGTATTCGCGGTTTGATTGGTTCTGTGGTTGCGAGATATCTTCTTTGTTGCTGTGAACTGTTGACTTTTCACTCTGATGCTTGCTGAGTAAGTCCAAAGTTCTCTGTAAGTTGCTTTCGAATTGAGATATGAGGTTGTCCTGCTGTCTTAGGAGACTGAAGGTTTTGAAATTTTGCTTGGTACTGGAATCTGGATTTGTTGGCGACAGTTATGAATTTAAAAGAGCTGATCCTTCCATGTTGAGTTGGTCGGGATATTTGAATTTTTCTACCGTTTAAAATTTTAAAAAACACTCTTGCGTCGATTGATATTACAGAAAACTCTCTACGATGTAATTTTGGATATCAAAATTTCTGTGTTTTCATAAATATAAAGAGACTGTATTCTTCTCCAGCCAACTACTTAGTTCACTTCAAAACTTGTAAATATTCATTACATTTAATTCCAATGAGGAATTTAGAAATTTAGCAAATACAATTGCCTTCTACAACAGGATTCACAATTAACATTTAAGCCTCAATATAATGGAAAGATGATAATGATGATCAATATCAGGCAGAAAAATTCATCTCTGTTGGTTCTTCGCATAGAATTTCTGGTATTTGTATGGACGCTTCGCTTAATCTGTTGGAATACATAACGCGAAGGAAAAACAAAATTGAAAACCACGGATTTACAATCCACGTTTCGTATCGTATTATTCGCGGCGGTTCTGTCACGGGTGAGAAGATTATTTCTGTTTTGTAACCTGAAATTTCTGACATTGCATTCTAATGATCCTTTGGTCGCGCTCGAAAAACTCCATGCATGATTCATCGATGCTTAGAAATCGCAAAAATCAGCGAAATAGCTACGGTATCCCCAAAAATATCAGCTTTTCAAGTGGCAGACCCTCCCCCAAC
>ENA-UOTZ01001528-UOTZ01001528.1-compost-metagenome-genome-assembly--contig:-NODE-1528-length-15412-cov-36.164004_pt1 | contig 15412 bp, 14 predicted proteins | sample MGYA00238144_ERZ746983 | MGnify/ENA primary metagenome ERZ746983 (study PRJEB28759, sample SAMN06268863) | compost metagenome | isolation source: single cell | place: USA: California, Emeryville, Joint...
AAAACCCCAAAACCCCAAAATGCATTCATATCCAAATTCAATTCGAAATAGGTTTCAGTTCAATCTCGCCAATTTCAAAATTTCAGGGAGAATAAAACAAAAAAGAGATAAGATATTTGCCTGCTCTCTCTTACAGATCACCATATCATCTTTATTATCAATTCAAAAATCTAAAAGGAAAAACTTTTCGTATCAGAAAACTGTCATTTCAAAGGAGTCAGTTACTTCGATTGAATTTCGTATTTTTAAAAACGCATTTTTCGTATTTAAATTTAAGACTGCTATGCGTTATATAATATGCGGTATTTGAGAATGAAAACTAAAAGCCTACGAAGGCAAATTGGATTACAAAATACTATTTTCATTCTTTTCTCAAATCGAATAAAAGTTATATTCCCCCTTTCAATCAATTAGATTGAACATTCATATATCTCCACAAACTACTTTATGATTATCCCACAAGCTGACTCAAAAATCCTCATTATAACCCTTTTAACTCCTTACTATCTTTAATATAAGCTTAGAATCACATCCATTTATCGAAGAACTGATATAAAAGTCACGAATTAGCTCGAAGATTCGTTAGCTTCTAAAAGCTAATTCCAAAATCACATAGCTTGAATATATCAACCCAACGTCCAAGCTTAAACAGATTAAACGAAAAATAAATTTTAGATTGAAAGAAAACCGAAGCAATGAATCTTATCGCTCAAAAAGTCGGCAACAAAGCTTACGAGAAATATAAAAGCGCTTTTCGTCATAAGGATATCATTTCCAAATTCCAAGCAAAGGGTGAAAAATTCGTCGATGAAGAATTTCCTCCTAAATTTAGCAGTGTCTCCAAAACAGGACAACACCCTCCAGAATGGAAAGGCATTGTTTTCAAACGTGCCACAGAATTTATGGACCCTTCTCAAGTTCGAGTCTTCCGCGATATCGATCCAAACGACATTCGGCAGGGAAAACTAGGCGATTGTTATCTGCTATGCTCATTGTCCGTGCTTGCTGAGAGAGAAAAGCTTATAAAACGCCTGTTTATTACAGAAGAGGCTAATGAGGTTGGATGTTATGCGGTCTGGCTTAATGACAATGGCGCTTGGAAGAGCATCGTCGTGGATGATTACTTCCCATGTACCGTTAACGGAGGTCCAGCGTTTACCAAAACGAACGGTGATGAAATTTGGGTGCTGCTTGTAGAAAAAGCCTATGCTAAAATATATGGCGGATATGATATTATTGAGGGAGGCGTTCCTCCACATGCTCTTCGAGACCTCACTGGCGCACCATATGACTTTTTGGAGTCTGAAGACCCTGAAGAAGTGTGGAGGACACTGAAGGAGAGTCTCAGTCGCAAATATTTGCTGACCTGCTATACTAAAGCCACGGAAATTCGTGAGGAAAAGAATCCATTGGGTATTCAGTCAGGCCACGCCTATTCAATCCTCGATGGAAAAGAAGTTCAAACTGTTGAGGGAATGGAGAGGATCATTAAGATTCGAAATCCATGGGGGTAAATCGTCTCTTTTGGCTTTTCTATATTCATTATATTAGGCGATTCGAATGGAAAGGAGATTGGAGTGATAACTCGAGCAAGTGGACCCCTGATGTTATTAGACAAGTGCAGAATTTCACGAGAGCTGACGATGGTACTTTCTGGATGAGCGTTAATGATTTTGTCAGGTTCTACGAGGGAGTAAATAAGCGTTTATCTCCAGAGTCCCATAATAATTGTTATAGATCGGTATTTGCAAACTCCATGAAGATTATTACTACCGTTCGATGAATTTCAAGCACAATAAGCCAATGCCACACGAATACTATGCCATAGAGGACACAAACATTCCATATGAAAATCCAAATTACTCAATAATCAGATTAAGAGTCGAGAAGAAAACCCATGTTTTCCTCTCGTTGAATCAAATGGATGAAAGAAAGTTCAGAGGAAGAGCACAAGGAGATCAGCCTTATACTTTTTCAATCGCGAGAATGCTCCTCGCGAAGGTCGAGCCTTTTGGATTGCGTTTCATCGACGGTGTCTTCTACAACGATAGAAATATCGTCATTGAACAGAACCTCAACGCTGGTATTTACGTCATTACCATTGAAATCATGTGGGAACAGCAGTTTTACAGAGAATTCAATCTAAGTAATAGCAAACCCCTTGTCTTTTTTATTAACAAAATTGGCATTATCAGGTGCATATACTCAGTATCCTGTCGACTTCGAGGAGATTTCAAAGGCAGATATTAACCACATCCAACGAAATATCATCAAGTCTATGATCCTTTCCGATCCAAATGCTAAGAAGAAAGATTACTCCAGCATTAAGGAGCCAGATATCAGGAAATATACGGGCTCAAACTACGGTATTGCGTACTTCTACTATCAAAATGGCTCGCAGACTGGAAAAACGCTGAATGAGACTGTCACGTTAACGCAAAGAGAAAACTTGAGAATCACGCCACCTTTCCAAAACAACTTGCAGTTCGAGGTCAACGTGCTTCCTCAGCGCGATGCTCTCGTCATGTACAAATGCTTAAATGGCGGGCAATACGTCTTTGCGACGAAATCTAGCTTTAAAGCATCGGTTCTTCCTCAGGACGAGTTAGTTAAATTCGCGAGAATGGCTTATGCGGAGACAACGTATCTAGATGACGCTGACGATGCGATTAATAAGTCTGCAGATACCGACTACTACGATGAGTTCATTAGAGATGATAGAGACAATTTGGAAGTGTTTGACTATGAGAAAGTGGCTGAAGATATGAAGAATGCTGGGTTCGGCGAGATCACACTCGGCGGAGAGTTGTTTGACTATCCTAAAAAAGAGGGCTCAAAGCAAAAAACAACCACTAAAGGCAGCGATATGAGCTACCTGACGGGCGGACAGAAGTTCCTTGATCCTTTTATTAAGAAAGCTGAGGACACAGGACTCATGATTCAGCCGTTTGATGGTAAGTTGAAGCATTTTGCTTATGATAAACTAGTCTATAGACGCCTTGAAAGACAAGAATCTCTTTTCTATTGAAGTCGTCGGAAACATTCCAAGTAAATTACCTCTCAATGAAAGCAATTGAAATTCTAAATTGTGGTTTTTAGAGTATGCCAGAGACGATAGCGATTTCAGCGAATTCCCATTATATGATTTCGAAAAAGGCTATGCTGATTTTGTTGAATCAATTCTTCCAGGTGAATGCTTTTCTATCGACAATTTTGTTATAACCCTTTCATATTTTTTAGAGAGCTTCAAATCACGCATTGAGAAAGCATTTACGATCCTTTTGGGCGTTTATGTTTTGTTTACCGTGCTTCTTTCTTTATTGAGAACAGAATTCCTTGACGTACACTCTCTCTCGCTGACAATTGGACACTAATTGCTTGATTTACAGATTATACTATCGATCTTGCTCATCGTGCTGCTCTTTACTAAGCTATCGACACATAGATCGACTTCAAGCAAAGTTAATTTGATTCTGCGATCGCTTCCAGTCGGAGTCATCGCAGCGATATTCTTCGATATGATTTGGCTTTCGATCTATCAAGGAGTACTAAGATCATCTTGTCTGGCTAGCTTTAACGTTTATTTTTACAATTAGAACTGGACTGAAAACGACGTTGTTGATAGAAGAGACCCTGAATATAGTTCCGACGGTCTTTTAGACGGTCTTAAACAATTTGTGGTCGTATTGACTTACTTCAGCATGATAGTCAAGGTAAGTGATTGTTATTTATACAATAGTGAAAATAACTCTCTTTTCTAGCTCGTATTTGGAGCGCTCTTGGAATATAAAGTCGTTAAAGCATTATCTGTTCCATTGAAACGCCCCTTCCTAGCTTTCTAAAATTTTTGGACGCCTAGCACTGTTGCTCACGATGAAAGCATAAAGGAATACATAGCGGTAGAGGCAAATCAAGAATTAAGTGCTTTGATCTATTCATAAAAATTGTTTCCTATTATTGTGATTATATTTTCGAGATTCTGTACAGGATTATAAGATGGATTTATAATATAACAAATAAATAGAGAGGAAGATTTATATCGCCTGATTAATCAACAATGCCAGCATTCTCTTGAATATTTTTCCAAGCAACCAAATCCAATAGCTTAAGTTGTCTGCTAATTAAAATCTCAATCAATCAGATCTTTTCGTGTTGTTGTTCAAATTAAATCTATGCAGATTTCTCAAGAGCTCTCAGTTATCACTTGGATTTAGATGCGGATCTTCTTAAACACTGGTAGCTGGATTGCTTTCAAAATTTCTTTTCATGAGCAAATTAAACTCTCAATTTTGTGAATTTAATTTCGGTGATTCCAGTATCTGAAAACTTGTAGTTGGAAATTTTCAGTGGAATCAGAAATGACATCAAACAATAAACCCTCAATTTTTTTTTCGTTAAAAATTTATCTTGGAGTCATATATACCCTAAGAGCTTTTCGAACTCTTTTGAGACGCAATATTCCAGCCAAATTGAAACAATGAACCGGTGTTTTTCATCACAAATCGATTTTCATTGCATCCATAAAAAATTAACCTCATTCACCGCGTTGTTTTTGTATTCCCTGTCGTTAAATTGAAATTGAACGAAGGATTAGGCTACACTCAGTGAAGGATTCGAAAATGTTTTAGCGTGCTTAGTTCGAAAAAGATAAAACATTGGATAAAATATTAAAACTTATTCTGCGTAACTATGCGAAGAGAATTACAGAGCGTTATACCCACAGCTCATCTCAGGTCTGAGAAAACTTTCTAGATATCCTTCACATGTTTGAGTAGAGCCAAGAATAATAAGCCTAGCGTCTAGTGAAAGAGAGCTTCAATGAAAAAAACTTTCGCCTGAAAAAAGAACCGTGACGAAGTTCTTAACGGAATCGTGAAATAAATGCTCTTGATTAATATCTTATAAAGATTAATTAAGCATTTCTTGAAAAATCTACACATAGGCGACTCGAATGGGAAATAAGCAAAGCGCTATTGGAGAGGGAGATTTTGAGACGTTCTCCCAGAACTATGCTTTCCTCAAAAAATTCAACGATACAAGATTCGGAGAGATCAAATTCCTCCAAGAAAGATCGACTGGAGCCAAAATTTTCCAAAAAGATTACATAACTAACACCTCCAAGGATTTCGAGGAGAGTTTGAATGAGATTAAAAAGCGCGCTTCCGTCAACCACCCCAACTTGATACGTATTATTGGCTATACCACCAGAAAAGAGGATTCATTCTGTGCTGATTACTATAAGATCTCAGTGTTCTACGAATGCTATGATTATGACCTCGAGCACGAGTTTTTTGTGAGAAGCGAACGCAATGTACCACTTTTTCTCCTTTATTCCTTCAATTAACCCTGTCCCCATAGGAACCTTTCCCAGAAACCGAGCTTTGGTACATCCTTGACTGCGTTATCACCGCCGGAGCCCATTTGGAAGCTAACGAAGAAGCTCATGGAGACATCCGCCCTTACAATATTCTGGTTAGTGTCAATAAGGAGTATAAAATCGTGGACAATAAGCTCTTCCATGGCGGGAACTTAATTCCTTACCACAGCGTTACTGAAGAGCTTGAGAATAAGGGCAGATACTTCTCCCCTGCGATCTTCTCGTTCTTTGGAAGGAAGAATAGAAAGGATAAGCTCCACCACAACAAGTACAAGTCAGATATCTTCTCGTTGGGTATGACGATGCTCGAACTCGCGACCCTCAAGAAGGTGTATGATGTCTACGACTGGAATAAATTCGAGATTAATTTTGGCAAAATCGCGCACACTTTGGACGAGCTCACCCACGATAAGAAATATTCTCCTACCCTCGTGCAAACGATCAGATACATGCTCAACGCCGATGAGGAATTGAGACCTAATTTCTTGAAATTGGACTCTGAGCTCTCTGAGTACAGAGCTGATATTAAGGCCAGAAACTTGAGAAGCGAGGTAATAGAAACACGATTTTCTGCTTTGTGTTAATTGGGATTATTTAGATCGAGACTTCTCAAACCCCAGTGATCCAGATCCATACACGTGAGCACGATGACAGAGAGATTAACTTCGATGAAGCTGATTTGGAGAGAAGAATTAAAGAGGCCATTGAAAAGAGTGAAGAGACTATTAGAAACAGCCCTGCAAAGCACATCACTGAGAACCTCAACGCTTACTATGATAAATTAACCGCAGAAGGACAATTGGGTGCCAATGGTCAGACTCAAGAGACATTCACTCACGGTGGACCAACAAGTAAGAGATTTATTGTTTGCTGGTAGCTAAATTTGAGTAATAGAGCAATCTGGATTCGTGCAAGTTAGAGCTGGAGCTCCTGAGCAAACTGGAGGAGTAGGTATTACTACTACCGTTGGAGGAGATCAGCCAAAGGCAGAACTTACTGTGACTCTGGGTGCTGGTACTGCTTCTTTGAAGTACGGAACTACTGGAGCCACCGGCGCTGATGCTACTGCTACTGGTACCACTGCATCCAAGTATGGTACTACTGGTACTGCTGGAACAACTGGAACCGCTGGCACCACCGGAGCAACCTCATACGCATCCAAGTACGGAACCACTGGTACCGCTGGCACCACCGGAACAACTGGCACTGCTGGCACCACTGGCACAACAGGAGCAACCACTACTTCGAAATACGGATCTTACGGCACCACTGGTACTGCTGGAACAACTGGAGCTACTGGTACTACTGGCACTGCTGGCACTACCGGAACAACCTCATACGGATCCAAGTATGGAACTACTGGCACCGCAGGAACTACCGGAACAACCGGCACTGCTGGCACCACTGGCACAACAGGAGCAACCACTACTTCGAAATACGGATCTTACGGCACCACTGGTACTGCTGGAACAACTGGAGCCACTGGTACTACTGGCACTGCTGGAACCACTGGCACTGCTGGTACCACCGGAACAACCTCATACGCATCCAAGTACGGAACTACCGGCACCGCTGGCACCACTGGCACTGCTGGCACAACCGGTACCGCTGGAACTACCGGCACTGGTGGCGCAACTACAACCACCACACAGCCAACAGCACCTAAATACAGTTTGGGCGGCACTGTTGGACTTCCTTCAGTCAAGGTCGATGTGTCCGCTAATGTTGGAGGTCAGAAATACGGCGTCACCGGCACTGTTGGTGCAACTGGAACCACCGCCTCAACTTACACCAGCAAGTACACCCCAGGCACCTATGGCGCTAACAAACAATAAGCTTTTAAGGATTCATCATTTTGCTCCTAATGCCTTAATCGTCTTTACTTTGCAGTTAGATCTCACAAAATAGGAGTTTAAATCATAACAAAAGTTAAAAATGCATAAATAAATTACGCTGCTATTGTTAAATGAAAGAAACTCTATATTCATCTTGACAAATGCTAGATCTCAACGATATTTTTCACAGTTTTTCATATAGAGTCAGTCTCAAGAACAATAAACGAACCAAAAATTCTCTTAACCTTCCACTATACATTGCCTCGCAAAATTGCGTTTTATGTGAATATTTAATTTCGTTAAGAGACAATTTTTAAAAGATAGCAATACTAACAGATGGGAAATCTTGCGTCTTGTACGATGCCTAACTTGGCACAGTTCGGCGAGGCTAAGCCCAACTCTTACGATATCGATGTGGATGACTACCAGACACTGCGGGAAGTAAACGACCCTCGGTTTGGGGCAGTTCGTCTTATGAAAAGCAAATCTCGAGATCATTCCTTATATATTAAAGAAAAAGACATTAACTACTTCGCGTCTCAGCTCGACGAGATGAAATTCCGGTCCCAGCTTGCAAACCCTTATTTACTAGAAATATATGGCTTCAGGAGAGAAGATACGGAGAATCGGATTCAAATATACTTCGAAAAGTTTGATGGAGACCTTGAGAAGGACATTCAGCAGGCAATTAAGGATGATAACCCGTTTTCAGAGGAAAAGTTAAATATAATTCTTCACTGCACTTTGAATGCGCTGTCATATCTTCAGGAGAATAATGTCGCTCATGAGAATATCACTCCGGCTAATATTCTTCGGATAGGCGATCGGTACAAACTGTATGAGAATTCTATTCTTGGCGGCGGTGCTATTCTCTATCACCGGGCATTGAAAGGCTCGAACTTAAGGTACCTTGCTCCAGAGTTACTCGCGCATTTTGCCAGAAACGATGCATATCCCAGTCAGTATTCATTTAAAGCAGATATCTATGCTCTTGGCGTTTGCTTGTTAGATGCAGGTGTACTGGATGTAGGTGGTTCAGCATTGATCGACTATAGAAAACTCGAAACCGTTCAGGAAAGCCTTCAGAGTCGGTTAAAAAAATTCAAAGAACGGTATTCGCCGCAATTAAGCAGGGTTATAGAGGAAATGCTATGCGTTGATCACAATAAACGTCCGGATGCTATCATGCTGTACAATCGATTGCCCTCTGGCGCTCGGGGAGGAAAAAAGCGGGTGTTTTCGCCTCGGAGGGATGCTCCGCAGCAAATTGATAGCGCACGAAGCAAAAGTCCAGGTATGAGCGATGGAGCGAAAAAGACGAGCAGGTTAGAAAACATCCTGAGCCAAGAGCCAGTTTCAGTTGTGCATCACGTACTACCCAGACGGCTCGAGGAAAATAAAGCTGTGACTGAAGCCCCTTTAAGTCAGAGAATAGAGAAACATTTGCAATCGGTAACCAAGGTTCTCGTGGGAAATTTTGAAGAAAAACCTAAGAAAAATGAGGATCAGCAGCCAATATTTACGTTTGCGGGAACTAATCCTAGTGTAAAAGGAGAAGCTCGAGTCGATTACAGCAGAATGAAAGATATGAAAGTGTCGGAGAATATTCTCAACGACCTAGTGTTATCGAAATTTGTGAAAAAAATGTACGAACAGCAAGGAGCCGGCTTTTACACGAGCCCAGAACCATCAAATAACAGGAGCGTGATCTCCGAGCCTTCCTCGAAGACTGAAAGTCCTCAACGGAAATACTCGTTTTTAAACTCGAGAATCGAGGAAATACTTCAAAAAGTAAGTCTAACTCATCATTTCATTCGATAATTTATTTTCTTATTGTGCTAGCATTCAACAAAAAACTCTTCCCTAAGGTCTTCACCTGGCTCGAATAACACAACACGCCGCGTGATTGCTGCAATTCCTGAAACTAAATCAAAAGGATCTCAGGATTTTGGTACTGCCTCGTTAGAACATTCCTTTGCGAGATACTCGAAGCCAACGGATCTCCCTCCGTCTAATCAGCCTGTGAGCCGTCTCAATGGGAGCATATCAGAGCGACAAAATGTTACAGCTTCTCCTTCAATGAATTTCAATACTCTACAGCATAATTTCTCGCCGTCATCATACTCTCATCGCTCGCCAGAGCCCAAGAGCGGCCCTTCATTACTTTATAAATCAAATTTTCACGAGAGGTCGCCTATACCACATCACTTGGACGACGTAATTTCCTACCTTTGATAACATACTCATAATAAAATATATAGGACATCGATGCGAAAGTAAAAGCAGCCCTCCTCAAATCAGCTCAAAACCTCGAAAAAGTCAAAGCTTCAGGAACTGTCACTGCTTTCAATCAACCTCATTCTCCCCGAGAAGATCCACCGACCCTTCACAGCAGTTTTCACAGTCCGAGCGGTAGTCGCAGCTTCCAGGACCAGCCATTTGCATATCAAAGTGCGGATAAATTCGATAGCGCGTTAAAAATGAGCGCGCTTACAGTTGCTCCTTTTGACCATAGTAGCGCGTCCACAGCCAGAGCATTGACCGATTATCATAAGCTAAGTAACGATGAACTAGCAAAGTTGGTTGCGGATATTAAGAAAGAGTTCCAGCCTAAGCTCGAAGTGTTCGGACTGCATCAATCCAAGGCAGAGCTTTCATATCCGGCCTCAACAAAATCGACGACTGTTAAAAGATTTGAATTCAGTACGCCAGTAGCGCATAGAGATTCAGGACCCTTAGAAAAAAATGATTTAGGAACAGAAGTTAGAGAGAAAATGACTTCAAATGGAAAGCCGATGAGCGAACAAATAGAGGAATTAAAGAAAGAAATCCAATCGTATTTTATAAAGGAAACACCAGCTGGAAATAAATAAATTTCAAAAAGAGTATCTCCGTAAGGATTTCTACATTTTGCCGATTATAACCTATCAATAATATTCTGCGTAACAAAGCTACATCACCTTAACACTTATCAGCGATAAAAAATACGGTCTTTTCATTGTAGATAATCCTTTCTATTGCATGCTGCTTGTTTTGAAGGTCGCACACTAAAACAGTACTTAACATAAGCGTTTTACGCGCATTTACATCTTACAAGGGAGGTCTCTAACTGTATCATGAGATTTTTCAGTTTTAAATTGAACTTCAGAATTTAAAAGACTTTCTGTAAATAAATTTAATATGAACCTCACTCAAACAAACTCTTTCAGACTTTCTTCAACATTCCTCTCATGCCAGCTCGAGGATCACAAAGGCATTGAAATAAAATATTTATGTTGCAGTGAGGAATGCATGCAGCCGCTTTGCCCTGAATGCATCCAACACCACAGTGAATATCACGAGCGAAAAAACAGAGTCGCGTCCCTCAAAAACTTCTCCGAGGTCTTCGCAGCCAATCAGCAAAAAATTACTAAACAAATCTCAGAAATTGAAAGTGATCTTCAAATTTTTGATAAGTTCCTCAAATTGGATCCAACGAAGGAAACCAATATTTTCAATAGACTTCAAGAGTTTAAAAAACAGCTTTTTAAGAACCTCAACGACGTTTTTACAGAACTAGAGCATGATTTCGCTGCTCGGATGAACGAACACTATAATATTAAAGCGGAAAAAGTTTCGAGGATAAGCAGAGAGGTTCAAATATATCTGGAGCAGTTGAGGAAATATGAAGCGGATTTGGCCTCGGAGAATTATTTAAAGGTTATCACGAAGATGTACAGGTGTAATTTATCAAAAGAATACGATGAAATCAGAAGCAAACTCGCGAAAACTGATCTGGTTCTTGATTCGTATGAGCTAGATGTTGATGACGGGTTGATTGATAGAGTTCGTGATGATTTGGCTCAACATATAGAGCTATTTAAATCTGGTGAGGTTCGCCCAAGTAAGATTATAAGAAGAGCGTTGTTTATAATAATTGTGTAGGTACAGCAAAGGAGATGATAGTGGAGTCAAAAATAATGTCTCATCCTCCTCCTACAAGAATGATCCATACATCACCAGGGAAAAAGCTTAAAAGCAATGTGCAGTCGTTTGAGATTGTGGAGTCGGATACTATACCTAAAAAAGAAGAGTCTGTAGAGAAATTGGATCATCATGGGCTTGAGGGTCCGAGTCCGATCATTGTATCGCAGCAAAGCATGGCTTCGCAATCTTCGAATTATATTGAATACGGCTATTCGCCGGAGTTTGCGATAAAGGATTTTTTTCCAGGAGAAGGGAGTAAAGACGTGTCGCCAATGCCAGTGACGAATGAAACCGTAATCAGCTATTATTGAGAATGTTGCTTAAATTGATTTCAGAGTCAGCAAGAAGTGCAGAAGGAGTTGAAGATTGAGATTGAGGATACAAAATCGCAGAAAAGCTTGGTGTCGGACGAATATCAATCCGACTTTGAAGAATCTAATGATGGAGAGCTCGAAATTGAAGAAGAGCAAATATAAAAACAATGAAATGTCCAGAGTATCATTTGAAATGATTTATACAATGAAGGTTTATTCAGCTCAGTCTCAGCCGTAGAAATGCATGAAATTGATAAAAGATAATGATAGACTTGATTTGGAGTAATTTATTTATGAATTGTTTTAATGTGTTTATCAACGTTGTTAATGTTCATTTACAATATAGAGTATGATGGAAATGCTGATTTGTTTGGTCATTCACTTCTTAATTACTAGAATGATTTATAATTTCCGTCCTATTTTGTCTAACCAACAGCAGGCCTTTCTAATTTTGATTCAGAGAGTCACCAATACTAGTGTCAGGCTAGACTTCATATTCTCATATTGATAGAAACGTTTCTGTTGATGCCGTGGATTTAAATTTGACAAACTGCCCAATTGGAGCGATTTTTTACTCTTTGATGTATGCCCAAACGACGGAAACTTAGTTGCATCAGGCGGTTATGTTGCCCAAATCAAGAGATAGCAAGTTGACGTGTGTTGGTTATGGGCCAACATTGACCTACACATTTATTTTATATCCAATTGAATTTAAGGGTCAAACAAGCCGTTCAGTACAAATGTAATCACAAAATTGAATGGTAACATTAAAAGCTGGTAATCGAGCTGAATTTTCCTCTTTTCTTTGTAGATTAATTTCATTTAGCCTATAAATGCAACTTAATTCTCTGCTTACTCAAAAGCACAACAACAACCACCAAAAAAAAAAAAGTTCTCCATCTAATTCAAGACTTGAGAAAACATAATTGAATTCGATAGAGACAATATTAACTACTATCCTCGTTGAGTATATTCCCCTAACTTCGTCTTAAATTGAAGTCGTCCATGTCTCTTTCTCGAGTGCATAACATATTCTCTTTCCATATCTTCCATCGTGAATTAGCTCTATTTTCAATTTCTTCCGAGTTTTTCACTATTTCGATACAATCACTCTTGAATCATTTCCTCAATAAACTTTTAAAAATTCTATTCTTTAGCTTACAAGCGATAAATGGCAAAAGCTCTCAAATTCCTAGCTTTCTTTGCAATAGCTGTATGCATTGCTGATGCTTGCGGAGTCACAACCCACAATGTGATCTCAAACACCGCATTCGAAAAGATCCTGAATGACCCAACTATCAACTACAAAGATATCATTCGAAACAATCGAAATTACTTCCAATCAGGCTCGGCCTTCCCAGATTGGGGATACCAATGCCCTCTCGGCATGATCAATGACACTCTCGCCGATATTCTTCACAACGCAGCGGAAAGCGCCCATTGGATCAACTTCATGAGAACCGGTATTAACTATCTCAACACTACCTACCAAAGACCTTGGAACACAGACGCCCAACGTCTCTTAGCCTTCTTGCTCGGTGTCGTCTCACACTCCGTCGCTGACATTCTCTGGCATGACATCGGTGTTATCGGTGCCACTCGCCAAGGATTCATTCAAGCAATGTGCGAGAGTGATTTCAACTGCTCTAGCAAAGGATACGACTCGAACGTGCACTTTTTAGCAGACGCTGGTGGTGAATTCGTTAACGCTAAGTTCTACGACCTCTCCTTCATTGAACAGGATTGGGCGCTCCCTTATACCGACATCGTGAATATCTACAAGTTGTTGGGTATGGACATCAGCCAGTCGGAATTAGTGATCTGTTTCGCTGTAATTGGCATTGAGATCGACTTCGTATCAGACATCAATCCAAACATCGTGTATCCTTACTTCGCATCACAATCATCGTTCCTGGTGAACAGCATGCATGACTGGTGGCTCGGCGGGATCCAATCAATGGCTTTCTGGACTCAGAACTGCTGGACTGGTATTGTGGAATACCTTGACACAGGCAATTTCAACGCGATTTGTGGTCTCTACAAAGACTCTGGAAACATCATTCAAAGCAGAAAGGATGAGAAATCAAGGTACCATCAACTCAAACGAAACTTTATGAAGTCCATTATGGAAAGGAACTCCTATCAAACGGAATTGAAATCGCAGAAACAGCCTACACTTCAAACAGACATGAAATGCACAACGAAATATACGAATACATTCGATTCTCCTTTCGTTGGAAGCATGTTTAGCTATTCGTTCGATGTTTCAGATGATCACGTGCTGATTGGCGCTCCTTTCGATAGCCAGAATCAAGGAGCTGTATCTCTGTTGGCGCTTAACCGTACATTAAGAAGTCAACATGTCAAAGGCGTAAGAACGGACAAGAATGATGACTCGAGATTCGGATCTAATGTGAAATTTATTGATATTAACAACGACGGCATTCATGATGCTGTTGTGAATGAGCCTGGCTTCAACAATTTCATGGGAAGAACACACATCTTCCTCAGCATGAACTCCACTTTGAATCTCGACTATAGCAATGTGATTACTATCGGGCATGTTGGTGATTCATGGGGCTCGATGGTTCATCTTGCTAATGGAGATTATGACGGGGACGGTGTTGATGATTTGTTGATGGGTTTCTCTCAATATAGATCAGGTAAGAAGTTAGAAATTGGCGTGATTATTGTTGTCTTAGCTTCTGCGAACTGGACTTCTGGAGATTTGGTTGTATGTGACAACACTCAGTGCAACAGCACTCGTGTTATTGTAAAATCAGTAGGATCAGTATTCTGGGAACAGGCTGGGGCTGCTATCAAAGCTATCCGATTTGAAGGTCGTTCGTACGTCCTGGTTAGCTCTCCAACTTTCAATCTCGGGCAAGGAGCTATAGGAAAAGTCGCTTGCTGGGATCTCGTTAATGATCAAGTGGTTTGGGAGTTATATGGTCCAGAACTCAATTCAGGATTCGGTTCTAGTCTCGAAAGCGACGATACGAATATCTACATTGGTGCGCCTAACCATGATGCGCCGAGAGTGGTGACACATCAAGGAGGCTCTGTTTTCGTCTATAGATTAGCTGATCTCTTTGATGGTCAGAAGAATCCGTTAACAGCGATTCACGGTGGCGACTCATTCAGTCGATTCGGACAAGCGCTTGCCATCAGCAATGGTAGCTTGTATGTATCAGCACCATTTACAAAGGATATCAGCGGTATCATATATACTTATGATGTGGAAGAGTTTAAACCAACTGGTTGCTATGCTGTTGATGGAAAAAGTCATACCGCGCTTGGTTACAAATTGAAAGTGAAGAATGGAGTGATATATGCTGGAGCGCCACATCAAGACAATTTCAGTGGAGGGTTATACACATTCTCATTATAATTGACCTATGCATATTTTGATATAGAAATTTACGGAAATTGATAAATGAATCATCAGACCTTTTGACAAAATTAGAATATCACGTCAGTAACCAAATTTGTCCCATAAGTAATTTAGAAAATTGAAACCTTTGTTGGATCCTACCACCGATCCCTGCGGTTCTAACTAGACTGTTTCATAAAACCGTCGATATCTGTCCAATCGAAGGTGAATTATCTTGGAAGGGTTCTCATTTGCTGGCCCATTCTCCAATTTAATCCTGAACGACCACAGAATGTGAGAAGAAACCTAAGAAGTTGATATTTAATTAAGAATCATTTTTTGCTGACTCGTTTGTGAAACTGGCTCAGTCATGAATTAATGCTTGAATCATTAGTCTCTGTGGATTTAAATTAAATTGAATCTCTTCGCTACATAAGCAGCAGTTATGCCAAGAGTTACCAAACTCCTGCTTTTCCTTGCAATCGCAGTTTACACCATCAGTGCCTGCGGAATCACAACTCACAACGTCATCTCCAACACCGCCTTC
>ENA-UOTZ01001529-UOTZ01001529.1-compost-metagenome-genome-assembly--contig:-NODE-1529-length-15391-cov-5.481912_pt1 | contig 15391 bp, 7 predicted proteins | sample MGYA00238144_ERZ746983 | MGnify/ENA primary metagenome ERZ746983 (study PRJEB28759, sample SAMN06268863) | compost metagenome | isolation source: single cell | place: USA: California, Emeryville, Joint...
AGTAGCTCGCACTGAGGATGGCACTCAGGTTTCAGAGGATATCATTCCGCTGGTTCAGTTTACTCCTGCGCAAGGGAGACGCCCGAATAACTCTGAGGGGATTGCGCCAAGCAATGTTGCGAGAGGAATTCGATTGGTCCACCTACTTCATCGCTTCATTCAGAGTATTCAAAGCACGAATCGCTCGAACGACCACAATGAAGGTGATTGGAACTATCAAATGGACGAGGGACATAATCTCCCTTTCACCAGGAACTCAGTGTCGTTTCCGTTTATCATTTTTTCGTTTGGGAGCAGGTCTGAAAGCGATAGATCAGAATTGAATAGTATGCTTGGAAATTTATTTTCAGGGAGACCTGGAGGGAGGTCTTCTGCCTCAGACAGTGCGATAAATAAGCTTCCAGAGCTGAAGTATGGGGATCACAAACTGCCGAAAATGGGGATTGAATGCACGATCTGCCAGGTAGAGTACAAGCTCGGGGACAGGTTGGTGAAGCTCCCTTGTAGCCATGATTATCATAAGGATTGCGTAGTTAAATGGCTGAAACAGAGAGACTCTTGTCCGATGTGCAGAAGATCGATTGAGAAGCATGGAAATCAATAATTTTGACTGAGGAATTATGAACTTTGGTGTATATCATCATGCCTATTTCAGAGTGAGAGCTCCCTCAGGATTTTCCTGAGCGAATGGAGTTATAGCTAATAATGTGTGCTACTGTTGAAAAAACATTAATAATTAATGGCCTCAGATGCTGAGACACCAGAAACGTGTAACTCGCAATGTGTTTGATTTTCTTAATTGATAAATGATATTTTTGTAATGTGAAAACTGTTAACCTCATTGCTCAATAAAGCGCACTTTTCGTTTCTTAAGATGAGGGTTGCAATCCGGTAGTCCTCTCGGAACAATCCTGTTCGATAAGTCAATACATCCTTCATTGGACGTTAGACATATGAAATTTGATTTTTCTTAATTGAAATATTATGCAGGCCAGTAATCCGTAAACTTTAGGGTGCATTGATATATTTCTATACTGGGAATCGAAGTTATTCGATTTGAGAAAAATTCAAGGATACTTCGAGAGTAAAGGTCTCGATCCTTCATGAAATATTCTGAAATATTCGACGTTCTGTGTAAATTGAGGTAGAAGTCTCTCATCTGAGTTTATATAAAGTTCTGTAAAATAAGCAAATCTCACTTGAAATTAGGGCTTCAGTCGATGTTGAGCTATTATTGCATTGCAATCCTTTTCATCTTATTTATGAATATTTCAATACCAGAACCATTTCGTTAAGAAGTTTCGAGTATTTGAGTGTACAAGACTCAAAAGCTCCGAAAAATTAGAAATGAGAGATGCGTTAGCCGATCAATGAAAGCCTTCCATTTCATTTCGACGTAATAATGCTAAAGCATTACAAATAGATATTAATTTCTTCCATGTGTTGTATTACTAAAGGAGATATGCAGACGAAGAAAGCTAAAAACGAGCAAATCTGTGAGCAAGAGCGGTCAAACTGTCTCTGCATATTCGACTTGGAATTGCTATCTCTAGAGAAAAGATTCCAAGACGAATGAAGGACATTACAGGTATAGCAGGAAGAAACATTATCCTAATAATTAATTTAATCTCTACATAAACGAGATTCTGGTGTCCCATATATTGTAGGATCTGAATGCTGGGATTTTAAAGTCTGAAATACTATATCCAACAAACTTTTAATGAGCCATAATACAAAATCTTCTTTGTGATAATTTGACATTTCTGGATGTTGTTTGCAAACATAATAAAAGATTTTGTTCTACTCTATAATCAAATAGCAAATTCATTCTGGAAATTTATTAAAACTCTGTATTCTAGAAGTCGAAGTTAGGATCCTCAATCTTCACGTACATGCACCATAAATTACTCCTAAAAATGAAATAAGTTTAGTTTGTATTCGTAGAAACTTAATTTTTTTCAGGCGAGAATTAAGCCTTATTCTTTGGTATTTTGAGGATCTGACACTGCATTTTTGGTTCTATTTCTTAAATACAAAATTTTTCTTTCTTTCGTTGAAATGCAGCGCCGTCTTCTGGTTATGCAGTGTATTATGGAACTGCACCAAAATCTATAGGTATATTAATGCCTGAGCCTCATTCTCAAAAGGTATAATTACCTTATACTTCTCTCTGAAAGCATCCCAATACTTCTTTATTAGATGAACATAGGCCTGATCAGTTATATCGATCCATTTGTATACCTCATAGATTCCAGCAGAGACTATAGAAAGCCTCTGTTTGAGCTCAGAAGATTTTTGCTGTTTCAATATATTCCCCAATTCATCCGAGCTATGAGCCGATGTGCCGATTCTGGACACAAACTCTTCGAATTCCTCCCGTGTTTTGGGATTGAAAATGTCTTTTTGAAACGCAAGAATATCGTTCAGGATACATAATACCTGAACTGCTTGGGAGTCTTCAGAGTTCAAAACTCCTTTATCAATCGCATACAATGTACTCATAAGCAAGTTATTCTAAGAAGCAAGCAAACAAACAAACTTAGACGAGGAGAGAGAGTCTGAATTTACGTCTTGAAAGTTCATATCGACGATATTGTGTTCGAGTTTCGAGGAGAGATAAAGAACAAGGACTCTAGAGATATTTATCATAGTCTTCCTGAAGATTGAATTGACTGGAAATTTCTATTGAGATACTATCAGAGAAAAAAAAGGTTTTGAATTAGTTACCCTCTGCTGGAGTTTTCTCATCGCACAGAGCATTTCCATCCAATTCTGGTCAAAACTTTTTTCAAGCATGTACAAACAAATGATAGCTCCTGTAACTTCAACTGCATACTCAGTTAATTTTGCTTCAAGCTGGGCTACATCTGGATATGACAGTTCTAATTTATTCAGTTTGTGATCTGCGTCTCACTTTTTGATGGCTTGTTGTAAGAACTTTAGCAATTCAGGTTTGTTCTTGAGCTCTCGAAGCTTATATCGAGGTTCCACTTCGTGCCAGCAAGTGTCTAGCACGTACCATTTGACCAGTGAATCTGATTTTGTATTAGCTTTCAGAAACAGGCCAAATGAGTTGAATTGATAGGGAAATGAAGATTTTGGAAGGTTCTTAAAGGTAGAATTAAGTGCATCATATCTCTTTTGATAGTTCTTGATGACGTTATCTATGAGGATCTGGAATCTGTTATAAACTTCTAGTGCTGTTACATTATCCTTCTTCTCGTCCTCCTTCTTCAGCTCAACTACATTTTGAGCTTGGAAAGAAGCATTGCTGTGTTCAATCAAGCTTTCATTTATCCCAAACTCTTTAAGATCGGGCACATCTCTATGGCTCAAAATCCTTCGAAACAGGCCGCGCAATCTCGCGTTATCACCGAAAGCCGTTTTCAATATGGATTCAAGAGAGTTTATGTAAGAATGAACTTGTATTTCCAGGTTTACTTCAAAATTTTTAATGTAGGAGTAATCCACTTTTTTTAGCGCTAGTATCTCGAATCCAAACGCCTTTATTTCTTTCGTCAAAACCTGAGAGCTCGTTCTTAGCCTCTTTGATTCTTCAAATGTTGTGAGATTGTATCTTCTGGAGGGATGGTTTCATACATTTTCGCCCAATTCTCGAGGAAAAAGCAACCCTTTTCTCTCATAAATGAAATATTTGTAGAACCCAACGTTTCCACAATTTTTATTAAGGAAAAATTCTTCCGAAGGAATTCCACATCAGAAATAACATCACTTAACAATTTTCAATCACCCTTTCATCTTTAAGATTTATGGTTTCGGGAATTCCATCAAGTTTGCAGTCCACTGGGAAATAAGGAAGGGTTGCACAAGCAATTTGTTGACCACCTTCGCTAATCTCAAACGAATCGATGAGAACAGAGCCCGGACAACGTTGCTGAAGACGAAGTAGCACTTGTACAAACAAAGTTGCCGCGTGATTATAGTTAGTTGACGTGTTCTTTTGTGCAGTCAAGTATTCTGATAGTATGAATTTCACTTGAAGTGCGATCTTCTGCTTTAAATACTCTATAAGTAGACCTTTCTGCCACAGATTTGAAATTTTGGTAGGTGAACTTGATCTTAGGAGGCATGGCAAATTTCCTTTCCTCTTCTGCATCTGGTTTTGGCAGCATCTCCGCTTTCAATAGGCTCGATTATGAGAAAATTAAATCTTGTAATTACTCTTGATCAGTTCAATTATGTGGAGCATAATGAGCCGATGAAGTTTTCGTTGAGAGTTCAATTCATATAAATGGAAAGTGTACAAAGAATCAATGGCTTCCAAACTGTGAGAATCTCATTGCCATTAGTGTCTTCTTTTAGAACACTATGCAGAAATTAAAGAAACCAAAGATAAAGCCAATTGAACTTTTTTTCGATAAAGCATTCCAGAAGTCCTTTCCAATAGATTATCATCTAGAGTCAACGAGAAATGGTTCCAGCTTCTTTTCAAAGATACTTAAAGGAAGCCTATGAAACTTCATAGTATTCACAATAAAAAGCTGTATTGTTGCTCTTCATAATTGAATTAGTGCGTCTTTCCTTACGATTTGAAGATACTATGTTAACTGGAGCATCTCTAAGGCATCTTTGATCTCTAGCAAGAAATTATATTAGGTATTATTATGTATTCAACAATTATCTTTCTTCCAGAAGCTCCAATTATTTCTGCTCAAGAGTAAAGTAACTCATTTTACAAGCAATAAATCTCTTTAAGTCAATCCCAGAAATCCCCGGCATCAAGAATGTCAGGAAGTGGCTACGCTGAAATAAACCTCATCTCTACCAATCCAGCTCTCTCTATAACTGCCTTTATGTCGCTTTTCTCAGCAGGATTAACAGTTATTTTGGGCGTATACTACCGAATCGATAAACAACCTTTAGGAAACATGGTGCTCTCTGTGAACAGCGCAAACCTGGTGTTCTTCCTCATCAAAGTCAGTGGGTTTGTCCATCAGCCGCCAGACACCGAATACTGTCGACTTCTTCTTCCAATCGCTCGTGGATTCATCAATATCTCTTTATTCATGGGAACTTCCTTCGGTCATGCCCTCTACATGATCGTCAAGCATCAAACTATGGACATTGTTGATAGAATGTTGAAATATTACGTCCTCATCTCGGTTACAGCAGCCACAGCGTATTCTGTTTCAGCGGCTTTTACGGACTTCATTAGCTACTCAGAAACCCAAAAAACTTGCGTGCATGTTGTTTATTTCGACAAAACCGACACGCTGGCTATCATATACATGACTCCGACAATAGTTTGCTGCATCCTTGCCGCAGTGTGGTACTGCCTTTCAGGTGCTGAGCTGAGAAAGAGAGGAATTACTATGAAAAAGAGGGATTTCATTGCCTTGATTATTTACCCTGGAGTTACGATATTCTGTTGGTTCCCTTTCCTAATCGTGGATTTCCTTATGTCTATACAGCTGGGAAGCAGTCAGGTCCTTAATGTCATTCTAGCTAACATCTATCAGCTCCAAGGCGTACTGGACGCGTTGGCATACGGTGCGATTCCAAGGATAAAACAAGCATGTCAGTCTTGGCGAAAAGCGAATAAGAACAAGGCTCTTGATGATACTGATGATTCTTTGATGCATGATACGGAAAACATACGTATTGAAAGGAAAAGCGTGAATAAAAAGGCTCCGCAAAAAATTGAAATCTTTGTCAAACCTACATTTAGCTAAATCATAAAGATGATGGAGAATCTGATTTTTTTGAAAAAATTAAAGTGAAATTTATAGTTGTTCATGTAATTGAACTTGGTCCATCCAATATTCATATTAAAGTATTCATGTGAAATGGAATCTCGACAATGAGAAGAGCATCATTTAAAAAATAACGAGGCATTTTCTGACATCTTTTAAGGATTAGGTTCAGTGAATATTATTTTAGGCATAAAACAGCTATTTTCCAGCCCGGAAATGCAATAAATTTACTAACAATACAATGGAAAGAATTGCAGTGGATTTGGATCTTTTGAAGAAAGCTGTTCCAGGATGGAATGATGCCAACGAAACCAACATCAAAATCAAGGCTCTTTCAGTCTTCGATTCAGAATCAGCAGCCTTGTATCGAGTCAAATATGCAAACTCTCCACTCAATATCACTTATCGCAGGTTCGACAACGAAGAATGCTTCAAAAAATATAAATTACCCGAGGACGATGCCCTAGGACCTAAGCTCATCTACTCTCAGTACCCAATCATGATCCATGAATATATCACTGAAGCAAAAGCTCCGGGTCTCGATGGCATATTGAAGCCAAAAGTTTATAACTCATTGTTCAGAGAGCTTACTAAATACCATAAAATCAGGCCAGGCGATGAATTCACAGGAAAAACTTTTCTTTCGATCTATTTAAATATGAAAACCGAGGAACAGTCTCCAACTGCTCTCGCTAACTTCTGCCAGGCATGTGATAGCGCTCAAAACAGAGATGATTTAACCGAAAAAGATAAGAGCTCCTTCAAGAAGATTCAGAAGATACTAGATGAAACTGAATTTATTTCCAAATTGGTTAAGCCATTGAGATTATTCTGGTGCCATAACGATCTTCATGAGTCGAATTTGCTGTGGGACCCAATCACCAATAAAATAACTCTCCTTGATTTCGAGGATTCAGCCTACAATTTCAGAGGCTACGATCTGGCCAACGTATTGCTTGAAACAGAGTGGGATCTGATCGATGAGTATCCGAACTATCGCAAGCTAGGAGCCAAATACGACCAAAAAGACGAAGAGCGCTTTCTATTGCTATACACTCTTCATTGGATTGACCCTATCTGGGAGAAGAATCCAGCGTTGTCAGGAATTGAGTTGGAGAGCCTCTCAAAAGATGATATTAAAGTACTGATCCCTAATGAAGAAGAACGAGAACTATTTTGGGAAAATTTCGAGGAGGTGAAAAAAGAATATTTCATTGGGAAGATCTGTACGAGCTACGTTTGGACAATTTGGAACGCATTGCAGTTTAGCGTCCCTGAAGAAGATTGGCTACACTTGGAACTAGCTTGTATGAAATTTGATCTTTACTATGAATGTAAAAAAGCGTACCTTGACGTATTTGACGTCATCATTTAGATATGCACTAATACTGATCGATTTTACTATTAATAGCCTTAAATTGCTCGTTTTTCAAATCTGTTACGTGTATATGTGTGACTTAGATCTATTACGTGTGATGCCCTGCTTTTTTGAGCCTCTAGCTAACGAAATATCCCAATTAGACCTCCCTCTCCCTCAATGGTTTCTCAAATCTCAGCAGGCTAGCTATGTTTATCTATTGGCTAATTTAAAATCTAAAGATTCTATATAGTCAACGTATACTTCTCAGCGTGGAATAAACTCTCACTTTTCAAATAAAAACAACTTTTTCTACGTGTTAGAGCGACAGATAGCACATACCGATCCAAATCGTTCAAATCGATGATGCAAATTTTTCTAAAGAACAATCCATTTTTGGCTCTTTGCAAGAACTTCAAAAAAATAGGTTAGAACCCTTGAGATACAGTGTATCATAGATCTATTAGCGTTTAGAAAGCTCTCGAATTCATTATTAGCAGAGGGAATTTTCGCTTTTCTCGGGATTAAAAAACCTCATGGGTGCATTCTAATTACCTTTTTAAGAATTCACACCTTATAAACTTCCCGAGCAATAAAATTTCATAATCAGAAAACAATATCTTCAGGTTTTTTCGCCTCGGCGATGTTGAAGTTCAATCTGTTCATTCTCTGCCTCGAAATCTACGCCATTTTGGTGTTACTCTTCGAGGTGGAGCTCCCCTGCTCCTCAGCTGCTAACCAAACTCCTTCCACGAAGCTGTTTGTTAGCCTTTTGCCTCTTATGATGACTATTCTCTCAAAGCACACTGAAGGTTGGAGTGCAACCACTATTCCAGCCTTCCTCTGCTCCATGCTGCTTCCAATGGGCGCGATCCTTGAAGGCCTGCCCAAACTCAGTTTTGGTGTGTTAGTTTCGTTTTTGGCTATCACTCATGCGAACGCGATCAGAAGCTTCCCAATCAAGAAACTTATCCAACCAACTGGACCTTTCCGCGTAGGCTATAAGACCTACAAGGACAAGAGTGATGTCATCTATTCCGTGTTCTATCCGACCTTGAACCCGACATCGATTCTCGCGAAGTTCATCCCTGACGAAGACGCTTGGAAGAAATATCGTGAAATCGCTCAAGGAAAAACCAACTTCCCTCCAAAGTGGCTTTTTGATGTTCTAACTCATTTCTGCACCAAGCTCAACCTTCTCGTCAGCGTCGACGCTCCTATTGTCTCACAACAAGAGCTCAAACAGCACACACACCTCGAAAAATTCATTCCTGTGGTCTTCTCTCATGGATTGGGAGGCAGCCGCAATAATTATTCCTCAATACTCACCCAACTCGCTTCCCAAGGCCACTTTGTCGTTGCAATGGACCACCAAGATAATGTCAGGGATCTGTGCTTAGAGTGCGAGAAACACGTATTCAAATACCTCGGTATGAGAATCAGAGAGATTACTCAAATGATCAATGAAATCAGCACTTGGTCCGGTTCATTGAGTAAGTTATTCGGAAATCAAATCGAACTCGACTTGAGCCGCTTGACAGTGATGGGACATTCGTACGGAGGTTGCTCTGCTTACAAAGTCGCGTCCCAGGATGAGAGAGTGAAGCATTGCGTGTTGTTTGACCCATGGATGACTCCAGTGGAGAAAGAAGCGCTTGATAATAAGCTGGGATGCAGTCTCTTGCTCTTTGAATCAGGAGACTGGAATGAGCAATACCCAATCTTCGAGGTCACGAAAAGAAACCATAGAGTGATGGAAGCACAGAGAAGCAATGAGTGCGGAGCGATTTACTGCAAGGTCCCCAACTCTATTCATAGCAATTTCTGCGATGATATACTGCTTGTGGGAGGCGTGATGAAGCTCTTGAAGATGATTGAGGACGTTGATAAGACCGCGGAGATCTACAAAGGGGCTATTAGAATTGTTGGCAATTATTATTCCAATGTAATAGCAAGAAAACAGAATAGTGATACTTTTATCTTATTCGAAGCTGATGAAAAATTCCCATTACAAAAATATGCGTAATTATGGAAATCTTATTATTAATAGTCAATATTATTACATACTCTGTGTCAAAAGCTATATAGTGAGTATGAATTATTTTCAAAGCAGTTAATATAATCGAGTTTCTTTTGGGTTAGTAATCGCTCAAGGTGAGTATCGATATAAATACATAAGTAAGAATAATCAATGATGATTCTGTTGGAGCCAAGATTACATCTTTCTTTCATCTTGGAGAAGACTAGCTGAGAATAATGAAAATAATTGAAGAGACTATCAAGTTAAGGCATCTTATCGTAGTATGAAGGTGTTACTATATATAAGCTTTAAAGATGCTTATTCAGTCTTAAATATTTGGAAGATAGAGCCAGAAAAAGATCTTTCACATTCAGCAATTATACAAGCTTTTCATCACACCAAGCTGTTACGCAGATTCGCTGCGAAGATTGTATTATTCTCACTGTATGATCAAGAATGTTTGTCGAATATAATTTAATCGAGTTGAGAATTACGAAGTATTTCGATTAACGACTACGATTAAAAAACGTCATTTCCAGAAGAGTTGTGCAACAACAATGAATTCCTTAAAGATTTATTCAAATAAGCTACTCGGGACGGAGGACCATGGTATTTGTAGAGTACCTGAGAATACACGAGAACTTTTCGGAGCAAAGAGAGATTATCATTCAATGTTACGGTTTAAGGAGAGGCCAAAAAACAACGAAAACTTTATCGGTAACGCAAATAGAGTAATTATTCATCATAACCTATGCAATTGTTTGGAATGATCCTCCTGAAACTAAGAGAAAAAGATTGTAGTTTCACTGACTGCAGATTAATGGATTAAAAAACAACGCTTGAAATGAGAGTAGATGAAGAGCTTAATTATCTTTGTCAATGCCGCGGTTTTTATCCTGATATTGTCAACACTGTGCAGATAAATAACTCTCACGAAAACAAAGCCGCATTGGCAGCAATGAATATTCTCAATATCCTGTAATGGGAGCGCGATGTTTAGACAAATAGGGAAAATCAGTCTCGAAAACTTATTCAAAAGATGGCACTCCAATAATCTGCAAAATGAAAGCAGTCGCCTTTTCAAATCCTTTGCAAGAGCCCCTCATCTCTTGTTCAATGTCAATAATTTCCCTCTAAGTACCCAATTTCAACCGACATCATCTACAAACCCGTTTCACATTTTCTTATGCTCATACGCACTTCAGGAGAGTTTTCCTACGATGGTTGTTGTATTAATTTCTTTGTACATCGCATCTTCCTTTAACATTGACTTGACTCTTTGTTATTTCTCATTTCCAAAGAGCGTATAAGCCATGGCATTCACAACACCAACCTATGAAAACCATCGACACCAATCCAATTTATTAAAGGATGACTCAAGCCTCCAATCTTTCTCTGATTGTTCCGAATTTACGACTTTGCATTACATTAGCAGTTTATTTTCACACTCTATTAATTTTCCATAAACGACTAATGAATATTTCTCGAAATCATTAACAGCTATAAGAATTGCCGAAATGCAAATCCAGGAAAAAGAAATTTCTTTCGTACTCTGATAACAGCTCTCATTCCCGTATTTAAATACGCAAATGAATTCATATTCATTTTAATAAATCGAACTTAGAGGCCCGAGGTCCTTACCTTTATCCTTTACATTACCTTTCACTTGCTAATTAATCATCTTGACCAAATACCTTTCATGATAAACCTCAAAACCAAGCACGGCTCTCTCATCCTTTTGAGCCTGGTCTTCCTCCTCAGTAATTTTATTTCACTATTCGTTCAAATTTATGAATATAATCAATAGGCTTAACATTTACAGCAGCAGCGACCACAAGCTCCAAAACACAGACATTACTATCATCAACAAGCATTGTAAGCGATTCTGTTACGGATCTCCGCTGTCTAGGAGACACGCAGGCAACAGAAACTGAGTTCACTTACATACCGGAGAATCGAAGCTATCAATGTGTTGGCTATCATCTTGCAGGTAGATACGCCAGCGGCGATGCGATTACCGCGTCATATCAACTCGCTTCTCATAAAGCGATTAAAGTCAGTTTTAAATTGGCTACTATCGACAAGTGGGAAGATAATTCATTCTCAGTGGCAGCCGATGGCGTCGCTGTGTACACCAAAGAATTTAACTATCAGGATTCCGATAGAGCGAGTCTATGCGGCGAAGATTGCTCCAACGACCACATTGAAGCCGTCAAAATCGGTTTCAATCACACGGACTCTGCGCTTAATCTCTCATTTACGTCGACGCTCGACCAAGACGTTTCGGTCCACAGTTGGGGTATTTGCGACTTGACAGTCGAATTGCTTCAATGCAGCGTGTACAGCAACGGCGACTGCCTCCAAGACATCCTGACCGACAGTATCGAAGTGTTTGGATGCAGTTCTTCAGCCGACAGCTTTTTCAGTGACCACTGGAGCTATCTTCCCACTAAAAGCAACTTCCAATGTGGAGGAAACACGTTTGTGGGAAGACTCGGAGCACTGGATAGACTCCAAGGAGTTTATACGATTCCTACTGACCACGAGAGTATTTTCATCAGCTTTAAGCTCGCAGTGCTTGAGGCTTGGCGAGATTCTTCAATAAGAATCGCGGCCGATGGAGACCTTGTGTTCAATCAGGTTTTCAACCGCAACGAAGGCGACGGCGCCATTTATGGCTATGGATACGGTGATCAGTCTCTTTGCGGAACCACCTGGCCTGACTCCATCGAAACCGACTACGTTGTAGAGTTCAATCACAGTTCCCAGTCGCTTTCTCTGATTATCGACGCAGCAACCGATGCGTTTGGCAACGAGAACTGGGGTATCTGTGGTTTGAAGATTTCCGTAAATAGATGCCCGCTTGGCACATTCGACAACGGTTTAACGTGCTCAGAGGAATGCCCAGCAGGTACTTACCCTTCAAAGGAGAGAAGAAATTGTCTGCCTTGCACGGATGAGGTGTGTCCATCAAGTCACACATATACCAACATTGGATGTATTAGTAGCAATGGTTCATTTGATTCTGATACGTTGAGTACTTGGGAAATTGAAGGCAGTGGAAACCATTTGAATGTGGGGCATGATACCGGTAGTGGATACACCTATCTCGGAAAATTCGGTCAAGGCGTCATCCTTAAAAAAACTTTATATTCACTTCCTCAACATACTAGTCTCACGATTAGTTTCAAAGCAATGGCGTTTAACTCATGGAATAATGGAAGTCTTATTGTAAAGGCGGATGGAGTGAAGGTATCGGAGACAGATTTTGCTTCGTCAGATTTTACAGAGGATTTGGATGCAATTGAATGCTACAAAGATGCGCCTGCAAGAAACGTGAGTGTGAGCTTCAGTCATACTGGGCGACAGATTACACTTGAATTTACGAGTGACTTGGATGAGATGTCTAGAAATGAAGGATGGGGAATTTGTGGCTTAGAAATTGTTTTCTCAAATACCCCTGAGAGTGAATCGCCAGGAGATGAAGGTGAAACAAGTGAGGCGCCGCAGACGGGTAGTGAAACAGAAACAGAAGCACCGCCAACTGAATCTGAGACTGAAACATGGGCTCCTTGGCCTGAGTCTGAAACCGAGACTCCAGCAACTGAATCTGAGTTCCCACCATGGGAGTCTGAGACTCTACCACCATGGGAATCAGAGACTCTACCACCATGGGAATCTGAGACTCTACCATCTGAGACGGAGACCCCTCAAACTGAATCCGAAACTCCTCAAACCGAAACTGAAACTGTGACTCCACCTATGGAATCAGAGACCGAGACAATGCTCCCACCAACAGAAAGTGAGACTGAAACTATTACACCTCCAACCGAATCAGAAACTGAGACAACTACTCCACCCACTGAATCTGAGAATCCAACAGAGTCAGAGACTGAAATCACTACTCCTCCAACCGAATCAGAAACCGAGACTGCCATTCCACCAACTGAGTCTGAAACTGAAACTGAAACTACCATCCCGCCGACTGAATCAGAGAACCCAACGGAATCAGAGACCGAAACAACCGCCCCACCAACTGAATCGGAGACCGAGACTACAACTCCTCCAACTGAGTCTGAGACTGAAACCACAGCTCCTCCAACCGAGTCGGAGAATCCAACTGAATCGGAGACCGAAACTACGACTCCTCCAACTGAATCTGAAACCGAGACCACAACTCCATCAACAGAATCCGAGAATCCAGCTGAATCGGAAACTGAGGCCACTACTCCACCAACTGAGTCTGAGAATCCAACTGAATCCGAAAGTGAAACTACAACTCCACCAACTGAATCAGAGAACCCAACTGAATCGGAGACTGAGACAACTACTCCTCCAACTGAATCTGAAACTGAGACCACCACTCCTCCAACAGAATCCGAAAATCCAACAGAAGGTGAGACTGAAACAACTACTCCACCGACTGAGTCAGAGAATCCAACAGAATCGGAAACTGAGACAACGACTCCTCCAACTGAATCCGAGAATCCAACTGAGTCTGAAACCGAAACCACAACTCCACCAACTGAAACTGAAACCGAATCGGAGAATCCTACGGAATCTGAGACCGAGACTTCTACTCCACCAACTGAATCTGAGAATCCAACAGAATCAGAAACTGAAACCACTAATCCACCAACTGAGTCTGAAACTGAAACTACTACTCCTCCAACTGAGTCGGAGAATCCTACCGAGTCTGAAATTCCAACGGAATCAGAGACCGAGACCACCACTCCTCCAACTGAATCAGAGAATCCAACGAAATCTGAAACTGAAACCACCACTCCTCCTACCGAATCCGAGAACCCAGCCGAATCAGAGACCGAAACGACCACTCCACCAACTGAGACTGAAACTGAGTCTGAGAATCCAACTGAGACTGAGACCACGACACCTCCAACCGAATCTGAGAATCCAACCGAATCAGAAACTGAAACCACTAATCCACCAACTGAATCCGAAACTGAAACTACAATTCCTCCGACTGAATCCGAAAACCCAACGGAATCTGAGACTGAAACCACCACTCCACCAACCGAATCGGAGAACCCAACGGAATCTGAGACTGAAACCACCACTCCACCAACCGAATCGGAGAATCCAGCTGAATCAGAGACCGAAACCACAACTCCACCAACTGAGTCTGAAACTGAAACAACTACTCCTCCAACTGAATCTGAAACTGAGACAACTACTCCACCAACTGAGACTGAAACAGAGTCTGAGAATCCAACTGAATCCGAAACTGAAACCACCACCCCACCAACCGAATCTGAGACTGAGACAACCACTCCTCCAACTGAATCAGAAAACCCAACTGAATCTGAAACCGAAACAACTACTCCACCAACTGAATCAGAGAATCCAACGGAGTCTGAAACCGAAACCACCACTCCACCAACTGAGACTGAAACTGAGTCTGAGAATCCAACCGAATCTGAGACCGAGACAACCACTCCACCTACCGAGTCAGAGAACCCAACGGAATCAGAGACCGAAACCATTCCACCAGTTGAGACTGAAACTGAGTCGGAGAATCCAACTGAATCCGAAACTGAAACTACAACTCCACCAACTGAATCGGAGAATCCAACAGAATCAGAGACTGAAACCACCACTCCTCCTACCGAATCGGAGAACCCAACTGAGTCTGAAACCGAAACCACTACTCCACCAACTGAAACTGAATCGGAGAATCCAACCGAGTCTGAGACTGAGACCACAACTCCTCCTACCGAATCGGAGAACCCAACAGAGTCAGAGACCGAGACAACCATTACACCAACCGAGACTGAAACTGAATCAGAAAACCCAACTGAATCAGAAACTGAAACAACTACTCCAACAACTGAGTCTGAGACCGAAACAACGACTCCATCAACTGAGACTGAAACCGAATCAGATCCAACTGAATCCGAAACTGAAACCATTACTCCTCCTACTGAATCGGAGAACCCAACTGAATCAGAGACCGAGACAACCACTCTACCAACCGAGACTGAAACTGAATCTGAAAATCCAACCGAATCTGAGAATGAGACTCCTCTCACTGAATCAGAGACTGAGACTACGACCCCACCAACCGAGGCTGAAACTGAAACTGAAACTGAAGCTGAAACCGAAACCACCACTCCTCCTACTGAATCAGAGACTCCAACAGAAGCTGAAACTGAAACCACCACCCCTCCAACCAATAACACTGAACCAAACCCACCAGCCACCACTGGAAACTCTTACTGGTTCTGGTACTACTCCTTCACCTTCGAGTGGCTCGTTGTTATTAAATCTGTTGTTATCGAA
>ENA-UOTZ01001530-UOTZ01001530.1-compost-metagenome-genome-assembly--contig:-NODE-1530-length-15385-cov-14.118304_pt1 | contig 15385 bp, 7 predicted proteins | sample MGYA00238144_ERZ746983 | MGnify/ENA primary metagenome ERZ746983 (study PRJEB28759, sample SAMN06268863) | compost metagenome | isolation source: single cell | place: USA: California, Emeryville, Joint...
GATTATTTAGTTACCTTGGACTCCGAAGGTATCGTTCTGGGCTCTTGTCGAGAGCGCAAAAAGAGCATTTAGTAATACGAAGCTGAAAAATAGTGCGTAGCTGGATTTCATCATTCCATAAAGATTTGAAATACTCGCTTAAATTTATTTCAAGGAGAGCTGATCGCAAAAAAGAAAGCTTTTCGTATTTTTTCATCCAAGGATCCAATAACTTAAGTCTGAAGGTGTTGTTACAAGTACAACTCATTTAACAGCCCTTTATTCATTATGCTACATTTATTGGCTCTCCTGATACATAAACTTAACTTATGAGAAAAGTGAGAAATCATCGAAATCACCTCATACCTTAGAAAAACTGTCGGATTACAAAGGACAATAAAAAACATAAGCAAAAAGCGAAAATTTATGGGTCTAATAGATATTTTAGTGGTTTCAAGAACTCCTCTTGTAGCACTTCGTAGTAGGTATTCACCGGACCCTTTTCGGAATCAATTAGCTTGCTATGTCAAGAAGGTTAGGAGTTACGCTTTCTCTGAGGAATTCGATGCAGTTGATATCTTCGTCGACTTTACATATAACAAGCTTGATTTTAACCACTCCATCGCTGTCCGTCAGCGACCGCCCTTTGATCTAAACAAAGTAGAAATTGGCAATTAATCAAAAAATGAATCTTCTTCTTACTTGATAATACTCTGGATGGACAGTATACTCATTAAACACAGCATGGGCTCGCATGGCCAGATGTTTGAATAACTGAGTTACCTCTAGTGACGAATAAAGCGTCAGGTGGCTTTTGTAAATATCATTCTAAACAAGTTAAGGGAAAACTCTTATAATCCTTATTTACATCATATGGAAGGAGTTTCCTCGGTTTTTCAAGGTTTTCGATCTCTTGTACTTTGAAGTGCGATTCAAAGGACTAAAAGCACTTAGATCTTTGCTTTGATATAAAAAGAATTACTGTATCGAGTTGGAGGTCTCTCATTTGATTAAACCCTGTGAACGTTCGCCTATCAATCATTGGTTCTAGCCGATCTTCTTCGCTTTTCGTTTTAGCTTGCTTATGTTGGATCAACCCCACTTTCTCTTTTTCCAATTTCTCATCAATTGCCTTCTTCTTCTCTTTGAGGAGAGCTTTGAATTTGCCTTTCGATGGACTTGTTTCTAAATACCAAGGATGCGCTTTTATCTCTGATAGAGTCAACCGCTGAGTCGGGTCAAAGGCCAGCATTGAATTCATCAGGTCTTTGAATTCCTTGCTTGATTTACTCTTTTTTCCTTTTTCATGAAAGTCCCAAAATATATCATTGCGATTGTTAACCAAATGCTTATAGCGTAGATCATTAATATTGGCGCTTGAGAACGGAGGAGATCCAATGACCATATTAAATAACACAATAGCTGCAGCAAATAAATCTTCGCCCATAACATCGTAATTTTTCTGCTTCGCTAGTTTCTCCGGAGAATAAAAACCAAACGATGTAGAGTCCGAATACTTATCAAAAGGCGTTGGATTAGCCAAGTTTATCGATCTTCCAAAATCGGTGATTTTTAGGTTAAAATCGTTGTCAAACAGCAGATTTTCGGGTTTGATGTTCCCATGGCAGATCCCTTGCAAATGAAGAAACTGTATTACTTCGATTAATTCATGGAAAAACGAACGTGCTTCATCCTCGGTGTAGGGTTGAGGTTTGGGCATGTAGCTGAAGAGCTCTCCGCCTTGCGCAAGTTCCATTGCCAAGATAGCCACAGGAAGTTTAGTCCCTTTTCGCTTGAGGTAATCTGTTTTCTCTATGTAGTCATACACTTTCAAAATATTCTTGTGGGAAAGCGATTTCATGACCTCGTACTCGTGTTTCAAGGCCAGCTCAGTTTCTTGAGATGTTTTCGTGATTTTTACTATTTTGACTGCAACTTTTTCATTTTTTTCTGTATCAATAGCTAATTTCACTCTGTGAAGTGGTTAGAGGCAAATCATTATTAGGTTTTTACTTTGAACTCTTCGATTTGCCCACTGTTTTGATACAGATGTATTTCCCTACGCTGGGAGAGTCTTTTTTTTGTTCCATAAATTTTTCAATATTTTGCGATTGAATTATTGAAGTTGCTTTACTAATTTGATTGCTCTTGTATTGGATCAGAAAATTTTGTAGAATTCTACAATTGCTGATATCCCTACTATTTTACTATATTAAAGTATTCTTTCTTCCTTTAGGCCATTTAAAGTGTTCAATATTCTATTTAATGTTTATAGGAGAATTACTGTCTTACAGACGCATGGAATCTGCTATGAGTTTTGATAAACACTCTATTAGAGTGATTTAGCCTTATAAATTCAATTTGACTTACTTTAAATTAGTGTATTTATTTCAATTCTTAGGTTTGCGATAGTAATCCAAAGTTGTTGATCAATCTTAAATATATTCGTTAGTTGTAAGACCTCCCATTACATATCATCATCAGAAAGATAATTCTTTGGTAACATCTTATACCCTGGTCGTTATGTTACATTCCATTACCGCCAATGAAGATTGTTCTCTACTTCAATATTTGTGTACCCAAAAGGATAATTTGTTTTTCAACTACCGATTTCCTCGCTTGTCTGCTTTTGTAAAAATTGTGTGATTACCGGATATCATCTAACTGCAATATTACCCACTACATCTCATAAGTTTGTAAATCACAGTTGATATATGTAATTAATTCATAAATAGCATTATAAAATTCAAAAATTTTTTACAGGAAATAGAATTGGAATAAAACCAGTTCGTTTTCACTCTCATCAAAATTTTTGAATTGCAGTAGTCCTTATCTGAAGCTTTAGACAGCAATATCTCTATCTATTAGCTAATAATGCATATAGTCGCGATAACACAGAAACCTTTGAACTCAAGCTTACTATTTCTATTTGTTAACCAAGTATTTCAATTATTCACAAGTGTTGCTAATAGCTTGTAATTACTTCTTCATACATTCATAAATTATCGCCACGGATCTTCAAATACATCCATGTTCTACTATATATAGAGTCTAGATAAATTCACTCAAAAAAACACACATGAAATAAACATTTTCTTCCCGACAGAAAAAACTTCGGGGTTTTCATATGAGCCCTCCAAAAGAGGATTCTTTGAAGCTTAATTACCCCATTCCAACCTTCCCAAAGCGATAACTCACCACCAATCTCTTCTCAATTGCTCAATAGCATTTTTCATTAACACTTTTTGGGACTTCCCAAATTCCAGTGACTCTTCGTATGCATAGGTGTGAGCGTTTTTGTTCTCTTTGGCGAAATCAGCGTTGTGATTCTCTTCGGTGAGGTTACTTTTTGAATTGTTGACTTTTGAGACGCCATTTTATCCGGTCTCGCAGCGTTTAAATTAAGCGAAAAACCCCTCTGCTTCTTGGGCTCAGCCGGTACTCTCAGCAATTCCCTTTCCGCCAGAGAGGACTCAAACGCCTTTATTTTCAACCTCTCATTGCGCAAAGGTGTAGTGACCATCCAAATCGGATTCGACATAAACGATCCGATGATTCCTGTCTTAATAGCGCCATTTTCAATGAATTTCATCTCGATACAAATGATCAGGTTGGCCTGGAAGCTAGGTCCTTCGAACTTATCCCCAAGTTTTAAATTATTTAAAACCGCAGTGTCTTTTTTGAATTCGGAGCAGGTGTTGCCCTCCAAAGCGAGCTTTTTGAGTACTGGAGCGTTGGATTCCCAACCACATCTCACGAGGTAGATTTGTGCAGTCAGGCCTTGGACTTCGAAGCTTTCATCAGTAAATGGATCAGCAAAATCCGTTCTCACGGCGAAGTCTGGGAGTTTGTTTTTCGGGTTCCAGCACCATCCAAAGTCAGAGAAATCAAAATTTTCGCTCTGGGTGATGATCACATGAGGCTCAATCGACAATTCATAGTTTGGGACCTTGATGAGAAGATTTTTCCGCAGCGAGATGCTAGGGGACTCAGTTTGGGAGTCTGCGTTAAGCAGGAGGTCATAGCTGCACTGGAGCCAGTTCATTGGTAGTAGGGGTCCTTTAAAAGAAAAAGTTTATTATATATATTACCAAAAGAAGATTGTTAGGCGCTATTAAAATTCATTCTCAAAAGTTCGAATGAGCCTGTTGATATGAGGATACCAAAAATGAATTTAAAGTATCTCATAGTTCCAAGAATTTAAAAATTAAGAAGTTTGAATAGGGATTTAAATGAAGTTTAACACCAGCCTTGATAGCCGATTTCCAACTTAATTACAACCGCTGAGAGCACGAAGGGGCTCAAAGATTGAGAGGAGGTGTTGAAGAAAATTTGAGGCAGTTTCAAATGTAAGATCATCTGTGATGTTTTAATAAGTGAAAGAGATGGAGGGCATCTCATCCTCAAATGGGCAAAATAGCTCGACAAGATGCTAAAAATCTTGAAAAAAACACGTTTGAGTCAGAAATCGCCTATTCGCTAAAAAAAGAGCTTAAAGGTAAAACCGGACTTTAAATTTAACTAACTCAGATAAACTTGAGCGATTCAAGAGCCAATTAACCGTTCTAAATGCGGCAAGTGGGTATTAAAATTCTAATAAAGTGATTCTGAAATAACAGCGGCTAGATAATGCTGTTAATTTCGATTCTCCTCCCTAAACTTCGGTAGATTGATAAAACGTCCTCCGCAAAGCTTTTGAACTTATTAAAAGGTCAAGCTAAAAAAAGAGCAGGGTTTTTCGGATTTTTAAGATCAAAGTACAGCAGGAAATATCTTTACTATCACTACGGAAGTTTTAAAGAGAGTAGGGAATTACTAAACTTTGCGAATTAAAACAATTGAGCGCTCTTACGGGTCAATCATACATCAGCCTAAGTCATTTTGGAGTTTTGAACTTGCTACCTTAAGTTGCCCGCTCGATGAATCAACGTATGTGCCTCAGACTTCTTTCTATGAGTAATCTTGCTTTGTTAGTCAATTTGAGCAGCCTTTAACTAATGCTTTTTTCAATGCTGCCAAGTGCTATCTTAAGTAGCACATAAAATGCTTCCTATTTCTCTCTTGTTCAATTCTTAAAGTATGCAAAACAGAAACCTCTCAAAATTCCTTGATAGATCTGAGATTATTTTGTCGAATTTTCTTTTCTCTTTAAAGTTGTAAATGAACGAGGCCATGAAGATCCGACTCTCAGGCTCTCCAATGTTCCCTGGGTAGCTGAGAGGCAGAATTACACTATCTTGTTATCTTTGCTAAATATCACAAGAAGAAAATTAATTTCTCATCAGGTGAGATCTTTCAAGGTTTCTACGAAAACGAATTGAGGCCCTTCGTTCTGAACATGTCGGTTGTGTCATTGCTGATTGAGGTGTAATTTATCAAACACAATTTAACTCTAGACTGAAAGACTCTAACTCCACATCATGACATGGAGTGTTTAATGTGACCCAACATCAATATTTGCAAGTCTGAATATCAGACCTGAAATATTAAAGCGCATATTCCAAAGCTTCCAAAGCTTAACTCATCTTTCTTTGCGTCCATTGAACCTTTTGGTAAATGCCTTAAGAAAGCTGAATCCATTCGATGTTATTTATTAATCAAAGAAGGGACAGGCAAGAGCAATTTAGAGACTTGTGTGCGTTGTTTTAGTTACTTTGCCTCGTTTCCAAACAACAACGGCCTTTCTTTTCATTAAAATAAAATTTGTTTTGAATGACATAACAATACAACAAGCTTCCTTATTCAATTAAATACTGCAGTATATCCTTTACAGGAAACCAAATTGGATTATTAATTTTATTCATAGTCAACTTCAAAAGCAAATGGACCAGCAATACATAGAGTTGAAAACCGCTATCAAACGAGGAGACTCTGGAAAGATTCTCGTGGGCATGAACTACTTCCTTGGGTAAGTTAGTCTCCAATTGCAATTAAATCCCTCATTTTTCTCAAAAGCATCGGATTAATCGGACTAGCAGGCTTGAATTTTCTATTCACGAGATTCCTCTCGATCACTGATTGGTTCACAACGATCTACCTAGGGTACTTGTGGATAAAGTCACCTTGCATGACAAAATATTTTGAGGCAGGTTTTTTGGATTCTTGATGATTGCTGGTGAGTGCAATTTCGGCTGGCTTCATGAGTATTTTGGGTTCTTAAAGCATTCAGGTGGACGCGGAGCCTTCAATATATTGTAACGTACTGTATTGGCTCATACTCACACCTTCTCGCCTTGTAGTGTGGCTCTTATGGCACTCCTATTGACAATAGAATCCGACGAAACGGCATTCCTCCGAGTGTAAAACTTCTACCTGATGACATTGCCATTATACTTTTTCAATTGGACTAGTATATCCTATATTTTGGCGATTTTCTTGGGAGTTTTGGGCATCTTTTATCTTAATGAAGCACGAGTAAACAGACTTCTTTGCCAAATTTTCTTAATAATGTGCTTGATGATACAGAAAGGGAGAGCAGACAATTATCCCACTACAGAGAGTGAACCAGTTTACGCTTAAATAACTTTAGATCTCTCAAAGACTACTGAAAATTACGCATGATAAAATTTCTTTATCGTGGAGTTGATGATATGTTTAATTTCGTTGGAGCTGCAACAGCAATATATACTCGTGAAGTTTTCGTATTATCGTCATCATTATATAGCTAGAGTGTAATGCCTTATATTGAATCATCGAAAAATCAAAAAAAAAGAAAAAAACAGTATAAATTTGACGTTTGGTTGACGCTCGTAGATTTAAGGGTCTAGCAAAGTAACCAGCACGCTGAAACTCTCTAACGGTTTGATACTGTAATCCTTTCGACGTTAGAACATCGCAGAGCAATTTTCTGTTAAGAGAAGTTAATACTCAAATTTTAGGATTGACACGAACTATTACATCTTTGTAATCAAATATTTCTCTTGGAGAGCTTCACAATGCATGATTGCCGAAAAAACAATTCCCATCAACAAAAAATAGCATTTTACAAACAAAAGACAAAGCTTGCTAGTTCAAAATTTACTTTTCTTAACAAAAAGCTATCTGTATCTCGATCTACAAACGTAGAATAATAAATTAAAAAACAGAAGCCCATGTATTTTACTGATCATGGTTCCAAAGCAGAAATTCGCTGATTTAATTTATTTAACAATTTGATTCGAATTCCGGAACATACCATGCATAATTTTTATTTACAGATTATTGTACCAGAGCCGGTCAATTCAATTTATTTTACCCCTGCTAAGAATAAAAAGGCTTTTGATTTTTTAGTCGGGCTTTTCATTGAAAAAGAGTAGCAACCCTTACCTGAATAAAGAGAATGACCAAAATGCTTTATTATTCATCCACCGCGCTGATTTCTCGAGCTTAAAAACTTATTTTCTTCAGATAACCTTTTCAACAAGTGAGACATTTAAATCTTTTATGGTGTTTATGTAATAAATTATCTCTTAAAATGAATGTAGACAGTACAGAAAGGAAAAAACAATTGATTGATTGCGAAATGATAAGTGATGCTCTCGTTCGACATGGATTAAATATTTTGAGCAATTTCATCGAATTTCATCGCGCATCGAATTCCAATAGGCCATATTCGGTTCAGCGTCCTGCCTTTCTTGCCTCAAACAAACCTTCTCTCTCGAGTATATCCTCGGAATGGCTCAATTTCACGCCAGTTCTGACATGCTTTTCGACTTCTACAATCCGAGAAGCTCTTATTCATTCAACTCACTTCAGGTAAAACTCAAACTCCCTGCCCAAACTGACAAAGTGCGAAGCTCGCCATTTATTGTTTGCTGATTTCCACCTCACATTTAGCTGATTCAACTTCATTTTCTCTTTCCGGCTTCCATGTGCTTCCTTCTTTTTTCGAAGGAATTTGCGATTCATATACATCTAACATGCCCTGCGAATTTCACAGGAGATTAACTCCTGACCTAAGAGCTTCTGATCATCGCAAGATTCAAAAAGAGAGCTTCTACTACATTTTTTTCAGGCGAAATTCCTATTCTTTCGATTAAAAATGAAGCTGACTTCTTTGCCACGGCTGCCAGGGCAGCTAAATTCTCAAGACAGGGTCTGAGATTAAGTTGGGTTCTATCTTAACTGCAATGCAAGTCTAATAATGAAGCATTTGGTACTTCTGTGCGGCCGAGTGCCAGTCAAGCTATATTAGCCAAGAAATTAAAGACCTTCGCAATTAGATAATTTGAATTCTTAATTAGTTAAATTTTTTTGCGTCATTGCTAACAAATTCTAATTTGAGTTCTGATTCGGAATGCGATCGGAAGCTTCTAACTCACTGGTAAATTTAATGCTGCTAAGCGCAGGTTATTATTACGCAAATTTAGATTTTTAGTAATTCCTGTTAACCGCAAAGCAGCAAAATGAAACCATCCGAAATCAAATAACTAATTAAATTTCATAGATTTTAACGCGCTGAAGGATTTCATAGAATAATACGAGGAACTTCGAATACCCTCCAGAATGTTCTGCCGCAAACGTCCGATTAAGATTTGAGACATTGTCAGTTAAAACCCATGGTTGAGATGGACTGTCAGTAAATTAACTTAAACTTTCGTTCCAGATTATAAATAAGTCAAAAGGGAAAAAATTAGCTTATACTTTCAATTTATATGTCTCAGAAAACAGTTCCTGCAGGTAAGATACCCTATTAGCACCTTGTAACGAGCGTCTAATGCCATTAGAAACGAAAATGGATGTTATTCCTACCGACCCCAAGCCTCAGCCTCAGAAACGCGAGCTTAGGGGTAGTGTGTCTCGCAAGCCAGACGCTGTTATTAACTATAGTGAAGCCTCAGATTGCGAAGGCTCTGGGAGGAGAAGGCGACAGAAATCCCGTCCGAAGTACCACGCGGTCTCGGATGAAAAGAGGCTCAAGCTTATTAGTTTTGTCATGGAATCCGGGAAAAAAATACGGCCTGTATTTTTAAATTTTCGTTGCTTGAAAGCTTATATTTGCCAGACAGCCAAGAGGTTAGGAATCAACTATTCCACGGCAAAATCGATTTGCCAAGTCTATCGGAAAGAGGGAAGGACAGAAAAAAAGATCGTAAGCAGAATCCTAAAAGTGAAGAAAAGCGGACGACAACAAAAGAAAGACTCACCGACAAAGAAGGAGAAGGAGGCTCAGGAGTCCAACTCCTCTAATAAAGGGACTGAGACAAAATCCCTTTGCGAGAGACCATGCCATGATGATCTCGAAGCTGAATCGAATCGGAAGAAAGTTAAAGTTACAAAAGAAACGGCGGTGGTTCAGTCGAGACCAGCCGTAAGAAGGACACGACAGCATGCTGAACGTCCCTTCACTCGCGTTAAAGAAATTTCTCCTCCGCATAATGTCATTCAAAAAAGTAAGCTTAATGCAGCCTTTCCTCATGCCAATGAGTATTGTACTAATAGCAACCAATGATAGCCTAGACTTAACCATAGCCAAAATTGACATAGAAAAACCTAAATTCGAGACGCCGTTCGCTCCAATCAAGCGTGAAGAGATTTCTCCTATTACTATGAATGAGACTTTTGTCTCGACTGCTACTGCTGCTAACGCGATAGACCTTCTTCGGGCGCAAATAGAGCAAAATAATCGTTTGCTTATGCCTTTGCAATTGTTATCTAACGCTCAGCATTCTTTATTTGTCCAACAGCAGTTACAACAACTCCGAAGGAAATCACTTCTGGATCAGCAACGTCAGGCTCTCATGCAAATAATACCGCAGCAAAAGCCTCAGATGATGAATCAGAGGCTGAGTCAGCTTCCTATTCAAAATCAATTCGTTTTCCAAAAAAATTCAGTGTCACCCCAGCAGGCTCAAATTATAAACAATGGAAGAATCGTTGCAAATAATCTGCTCCTAAATCGTTTAAGAGCCAATTATGCTGCTCAATTACCTCCAAGACCATTTTTTTCTTAAAGATAATTGTTAACACTCGTATAGTATAGTTTACCTCTCTACTAACTAGTATCTCAATATATTTTTTGATATCGCCTAAGTGGTAAGAATCGAGATATACTAGAGAGCAGACGTTATTTAAGAGCTGTCTCATGAGAAATTCGAACATGAATATAATTATTACATGTATATGTCGGAACAATAAAGGTTTTTCGAACATTTAATTATGTGAGATTTTCAGAATTAGCTTTGCTTCTTAACTAAGAGCTCGGATTACAATTTTGAAAAAGCGATTTAATTCAAGTCTTTTAAGGTAGTTTAGAGTATTGGGCTGAGAGATTTGTCGGAGATTTTTCTGTTTCAAGGAGCAGAAAAGGTATTGTAATGGATTAGTTTTTTCATTCTAATGTTTCACAATTTGCCACCGAGCTTCATGAGAAAGAGTAAATTTTGAGTTCGTTAGGATATTGCACAAAAGTTAAGTCGCATTAGACCGCTGTTGGCTATCTTTAATTGATTTGAATGAGCAAGTAGCTCACTAATACACAGTTGCTGAGGAAAACGTATAGTAATACTAAACTTAGTCAGTAAGGATGGAAGACATCTGAATTAACAATTACGCCTGAGCCGACTTGACTCGAGGCTACTATGAAGGCAATAGCGCCAAAATTCATATATCTGGTCTTATCTAAAATGAAAGTGCTATTTTTTGGATCTCAGTACTTATTTTTCTATTTCTGTTGGAAATTAATAAAATACAATAATTGTGAATTCTTGAGAACGTAACTCATTTAAAATAATTGGTTAAATGGATATCATTTACTTTCCTCTGCAAAGTCTTATTTGTAGGTGAAGCGGGCTTTAAGAAAGTTGATTTTCTCAAATGATGTTAAGGACTGAATAACGGGACCAAATCGAGTCATTATGGTCTAATGATGAGATCTCGTTAGTGAGGAATCTAATAAAGCACTTTACTTCTTTCAAGCAGTTCATCCGGCACCGGACCATCATTGTTCCAATTCTCATTTTACTATTGCTAGAGTGAAAGTTCTCTCCGATGCTCGGTTTTCTTTAGTTAGTAAACGAATCATCTTGGATTTTAATGCTTGTAAATTCGAATAGATATCGGAAAATGCAGACAATCAAGTCTTCACAGAATTAGCAGCAGCTCATATGTGAACTACAGACTACATAGTTATGGATTGAAAGCCAAGCATCATCCCGAAATTTTCCCGAAGAACAAACTATTTTCTCATCTTCTACAGGATCAAGTAATGTGCTATTTACGTCAATTCTCCTGTCAGGTAACTAGCCCGTCTCCGACAATAATCCAAATAATGCAACGTTGAAGAGCGCAAAAAGTTAAGTAACATGATGAGAGAATTTTCTCTGCTAGACGTTAATTTAAAATGAGATGCTTATTTGGAATCCGTATTCCAGAAAATTGACATACTGATGCTTAAATAGTAATAAATATTGACCAACGAATTCAATTCATTTTCTTTTCTCCGTTTTTGATTATTTAACTTCAGAGCTGTCATAAAGCACAGGACGGCTCTTGAGCCTCTCTTGATAAAATTGGTTTAGAGCTTCGTTGTTGTCTGCTTGTTTTTTAGCAACTGATCTTTTTCACTCTCTTTCAAGCGAGAGTTTAAAAAGATGGTCCTTTATAAATTAATCGAGAATTATGGTGATTGATTCGTATATGCTCACAATAAAGACTCTTTCTTGCCATTAGTTTTCTTATCCCTTTTGAAACTTGCATTTTTAGTTTTTCTCTTTCAAACAAAGTGACGAAATAGTTTTATTTATTTTTTTTGTTTTGGTTGCATTCATGAAACTGCAAATATGCTTTTGAGCAAAGAGTAAACCTTCCTTCCTGTACGATGCACAGGTACTCAGAACCAGACGTTGAGAGAAGGACTCACATCATTAGCTTCGTCACATACTCATTCGTTTCGAATCCCAATTAAAATGAATCGACTGGCTCGAACACTTCCTCCTTGAACTAGGAAGTACAAAAAAGTTTTGGAGGATATTTCGGCAATGATCCAACAAATATATGTCTATTGAGGAGGAATTTGAAGAAGTGTGATTAAAAACTCCTTGATGGTCTTTAAACAGAGCAACAGCAGTCCTTTAGAATAGTCACATATCATAGCCTGAATAAATCGATTAATTTCCGAACGAAGCAGCTTAAAGAATTGAAAAATTCAAGCAGAGAGCGATTTTAATGTTGAGAATAATTTCTCGGGATAAAATGATAAGAAAGTTTCTTAGCTTCAGAATTAAAGGTTGTGTAGCGATTACACTGAATTCCACTTAGTCCTATCTGAAAGAGCTTTTATTTTCTATTAGAGAGATCGAATTTCTCGTAAAATTCTACGTGAAAGACAAGAGACCTTCTGATATTCCCTGAAAAAATTTAGAAATTCTCAAATAAATATTAGAGTTCTATCATAGGTTGTTGGATATTAATTTCTAAACTTTTGTTAAACAAAATATAATGGACCTTAGAATTGTTTAGAATGTTGAGAAATTAACCATTAATGAGTTCGAGCACTGCGAGTACAGGGTTGGTTTTTCTGCATAATAGCAGAGGCAAAAAGGGGATTTGTGTTGTTTGCGAAAAAATGACACTCAACAATCAGTTTAAAGAGAAGAAAATAATCCTGATAAGGGGTCCTATAAAGAGAAAGATTTCTAAATTTGAGAGAGCTCGATATTTCACCTTTTGATTTTGAGCATGCAAAAAGAATTTCCAAGTAAAAAAGTTTCAGTTTGCGCGGAGCAATATTGGTTATGAAGCGACATCCGCGACCGAAAGGAATAAAGTATGGACACACAACTTTTAACAACTTCTATTATACAAGGATCAAGAAATAAAATTGGCGCTGTAGGTGCCAATGCGATAGGAAAAAATACTGTATAGCAGAGCCTCGAAAATTTTGGTTAAATGACAATAAAATAGGAGATATCGGTTCTCTAATTATAAGAAAAATCCTACTTAAAATTTAAAACGCCTTTAGCTTGAATCAATTCCTATTATCTCCAATGGCGGGTCACCTATTGGAGAGACTTCAACTTGAAAGATTCTTGAAGTGCTTCGTTCAACAAAAAAAAACAAACAGACCAGGCCACCATAACGATCAGAACAAATCTTTGTTGGAGTAACATCAAGAACCTCGTAGCACCAAGAAATAATATCGGTATTGAAAGTGCCACTGCATTAGGAAGCAATCCCACATGGACAACCTCTAAGAACTTGGCCTATATTCCAGTAGAATTGGAGTTCAAGGAGCTATTCTTATTGCAGGAAACTCTGCGTGGAAAAACATTCAGATATTCTGGCTCAACTCGAGCAACATTGGAGACAACGGAAACTCTTATCCTTCAGATTATTCTCGACCAACATCATCATTTATGTAGTATGGACACATCCTGACGTCAATATATTTGTATGAAGATGGATCTTTTTCTCGGAAGTCTCGAGCTGTTCTCCTCTATATTCGAATCTTGAGTTTGATGGCTTTCTCTTGCTTGTTCAGCAGCCTTACTCAAGAAAAAGAAAACCTATCAGAAGGAGATAAAATCGTAATCAGCATTTTTCGATGAAAAAGATTATAACAACTTTTTGATTTGTTATAGCGTGACGCATTAATGGTAATGCTACTATCAGTGGGGACAGTCACTCCAATTAACATTATTTTTAAACTACTAGTTGTCACAAAAATGTAATTTCCAATTGTTTGTTGTTATCTTATTGTAATTTTTATTCATTCAACAAACAGCAAGAGCATGCGGATGATCTCTGCAATGGCAAGTCGCAATCCGCAAATTCGCCAACAAGAGCTTGTAAAAAGAAAAAGGCTGCAGATAAAGGCTAAAATCAAGAGAGTTATTGGTTATATATTGATGCTAAATGTGTTTGCTGGATGCGTCTACATAATCCTTGCAGTTGCTGCAAATATGGAACCAGTAAATACTGAGCGAAGGGCGAAAGGTTTCTTGATTTCTTTTGCTCAAGATTTGGGAGTCGGTCAAATTTTTAAAGTGCTGCTAACAGTGGTCATCATTCGGATAATGTCCAAATCAAAAAATCCTAAATTGAAAAAAATTCTCAGGCTTTTCGTTGATCCGATTACAGTGCGAGCTGTTGCGTTTTATGCAATGAAATAAAAGTTTTGAAATCTTGTATTTTGAAATCGTGGCTTTTAAGGTTTTCGACCTTTAGTTGCTGGCTTCATATAGACAGGAATATCGAGTTTTGTTCTTCTCAAATTAAAAGTCTTTAGTAATGAAAAATGAAAGTGAATTGATGGAGGTCCTCTTGTGCCAGTGCAGTAAAAAGTCTTTACGACAACTAAATGAAGATAGATTGTTAATCAATTGCTGCTGGTATTATACTCGTATTTGAACTCATAAACACTCTGAATTGTGAAAGACTGTCGTGGAGCGAACTCTCATTTGATTCTCTTTTCAAATTCATACTAATAGTCATCAATATTTTCTTTAAAACACACGGCAATTCATGGCTTCTAAATCATATTCTTACCTTTTGCTAAGGCAATCACATAAAAAAAAAACTGTATTATAGAGTAGCTACCAGCGAAAAATGCTTTTACAGGGAAATCTTCTATCTGTATGTGTAGCTTAACGTTACGACTAAGAGAAAAAAGAATTAATTCGATTTCTATTTTAGCTTTATTGAATTACTAGAGAATGACAAAAAATTCAGAACACTCTTCAAATTTACCAAATACAGATTCTATTCAATGCGCGGGTTAGATCATGACAGGTCATATTTATAGAAATATTCAACAATCTTGATATTTGAGATTGAACAGCCGTGGAAGAGAAAGAGATTATGAATGCAATTTGAACTTTCACATTTTTTCAACAAAAAAAAAATGCTCAAAACTCACTCATGCTGCGGCATAAATACTAAGAATTTATCGAAAATCATTTTTGCATGCTTTCCAATAGTCTGAAGGTAGACTAAACTGACTTATTCATCAAGAAATCAGCATATGATAAAATCATTTTTCTTTATGTGCTAACTTCTCATCTTCGATAAGAACTAATTATTGCATTTATGATGTCGGACTGACAAAGATTAGAAATATTTCCACATAGAAGCAAGCTCCTCATTCATTTCAAGATAATTAGTGTTAGTTCAGGAAAAGCGAGGGTAAAATCTATTCATATTGTCTCAATATAATTGGGAAAGATTTAAGAGAGCATCTAGTGTCTGCATGTTCTTGAACCAGCCAGCGTCTGGCATGAATCTTTAATAGATCTTTATTGAAGGTTTCAATTTTAGAATTTACTGGTTTCAATCTAAGAACAAGACTAGATTTTGACTCTTTAAAAATTCAGCAACTTTTTGGAAAAACAATAATAAACAGTTCTGTCATCTCTAATGCAAGAATCTACCTTTGAAATCACAACAAACAACTTCGTCTGTCCTATCACTTTTCAGGTCATGGACGATC
>ENA-UOTZ01001533-UOTZ01001533.1-compost-metagenome-genome-assembly--contig:-NODE-1533-length-15362-cov-18.425319_pt1 | contig 15362 bp, 8 predicted proteins | sample MGYA00238144_ERZ746983 | MGnify/ENA primary metagenome ERZ746983 (study PRJEB28759, sample SAMN06268863) | compost metagenome | isolation source: single cell | place: USA: California, Emeryville, Joint...
ATGACAATTTTGAAGAAACTCTTCAAGCTCAAAGCAACTAATCAAATCAAAATAACCTATTTCGTTATCTTCCGAGGAGAAGGAGAGTTTCAAATCTATTTTATTTCGGGCAGCACACTGAAACAGGTCGATTTGACCCTAGACACGAACGGAGATCTAACAAAGGTCGTTTTAAAGGACCAAAGTCTGCTTATCTGCAGCTTCAATCTTCTACATGCATTCGAGCAAGGCAAATCGCAGGCGTTAATTTCAAATGAGGAGCTATTCGCTCGCTCAAAGACGATATTACAGCTACCAGATGCAGAAATATCGGTGTTTAGTGATGCCTTAGAGAAGCAAGATCAGTCGGGCATTCAAGACAAATTTAAGAGCTATTTGAAAGAACTAACTCGAGGAGAGGATCCAAAGAAGGTATAGTCATGATATTGGAGCAAATTTCGATTTAGCTGTTTTAGAAAAAAGTCGATGTGAAACTCCAGATTGTCAATTTGAAGATTCTCTTCCCGCAATTGTCATCAAAATCAACGTTGAACAGCTTAAGCTATTCAGTATCGTTGGGTAATGAATTTTGAATGAGAATCGTTTTAAATTTTTTTCCAGAGCAAAGAAGCATGTTTGAAAATAAGTATGAAGCCGCTGCATATGTGAGTCCAGATAAATCCCTGACGAGTATTTTGCAGCAAATGCTTGCAAAATTATCAAAGAGCATCAAAATTACTGAAGAAACTCAACGAACCAATCCACTGTTTGCAAAAACAAGAGTAATTTTATCGGAGGAGAAGAGTAATGACTAATTATCTTTCAGATTGGGACACTTGTGTTTGAAAACGAGCTCATCAACCATGCTATTTGTGCATCTGTTGCGCTTGACAGCACCGAACGCAATTGTAAGTGAATTAAGTCTTTGGAGAAGGAAATAACTAATTTATTCTTTCGCTATTATAGTGAAAGTGCCTTTACATATGAGATTTAATCTCCCTCTCGATCGTCCCTTTTTCACGGAGGCGCTGACGGTATTGAATAAAAAAGAAGAATCGAAGGGTGACTCAGGTGAGTCGTAGTATTATAATGCTTTGAACTAACAAAACTTTCCCTTAAAGACAAGTTGAAGACTGTTCATTCCTACATTACCAGTTACAAAGGAAGTAACAGCAGCCTTTAGTTGTTAGCAGCGGCTAATGTTATTCTTTAATAGTTGAAGATGGAGAAAAAGCAGTCATCTACGGAGATTATATTTACTATCACTACGGACAAGATGGTTACAATGATAAAGTAATAGCAGGCGTTGAGGCTTGTTCTGATCTGGTCTAGGGATGGGGATGTGCTTATAGATCATTGCAAACCGTTATGTCTTGGTTCCTAGAGCAAAAGTATGGAAAGCCTGGAGTCAAAGTTCCATCTATTGACGAAATTCAGCAGATTTTAGTTGAAATGGGCGATAAAGAGCCCAAGTTCCTTGGTATATCAACACCATTGTCAAAGTTCTTGTTTTATCAAGATACTTCTTATTCCTAGGTTCAAAAGATTGGATTGGAGCGTTCGAGGTGAATCTGGTCCTCAATAAGCTTCTTGATGTAAAATAAATATGATTAGCTGTGGAATAATTGAATTTTGCCATGATTAGATTGATTCTAAAATTATGCATGTGACTAATGGTGCTAACATTGCCACGCATGCTCGTGAGCTGCTTGAGCATTTCAAAACCGAAGGAACTCCAGTGATGATTGGTAAAACAAAAAAGAAATGAAAATTAGAGGGACTCATTACCATTGATTAGGTGGAGGAGTGTTGGCTTATACCCTGCTTGGAGTCGATTTTAATGATGAAACAGGAGATTGTAACTTCTTGATATTAGATCCTCATTACGGAGGAGCTGAGAATCCAAAAACGATCATTGATAAAGGCTGGTGCCAATGGAAAGGACCGAAGATCTTCTTGGAAAATACTTTTTACAATTTTTGTCTGCCTTTAAGACCTAAATTCATCTAATGACGATCGGCACTCGTATATTTGAAAGCAAATGCATAACGTTTTTCTACAGCTTCTAAGTTTTTCAAAAATTATCATGCAAATAAAACTCGTGTCTCATTCTCTAACACGATGAGAATTTTGAAATTGATAATTGAAATTGAGCTTAGTTGAAACATCCTAGTCTGTCAATTGTTTGAAAAAAAGTAACTTATCTAGTGAAAATGAGTTTTTTTTTATTTAATTAGAATCGAATCAAGACGAGAAATGCAGTATATAGGCAACTATGAAATATTACATAAATAAAGTTCACTGCTTTGAATAGAGATACTTGTTTTTCATTTGAGACTTCTTGGCTTATCGTCTTGAATGATCGCAGACACACTGACTTCATTTAGATCCAGGAAACTTGAATGGGCAACACTCAGGTTTTCTTTCCGTAAGAGGATATGAATGATGATGAGTCCATTCTGGATGAGAGTGATGACCATGAGAAGGTGAAGAGTGACGATGATGGAATGGTGATGAGTGACGATGCATCATATGAGGTCCATGATGCATCATATGTGGTCCAGAGTGCATCATATGTGGTCCATGGTGCATCATATGTGGTCCGAAATGACCTCTAAATCCTCCAAAAGGATGGAAAGGATGCATCATTGGATGCCCAAAGTGGCCGAAATGGTGTCCCCACTTATGTTTATGTTCCTTATGACCTTCGTCATCTGTGTGCTCTTTGTGATGTTTGTGATGTCTGTGATGCTTATGCCAACGTCCAAACATCTCCTTGAAGTGCTTGCCCCAATGTCTTCTCTTGTGGCATCTCTCAGCAGATTCCTCGTCAGAGCTGCTTGATTCGCTGCTTTCGGATTCTTTTTTGCCGGCCTTCTTTTCAACTTCAATCGCGTTAGCAGAGATGATCTCTTGGACTTCTTGAGGGGAATACTTTGTCAGCACACCATCCTTTCTGTAGAAGTACTTTCCTTTCTGTGTGCAATAGAGCTTGTATTTTTCACCTCTTTGAACGTCGATTCTGAGCAAGTGATGGCTCTCACTGTCGCGAACTGGGAGCACATCGATCTTAATATGCTTTGGTTGAAGAGCAGGATAGAAGCCATCAATGACCAACAAAGCGATCTTAAGTGCAACCTTTTGGAATGAGGACAATGGAGATTTATCACCAACGACGACTCTATCAGCGTTGATTCCGAAGAAAATTTTACCTCCTCGTGTGTTGAGGAAGGAGCAGATTTCCAATTCCAAGTTCTTGAAATCTTGGCCGTTGAGTTCTGCCACTGGCTTATCGTAGAAGACAAAATCAACATCAGCGAAGAATTTTGGTTGGTCTCCAAGGATAAAGCGGGAGTGACTCTTGTTTTTAACAGGGATGTCTTCGAACAAGGCATCCAAGACATCAAATTCTTTCTTCTCCACGCTCTTGCTTTTGCTTCGGGATTCTTCTTCCGAGGTCGCTTCCTTCATCTTATCCTTCTTGTGCTTCCATTCTCCTCGATGCTTGTGCTTCCACTCTCCCATATGCTTGTGTCTCCACTCTCCCATATGCTTTCCTTTCATTTCCATCATTCCTTCTTTCCATTTGCATTTTTTCTCTCTTTTGCACTTCTTCTCCTTCTCACAGTTTTCCTCATTCTCGCATTTTGCGTTGATCTTGACTTCCTCGTCAGTTTTATTTTCAGGTTTCTCTTCGCCAGAAGTGGTAATAATTTCAGTGGAGAGGTTTTTCTCTGGAGTTTCTTGCTGTTCTTGATCTGATTTTGCATCGACCTTCAAGGTTTCAATGAGGTGAGTGACTTTTTGCAATGCTTCGGTTTTGTTTTTCTTTGTGAATTTATCAAAGAGGATAGAGAGAAAGACTTTGATTTCTTTAGCAATCTCTGGGTCACTCAGATAAGCAGCCTTGATGTCAGATAAGGTGCTGTCGGAGATATTTTCCCCTTTGATATATCCTTTGATGTTTTTCTTAAAAGCTTTAAAGCCTGGGCTCTTACGGTGTCTTTTGGCTTCCATTTGTGAAAATAAATGATTTCGCTGTTTGTGGCTTGACTTTGATTTGAGTGATTTTTTTAATTAGTTTATTAAATTCTGAGTCTGATTAAATAGTCAGAAGCTCTAAGGATATTATAAATAAAACAAAAATGATCAGGAGTTAGTTGGATTAATCTTGAATTTAGTTGAAATCTCAACAATATTCGAGACAGTAGGTTTTTTAAAATATCTTTTACCGTTTTGAAGAAAAAAAAAATCGGTAGTGATGTCTTAATTCAAAGCCATTGTTAATGTCAAAGTAAGGTTTTTCTGCCACAATGACGAAAAGGACAGTTTTATGGAATTTCGATCATATTGTTCCAAAGTTCGAGAAGCGAAGAAAATGCTGTTGGGCTTTGAGTTCCATTCCAATGCTATCAGAGCAGTTATATCATGAATTGTTAAAATCAATTGCGTTATCGTCACCAGAGTAGGGGCAGTAGTACTTAGAATTTTTGAAGTCTTAGATCAATAAAAAAGCTAACGCCAACAAAGGCAACAAAGAAGCTTAGTTAGCGAATTCGAATTTATTTTTGAATTTTTGTAGAGGAAAAGCGTATAGAGTTAAAACGCAGCACTACAATTTCATTTTGTTAGAGCAGACTCGAGAGTTTTTATTGTACCTCTGTACCTGACTAAGAAAAAATTCTGAAAGAAGACAAATCGTATAAATCCATATCGATGTGCATGCTAGGACGCATTCCAAAAGTAATTATATGGTTTTTTTTTCTATTCTGGGTGACATTGCTGACCCATGAATACGGAAAATGTGTCTTTTACAACAAGAGTCTGATCTCTTTTTCAGGGACCGAAAAAATAATTTGAGCAGGAAGCATACATCACCTGAATCATACTGAGTGGTCAAAATCAAGCTGTGCTCGAAATGAGCCATCTGCTTGGAGCGAGCAGAATAGTTGTAAGCATACTAAATCTTTGTTTAACAGTCCCAATTAAATCTAATGCGGATTCAAGCAATCCATGAAAAACTCTCCGTTTGTTGAGGCCAATCATATTGTCAGTAAATAACCAAAGAAATCATCCCTACCTTTCCTCTTTCAATCATTCACTTTGATCTGATAACGGATGGTAGATACCTTAAAATGCAAGCTCTAAAATTTTTATTCAAACGGCGGCAACTTGTCCGTTCTCTTCAGAAAGATATCGAGTAATTAACGCGAGTTCCCGTTAATGAACACATCATATTTTTATCGCTCCCTCGGCAAGAATAATGTGGAAAATTGAGAAAAAAATGAACCCAAAGTTTATTCCGAGGAAATATTTGAATGAGTTTCATGCAATAAAATTCCGGAGTTTTTAAAATGCGGAATCTTCTCTTTTTAAAAGAGAGCTACAAGTATATCCAAATCCGGCTCCGCAAAAAGCTCGCTTTCATCGAGACTATAACCGCAATCTTAGGAATCGGTGGAATGATCCTCGCAATGATCGAAGTATGCAATTTTCAAATCTCTATCTTTCATTATCGACTATTTTGAAGAACGAAATCTATCTAAACGACATCCTATATTTCGATGAAGCCCGTGACAGTCGAGGGGAAGTCACGAGCTTTACTATGAGATTGGTAAAACTCATTTTTACTCGCGATCTATAAATAGCGCATGAATTAAGCGAGATATCGATGAAAACGCTTTCTGCACTTTCCTCAGAGTTGCTATAATGAGCACCTCTATTGCAGCTGGTAAAATTTTCCCGGAACTGCAGTGATCTAAAACAAAAACGTATAGCCGCAACCACTGTTTTAAGATACAGATACCAGTTATTATATGACAAATCGACCTCAAAACTCGATGCTCATGGTAGCATATTAATAGAATACAATTTTACAAACATCACCCTAATGTTTCTTTAGCAACGCTGTTTTCTTCGAAAATGTACAGATTTATGTTAATTGAATGCGGATATCTGCTGCTGCATCTACCTCCGAGAGTCAACACGAATTTTAGCATGCAGGAGCGTGGTTATTATCTCGAATATTCGTAATATACTCTTGAAATTCTTCTTGGATCTAAATTACGATGTATTGCAGAGCGGATATAGTCATCACGATATTGATGACGGGCAGAATCTACCTCGCAATGCGAGTATTTGGCTATTTTTCGAAATGGTCGAATCAGCAATCAATTCAGATTCTCCAGGAAAACCGAATGCAACCACTTGGGATGATATTTGCAATAAAAGCTGAGATGAAGGTCCGTCCGTACCTCTTAACTCCTGTGACTATCATCGTCTCATTGCTACTGTTCGGAATTTGTTTGCGATGGACAGAACTGTAATTAGATAAACATTTTCTGTGGGCTGATATGATCATTTAGGCCGTTTATGCATGGGTCTCAGTTGGATTGGAGATCGTATGCTAGCGGTCTTTGGTGCATGTTGAATACAATGACGACAGTCGGATATGGTGATTTGACACCAGGCAGTAATTTTGGAAGGATTATTTCTGTTGTTGCTGGTCAGTGGGGCGTGTTTCTCTTTTCGCTCATGGTGGTCTCGCTCTCGAATTCTTCGCAGTTTACAAAGCACGAGGCAAGGGTATGAATTCGGTTTGAGGTTTTGTTGTTAAGCTTTCTGGTCATTAAATAGGCTTTTGAAAGCGCAAGAGAGAGCAAATATATCAAGAAGCTCGTAAAAGGTGCGGTTGATGTGATAGTTTCAGCGATACGATTATACCAGCAAAAGAAGAAGGAAATAGATATTCCTAAAGCAAGCAAGTACAGGCTCCTCTCAAATAAAACTGAAAAGCTGCGTGCTATTTTTCAGCGCAAGATAGTCGCTTTTAAGGCTTTCCGAAGGTAATATTAATGGATATTTTTTGACAATGCTAAAGTAATTAGGCTGATGTCAACGGCCGATTTTACTGAAACCTTCGAGTCGCTAGTGAAAAAAATCGAAACAAGACTTCACGCTCCATTCAAAGAATTGAATGCTCGAAAAAAAACCTATGCCGATATCCTTGTCAGCTTTTACTTAACAGATGTAAACACTCATCAGTGCAGCTTTATCTCACATAATTATCAAGGTAATGCAAGACCGAATGGAGGAAAAGGTGAATCAACTTTACCGCGTGTATCGAAACATCTATAATAAAATACAAGAGTTTCAAAATGTAATTATCGACCCTCATGATGAAGAAGGCGAAGAAAGCTCTTCACGCTCTTCTTGTTCCTCAAGGTCGGAAGCTCCAAATAAAATAGTGAAAGAAGTTCTTCAGCGAATGGGAGACTATTCACAACTTCCGCGTTCACCCAAAGGAGACAAAGCTCGAGCCAAAGAAAAGACTGCTCAAGATTATTTAAAAAAGCTCACGGCCACAGCGATCACTGTGGCGGCTGAAGCTAGAAAAAACCCTAACATTGATATTGAGAATTACTTGAAGGATATAAAGAGAAGAGATAATGTGATCAGCAATAAAATAAAGAAGTATTCAACTGGAGATGTTCGCTCGACAATCTCAGAACAAATGCCAGGATTCGTTGAAGAGGATCCAGACTTAGAAAATGAGCTCAGCGATGAGGAAACTGAAAAAGAAAGAAAAATAGTCCCGACGAGTAGAACGAACCCTGGAACACCAACGAAACTAAGCACTTTTAGTAAGTTCAAACCAAAGAAGGAGAGCCCAAACAATCTGGAGAATGCCATCGAAACTTCGCTTCTTGAACCCAAAAAAGAGGAGCAGACTTTGGATCCTTTGATAAAAGCTCTAGAAGACGAAATTTCTGAGCCAGTGCTGAAACGTTTCACCAACTCTTCAAACGATTTGAAGGGTCAAGCCGAAATTGAGAGAGAGTCTAAGCAGCCCAGCCTCAACTCGATAAACGTTGAAAAAGAAAACAAAACGAACGTCAACCCTTCAATAGAGCTGCCTCTTTATCCTTCAAATACTTCATTAGTCGCAGACATTCAAAACAAAAGTAAAGATGTGTCAGAGAGCCATACTTCTATGAAAAATATTTTTGACTCGACCCTAAACGATAGCCCAACCTCGTTTAAAGACTCTAAATTTGGAGAGACTTCAAGGGAGGCATTTTCAAATATCGCTACAAAAGACCCACAAATTATTCAAAATCGCTCACAAAACATTCAGAATGGCTCAGAACGAGAAAAGTCTGGCTCTGATCCCAGAGAGATCTCAAAAGTTCACCTGCAAGAGTTCTCTCCTATCAACACGAATCCTCTCATCAAGGGAATAGGCGCAAAAATTGCTCTTACTCCTCAAGAGAGATCATCCAGCCCAAGCCGAGCACTTCAGGACTTCCTCTCAGCAGATTTTCTAAAAAACTCTCCAAGGGACAATCTACCCTCTGCCAAGGAGTCCTCTCGATTGAATGAAACTCCGGCTTCGAGCGAGAGAAGTTTTTTGATTAATTCCTCGAATACGCCACCTCCTCATTTCCAACAAAGATGGTATTACGGAACTATATCAGAGTTTCCATCCTCAGACCAGCCGTCAACTCATCGAGAGAATCTTTCTTCTAATAGAATTGACAAATCGACTTCGTATCAAGAAAGATCGGACTCCAAGCGCTGGGTCTCGCAGAATGATATTGACATTGCGTCACGAAATGAGGATTTCAGTTCATTTAGATTAGAAAATATCCATGTTGATCAACTAGTAAAACGCGTGAAAGAACCTGTGGCTTTTCTTCCAAGACAACAAAAAGAAATAAAAGCGCAGATTCCTCTGCAGCTCATGAAACAATATCTGTTAGGAATCAAAACACCAGAAACTAAGATGGGAGTGACTCCATGGAAACGAGTAACAGGACCAACCCAGTCCGAATATGAGAGGATCCTACCTAATTTAGATGTGGGGTCAGCTCGTTCGATCCCTAGTAATAGGACCAGCGATAGAGAAACCACTAGACGGCATCTTCCTAGCGGGAATAAAAACTATGTGCCTTATTCACGAACGCCTGAAGAAAAAAAGGATCAAACTACTGCATTTGATCCTAAGAAATGGGCGGCAAACCAACTGCTTCATAGTGGCAATACTGACAAGAAGAGTGGTGCAGATGAAAGAAATCAGAAGCCGTCACAGGGAAAAATGAGGAGTGATGAGGTTTCATATCAAATTGGCGGAAACGCTATTGATAGATCAGACAGAATAGATTTTCGTAAATTATTAGGACTTAAATGATTGTTATTGAGGAAGTTTGTTTTGCCTGATATTTACAGTGATTTTTCAATTATTTTAATTAGATAAAGGCGTATTTTTATACAAAGAAGGACTCCTTCTACTTTTTTTTTGTGTTAAACGACAAAATCTGCAAATCCTTTAGATTTAGAATGAAATAATCAGCATTGAATTTGAACTAGCTTCAGTCCCTGAGATGCACACTTGAAAAATTGTTGTGGGAAGGGGTTCTTAATTCAATAGATATATAGAGGATTTAAGATTATCAACTTCTTATGAAGAGATTGCCAATGGAGGCTGGTTAGTAGGGACAATAGATACGTTCGTAATCGTTAGCCTTATCAATGAATTTATAAATATAGCTAGAGGATTATGCATGCTGTGAAAGGCCCTTGCTAAGTTTGGGTGTCAGCATATTCTATGTGATATATTGGTTGCTACTTATTTCTAAAAAAAATTGGGAGAGAACAAAAATTTCATATTTCTAAAGTCTAAAGTAATCCTCTCGACGTTGAAAATTCTTACTTGAACATCTACTCCCATGTTTGGTAATGGCCAAGACTATTGATAGTTTGATCACCTACAGTGACGAAATAATTCAAAAGCAGATAGAAACAAAGTTTTGAATCATCAGATTCTATGGATTGTTGAGGATTAATGTGACAGTTGATCTGTGCTTAGCATTAGAGTCTTCACTATCCTACTTTTGAGAACAAAGAAATTTTAATTTTTTATTACACTCAAAATGACTGAAATGTACCCCACTGTCAATCGCTTCTAAATATGGGAACAATTATTTATCAAGCTTTACCAAATCTAAAGAGTTCTACTACTTAACTTTGTCCTGAGAACCAGAAATTGTTCTCATTTGGGGATTAGCTAAAGGCTCGACAGCCTTAAAATAGTTTTCCTAAAGACCAAACACCCACATAAGTTCGTGGAAAATTTTTATGTTCCAATAGAGTGACTCCTTAGGAATTACAGTTTGGGGTTTTTTACTTCTTTATAGATATCATAAATGACCATGAACCCACCTGACTACCAATTTTGGATCCCGACTCCATGATTTCCGTTATATTGAATCATTTGAATGAAAATAAGTTCTGAACAATTGGACATTCAATATTTTCAGACGTATTCTCTTTACTGAACGAACCAATATTCTCATTAACATCAGGTGAGATAGGGGTTCTTACCATAAACTGATCTCCTGATATTTTGAGTCCAGCAAAATACCAAATCAAAAGGCAGCCATGAGAAACGACCAATTATCATTTTTTGTCGAGTTCCTTGTCCTCGCCTTAAAATTAATTTTACTTCTCAGCTGACAAAATAAAATCTGACAAGGTCACTAGCTTTTGCTTAGGAGTCGTGCTGGTAATATCTATTTAGAAACTATATATTTAATTCATACATACTGAAACTATGCCTAAATTCAACAATTAACCACCATCTAACTTATTGATAAGAATCAAGATAGCGCTTGGACCCATTTTGGACATGAAAGCTTATCACTTAACTCGAATATTCCATCTGTAAATGGGTTTAGCGTATTTGATGCAATTCATACTTTACTTTAGGGTTTATAAATTAAAGTCGTCGCATGCGAAACTCACTAATAGCGAGCTGATTTGATTAAACTGAAACAAAATTTCATAAACTAACTCCAGAATTTTTAATAAAATTAATTCAGTGATTCCTTCGAGACCGCTTTGCCAACAAAGAATACGAAATTAGCGTAGAAAAATTAAGACTGGTTCGAATCTTCTAATTTTATAATTCTCAAGAATCACCTGGTCGGGACCCAACTACGGTATTAAATTAATTTCTCCCGTCTTGGATTGCAAGACGCTATTTTAGGTTGCCGAAATAAATTATTAGCTCCAGTTTCTTTAATCGAGAAAATTTCAGATCAGTTAATTTCAATTAATCAGATTCAGAAATCACAGTACCGCTGTGATTCCTTAAAAAAATACTTCTCTGAGATTAATTAAATCCTCGGTACGACTTAATTAATCAATCTGTTTTGAACTTAAAAAATACGTACAGCCTTTCCAACTATGATCAGCAGAAATGAATACGAAAACGCTAACCGAAACATGGCTGGCGCCAACTCTAATGGGATGGACATTGAGGAACCCATGATTTCAACCGATAGAATCGTCGAGGAAGAAAATGACAGTCCATGGATGACTTTTGGTCCTAAAAAGGACGATGCTTACAAGGGAATCTTCCATATCACCCGCTCACTTTACAAGGAACAGCAAGCCACGTGCAAAGCTCTTTCTTCTCGCAAATTTTTCTCAAAAAAGCTGCCAATTACGAAAAAATCGAAAACTAACGACATGCTGGCCGATCCAGCCAACCGCACTGGAAATACATATCAGTCATTTATTCCTAATAAGGTAAAGCAACAAGGCCGTAGTATCAAGGCTAATTTTGATATACAATTAGGTTACATATACCTTCGAAGGAGTTGGATCAAGAATTTACAACGCTAACTTCGATAGCAAAGGAGAAAAATTTTTTGCAACATCACAGGTATAGCCTACCTCTTCGTCGACTCATGTACTTACCAATTGCAATTTTTTAGAGCGGCACAGCCATGTTTGACCTCACTAGTGATGATACATTGAAACTCAACCAAACTATCAATTGCAACTACGTCAGCTGGGCTCTGACTGATTCAGATTTCACCGAAGACAACAAATATATGATTCATTCGACATTGAGCCCAAATGTTCAGCTCTTTGACGTTGAGAACCGAAAATACCTCGCTCAACTGAATATGGATAGTGGAAATGATGAGGATGAAACCAGTTTTTTCTATTACAGCTTCAGAGTTTATTCAGCGAAAATTTCTCCAGATGGCAGACAGATCATCGCTGGTACTTCACGATCTTTGAACGGTAAAGCAAGACTCCAGATTTTCGATGTAGAGGAAAAGAAGCTCATTCGGTCGGTCAATGCACATGAAAATGATATCAATAGCATCTGCTACGTGGACAGAGCAAACTCTTCGCTTATCTTGTCCGGTTCTGATGACGGATTATGCAAACTTTGGGATACCCGAGCAATCGATAACGGAAAGCCTGTTGGCATTTTCTATGGGCATTTGAGCGGTGTGACCTATGTTTCATCAAAGGAGGACACTCGCTACTTTATCAGCAACAGCAAGGACCAAAGCATCAAGCTTTGGGATTTGAGAAAATCGAAGACTGAAGAAAAGCCTTACCATCATTTCGGCTTCGATTACAGAATGGAAAAGCTCTCAACCACTGAAATCGGAAAGATCAAGAGAGCTATGAACGCCAACCCAAATGATGACTCAGTCTCCACGTTTTTCGGCCACCAAGTCTATGTCACTCTGACTCGTTGCCATTTCTCACCAAAATTCAACACTGATCAGAGATACATTTATTCTGGATCAGCAGATGGCAGTGTTTACATCTATGACGCTCTCACCACGGATCTTGTTGCCAGGCTCGAGCTTAGCGAAGATCGCATCATCAGAGACTGCGCTTGGCATCCAGTGAATCAGAGTTTGATAACGACAGACTTTTCTGGCAATATCTGCAAGTGGGATTATACTGAGTTATAAGCGATCGTTGCTGAAAAACGAGACCTTTCTTCTCTTTGAATTTAAATTAAACCGACCGATATGATTTTCTTTGCTGAGTTCTTTTCAATCTATTTTTGATAGATTGCGAATGTTTCAGTTCTAAATCTCTCTCTCTTTTCCTATCCAATTATTCAGTTCATATATCTATATCAATGCATTTGTGAATAATTAAGCTTTTTTCGCACTGCTCCAAACGAACAAGGCTTCTTGGTTAATTTGTTGTACACTAGTGAGCACTATCCTATTACTAGAAATTGCAACAATGTGACTATTGCCAAATTCTTTCTATATATAAATTCAAATTGTGAGTGGAGAAATCTTGTGTAAATAAATTCAAGCTGTGACATTAAATCTGAGTTTTCTCCATAGTTTTTATCTATTGATTTGAATCGTGATGGGATAACAAAATTTCTAATAATAGCCTCTAAGTGCTAGGTTTGAGGGAAGAACCTTTTCATGAGGCAGGGCAAATTGCTCATTTCCCATTAAACTCACCAAATAAAAAAACCTGAAGGGATATATTTTTAGTTAAGTCATCTTATTTCCCAAAATAAAACTTCTGAGTAAATTAGAAATCTTCCCACACATGAAAAAGAATCCCTAATTTCATCTAATGATTAATTCTATCAGAGCGAAATCTACCGGTCCATGGAGAATCGATCAAAACACCATGATCCCAAGCGGATACATGTCAATTCTCTCAAGAATCAGTACCAAGGCCGATGTTTACAACGATCGTAGGGAGATATTTCCAAAAATCAGTTCAGTTCGACCGAAAGAACGTCCTAGTCCAATTTCTAATAGAACCAGCCCGTTCAGTCGCTCGAAAATTGATCAACCGAGTCACGAAGACCAATTTACTGGATATCTTGCAAAGATAAAGCGACAGCAGTTAATTGAAGCAGAGCAACGTCGTGGGACTTCGCCCCGCAGAAAGTTACCACCTTTAACAGTCGATAGTGTGCGTGAATATCCAGGAATCACCAATGAAGGCATCAGAAGATTGCTAAATAATACGTTCACGCGCATGAATCGAGAGCAAGCAACTCAAAGGGCCCGAGCAGCTCGTGAGAGACAGGAGGTTTTAGAAAATTTACGTGAATATGATGAGAAGCCGATCAATATTATTTTGCAGGAAAAACATATAGAAACCGTGATTAATGATTTCCATGATTTGGATAAAGCCCCAGATTCCGTTGTAAACGATTTACGAGTCGAGAGAATGTTCAAAAAACTAGGAAAATCAGCTCTTTCGTCCCGGCGAGAGTCTCCCAGAGCACTTAGCACAACAATAAACTCAACAACCAGGAGAACAGCAAGACTCCAATCGGTTGAGAGAGAATTAGCAATAACAACAACAAACAAAACCATCACTGAGCAACAAGATGGAATCAGTAATAAAGTAACCACTTTCTCAAACGATGACGAATACGAAGAAGCAACTCCTTTTAAACCCAGCATCTTCAAAAACACTGAAGCTATGTTCGGGCAGAAACTCGATCTATCGAGGGTCAAGCGCAATCACACTCGTTCAAAAAAGCTCGCAAAAAAGCGGTCAAAATCGGCTTTACCAATAGCCAAACTCTCGGAAACGAGCATTGTGGAGGACCCATTTACCGTTCGAGCGATAGAAACATTTATCAATGACAATTATGAAACCACTATTGAACCAACCGATTCACCTAAGAAGGGAAGTCAGCAGCTGTTGGTGTTAAGAGCTAAAAACAACAATGAGACAATAGACAACACTACTCCATCGGGGCGAGCGTCTCGAACTAATACGAACTCACCGTTCAGAGATACGAGCTCGAAGAGGGGATATTATATGTCGAATTCTAAGATCAGTCAGAGGGAAGAATATTTGCAAAAGTTTGCAGACTTCCGAAGGCATTTGGAGATGGTACAGCAAACGAACAATGGGAGCATAAGAGAAATAGACAATTTTAATGCCTTTCTCAATAGGGATCATGGGAGATTGAGGGGTCACGCTAATAAAATAGTGCCTGTAAATGAAAAAGAGCTGAATGACAATTTGGAGCTAATTAAAGCGGGAATTGAGCTGGAACTGAAATTGAAAAAAGCAAAGGAAAATTCATTAGAGAGCAGAAGAGTCGATCGAATGATAATGATAAGCGATAAGATCAAGACTAAAAGTGTAATTGACAAGACAAAACAAATGGTTGAATTGGAAAACCGGGCGTCTCGAAAAACAGAGCAGAGGTTAAGGAAAATCCTTATGGATCTTGAAACCCTCTGATTTTTTTTTTTATTTTGATTTTTTTACCGCCATCTGATTGTCCTGTGCTATCAGGAGGTGCAGGACTAAAGCAATTACAATATGGGCTGTGTTTACACTCTGCTTTATATATGAAACAAAGAGGCGTTTTTGATATATTGAGATTCCTAATCTTCAATGTACAAAAACAAGAGTTTTGCTTGCAGATTCCCTGACAGCAGATTTGAAGTTTGGATTTGTTGAGATGGATTTCTGTGCTTTATAGATTGATTTTTTCATATCTTTCTTTTTATTTTTCGTGTAAAAGATATTTACAAGCAGACATTTGGGAATAACAA
>ENA-UOTZ01001535-UOTZ01001535.1-compost-metagenome-genome-assembly--contig:-NODE-1535-length-15333-cov-4.490299_pt1 | contig 15333 bp, 12 predicted proteins | sample MGYA00238144_ERZ746983 | MGnify/ENA primary metagenome ERZ746983 (study PRJEB28759, sample SAMN06268863) | compost metagenome | isolation source: single cell | place: USA: California, Emeryville, Joint...
CAGACTCGTGAGACACTGCACTTTGCTCAGTTTCTTGTGTTGTTTCAATTTGTGTTTCCATTTCTGATGTCGTTGTTGTAGTAGTTATCGTTGTAGTTGTTGCCGAAGAAGTTGTGGGAGTCGCTGTCGTTGTTAACGGTTGTACATTTGTTGTCGTCGCTGTTATAGTGTTTGCCTGAGCTGCTGCCTGCGCAGCCGCCTCTTGCTGGATTTTTAATAAAGATTCTATTAAACTTTCTTCATCGCTGTTTGTTAGAGTGCTCTGAGGTGAATATTCGTTAGGTTAAGCTCATTCGATAATTTACATTTGCTACGGAGCTCTGAGCTACGAGAACTTGAGCCTCTGTTAATGAAGTGAGAGGGTCTGTCGACGTATCTGATGGCGATTGGACGATAAACGAGCCCAAATCACTTCCGATTGTGCTTGCTACATCCTGTAAACCTAGTGCCTGCGAAATTTGCAAATTGGTCATGATGATATGATGTCATGATAATCAATACCGATAGTAATTGGGTGGAAGTGCTCGAGCTTGCTGTTGTATCATCCGTTGTTTGGAAGAAAATTAAATATAGAGGTTCTCTGGAATTTAGATATCGGTTTTGCGGTAAAAAAGCGTGGCTTCGATGTATTTTTTCATTTTGTAATGCGATTTTTGAATTTAGCTCTTGCCGAACAGAATAGCACATCGCTACGAGAACAGCGAAAATAACGAGCCTTGTGAAAGTGAAGCGGAACATTTTTGAGAATAAACCGCTATTTCAATTTCATCAATACCAACTGTAAAGAAAAAAATTGTTATTTTAACCCGTTTTAATTCAAAATTTATTCCGTTTCGAAATTAACCGACCTTTAGAGGACTTTTAAAAACGACTTATGAACAAAAATCCTGGTTATCAACATTTTTTCCCCCTCAGAATGAAGAGTGACACCATTAGCATGAAATATAATGCGAAATTGAATTGATTTTTCGAATTTTGTGAATCTGTAGAGAATGAATATCAACTCGAAAAGTTTTTACAAGAGACGACACCTGAGAAAACACATGAATGAAACCCCTCCTAACGAGCCAATTCGGTATCAATCCAACGCAACATTGGTACGCATAAGAAACTGCAGCAATGAGCTAAAATCACCATGAAATTACATATATCACAGGAATGAGAAGGTCATTTCAACGTTCACTTCTCTGTCAGTACCAAAAAAAGTTAAATACGAGTTATATTACTGAGGGATCTTCGAATAATATGCTATTTCCTCTCGAAAATAATCTCATAGCGTCTTTATTTCGCTACTAACGTTTCCAGATGGGGCAATCAAAAATAATACACAAAATATATTGACTTAATGAAATAAAAGATTCCACATCTTGATTAATGAGCGACAACCAAAAAGTAAAGGGTGCTTCATGGCTCGAGCCAGCATATGTGCCCAAATCCAGCAGCGTGAACATAATCCTACCTTTCGATTATGGGCTTATGACCTACGATCCATCTGAATGCACAGACAAAAAGCTATTGGAACGCTATTCAACTCAAGAAATCCAAGCTGTACTTACTAACATTCAAGCTATTATATCAGAAGATGTGTTGACCATACGCAGTGACTTGCGCGCGACATTTGTGCTGTTTATCATCTGGTCAATTCTCATGATTTCCGGTGCTGTCACAATAAACATGCCGTACCCTCTCTGGTATAACTATGGGATTTTCGCGTTGTTCTGTTCTCTTTTGACGCTACCATGTTGGTGCATAAAGATGTTTCATATGGAAAAAGTAAAAAAGACACTAATTATCAAGTTGGATCAGTATTTGAGGCGAGAAAGCCAGGAATTGCGAGGGAAAAGGATACGCTGGAAAAGAGGAGGAACAGATTACTATTGGCTGGAGTTGTGGATGGATTTCAAATTTGATAAGTTTAAGAAACCTGAGGAGATCGCTAATCAGGCTGCAAATTCCCAGGAAGAGCAGGCGGAAGATCAAAATGAGCAACAGATAGAGTCAGGAACCCAGAAAAAAGGCTATGCTCGTTTTAATGATGAAGAAGAAGCGTAATATTCAAATTTATTTGCGAGTGTATATTCATACATTATCATTGAATGCTTTTAATCGATATTGCTCTTTTGGAATGGTGAGGAGACGAAAGGTTAATCGTAAATCGGAAGAAATGATAAAATCTGGTTGCATTATTCTTTGTAGCGGAGGAAAGAGTGTTAGGTATCATCATTAGATTTGAAAATTTGAGCAGAACATTGTGTAAGTTCATATTGTGCTTAAACTATTTTGTTTTGAACAAGAACTGCAATTTAATAGAGACGAGAGGATTAAATCTGATATGAGGATAGGCTGAGGGGTTGCAGTTCATTCGATTTAAATCGATAAAATAGTCGACAAAATGTGTCGAAATATCTTGTCCTTGAGTTGAACTTTAAGTTGTTTAACCAAATACGTTATAATTTTCTTATACTAATACAGCAACAATTTGCGCTTTTTCTCGAGAATTTCTCAACGCGCCAAATTATAAAGGCTATATATTCACTAACCTTTATAATACTATATGAGGAATTTCTATTTTCATGTTCCTGATGACAGTAAGTACGCACAACATGTCTCTACCATATTTATTGAATTATTTTCAGTCTAAATTTCAATTGAGTAGTAGGCTGAAATGATCTTAATTAGCAGGATATCGACTACTTTTTAATTTTATTCTCTTAGATTAATCACTCCTCGATGGATTACTGACTCGACTATTCGAAAATACCCAGATGAAGTCCGGAAGCAAATTAGAGCGCAGACTGCTCCGTGAACAAAATGCGGCTCAGTTCGCCCGATTAGATGAGTTAATTTCAAGAAGGTCCAAGAGGCTGCTCATTAAGCGAGTCGTCGGCTCATTCATACTTGTTTTCCTCATTATTTTCGAAAGAGTCATCTCTGACTATACCAGATCCTTTGAAGTTAATTTGATCGGTGAACTCCAAACCATATTCGGTGTCGGCAGCTACACAGAGAGTCATGCTCACTTGAAGTGGATTGGTATTTTCCACAAGTTTGAATACTTCCATCTCGTGGTTTTACACATCTATCTGATGATCTGCTATTTAAAAAACCCAATCATCGCAATGAAAATTATGATTGTACACTACAACCTCCTACTATTCGTTGCCAATTTTGATATTTTCTTTGAGGAACCCAGGCCATTTTGGGTTTCAGACTCCATCTTCGGGGTTGTTTGTGAACCTTCATACTCATTTCCGAGTTACTCTGTGTTTTGCTTGACTTTCATGATGATCTATGGCAATTATTGCTTTGAGCGGGTTAGACGTACCGACGAATTTGAGCCCGAATCAAGCGCCAGCAGTAGCAGTAGCAGCAGCTCAACAAGCAGCTTTTTTTTCACACGATGGAAGCACTGGAACACTGCAAAACGGATCATATATTTCATTGTATTGGCAGGATTTAGTTTCTTTTCCATGGTGACAGGATTGAGCTACCTCTCGCAGATTATATTGGCGATCTTATACACTATTCTTGCGTTTTATCTCGCGATATTTTTCGATAAGTCGGTCAATTTTCTAGTGATGAAGTCGTCGTTTATGGTGGAGAAAGCAAAAAAGTACTCGATCTTTTGGACAGTGTATATCTTGATTATGGGGATGGTGTCTTCCTGTGTGTATGATTCTGCTGAAAGGTTCCTTAGCACAACCTGGGTGGCTAATTTCGTAAGCAATTTCGTTGAAACTGCTTTCTAAACCTATTTAGTATCGATGTGTTGAAGCAGAAGGAGACAAGTCCATTGAATCTGCGGTTTACTATCATGCTCTAGGTATATTTTTTTCACTTAATATCGCCTGAAATCAAATTTCGCTTCAAGGGGCTTGGCCGACGTTTCTCAAGACCACTATAATATTCGGCGTTTTAGGTAAAAACTTTTACTCGAGTTAACCTTAACAGGCTGTGAAATCTAGGGACTATAATGGGAGTGGCACGAACATTTAGAATTTTAAAAGGGATCGCATGGTTTGACATTTCCAAAAGAGACCGGCTTATTATGGCAATAATAGCTAATATATGCGTAATTCCTCTATGGATTGTTGCAATATATCAGAAGCCGATCATGGCCTACTTCGCAAGATCCGGCATCAACAATTATTTATTCTACGCAATATATATATTCGCCATTTACTTCCTGCTTTTTGGGATGCTGCCGGTCACAATTTTCAAAAAACTCAGCCTTCTGAACCTTGAAGCAGGATATATCACGCTTCCCCACGAGAGAGAATCTGAGGAACCGCAAGACGAGTCTCCAACAAGACGATTATAGAAAGGAATGGTAGTTAACTGTCTACTTTGTGAAAACTCTGTTGTGACTATAACTGTGAATTTGTTTATGATGCTTTGATAAATGATAATCTGATTTCATGTTGATAACATTAATTGGTATGTCCTTCCAACGAATGATTTGTTTCTCTTATGAAAAGTATAGAAGGTTTTACTTAGATCGCTATGAGTTGTAAAGACGAAACTAAACGCGAGTACGGAATTTCACGATTTTCTGAGATATTTAACATCAAAAACTACTCTTGCTTCTTACGTTTTTCTGGGCTCACTTTCTTTTGACTCTCTTTCTTTGGCTTTTCTGGAGGAGCATCTGCGTTGACCAGTCTTGATCAAAGCCAAGACCCTTTTGTGAAAGAATCTATTACTGAAAGATATAGAGATAATTAGGTTACTGAATCAGGCTCAACGGTATCTTTTCCGCTGAAAAATCTCATGGCAACAAATATCACGCCAGCAACTCCGAGGAAAATAATTAACGAATTGCTAATGAGAAAGTCAACGATATTCGTTTGCCTAGGAAGCTCGTATTCAGCCTAATATTGAGCATTTGAGCATTTTCAAATAAGGCTAGTTCATTACGTCTTCAGTGTCTGCGTTAACGTCATCAAGTTCATCATTTCTTCTTCTGCGCTTCTCGACTTTCTTCATTGCCTCTTCATCTCTCCTTTCTCTTTCTAATTCTTTCATTTGTTCCCATTCCGTTCTCTTCTTTGGAATATCCTCAAAGTCCGTGTCTTTAGTCAACATTTAAGTTACTTTAAGCTCACAGCTTATTGCTTACCTTTCAAGGAGCCTGCATATAAAATAATACCGTTAACCATTGGGTTGTCAATATCAATTTTTTCAAAAGTCACGATGAGATTTCTGCCATGCAGAGCATCAGTGCACTCTTGTCCTTTGTAGAAAATTTTTCCGTCTTTCATCTGGAATTCTGTGTATTCATCGTATGCAGCATATTTTCCAACTCTCGCAACGATGTCGATCTTTTCAGCGACCAGACAGCTTCCGAATCTAAGGTTAAACATTCTCTTTCCGGCTTCTTTGAACCACATTTCCGCGTATTTAGTGATCAGAACGTATGTTCCAGGTGCAGGAATGGGTATTTCATATGTAAAGCTTTCATCAGAGTGTCGTTCGGTCTTATAAATAATAGAATCTGGAGTGTATTTAACCCAAAGTGATGCAATATGCGGATTAGAGTTATAGTCAGCTGTCCTGGTGTTTGGTGAATAGCCTCTGTCCTAATGAGCAGAGAGAAATGATTGGTTACATAAAAATCAACCAATAGAAAGCGATACGCCATTGTAGGTGAATCCGAGCGTGCTTTCATAAGGCTCATCAGTTCCGGCGTCTATTGCGAAGAGTATTTTCTTGGGATTCAAAGGTTTTGAGACAGCTGTAGCCACCAGAAGTAAGCAAAAAATGAGGGCTTTCATGATCCTGTTAGATAGATATTCTTTGTAGATATGAATTTTAATCGAGACAATAAACTCTCCTGAGCTAAAAATTGAGATATTTAGGAAATTGGAAGTGAATTTCTCAGACAGCGAGAATGATTTCGTTAGGCGCTGAGTGTGGTTAATGGAACTAAGAAGCATCTCTTTAAAATAGTAACAGCCTTTTTTCTTCAATGTAATCTTTTGGAAATTTAATAAACAACTTTCTTCGTTTCGAGTATTATAAGATGAATGAACATATCGATAATAGCCATGGATGTGATAATTTGCTTGATTCCACAAGGCAATGTGAGAAGTTAAGGAGAATTGCTTGCGATTCTTCTTCGACTTAACTTATTAAACCGAAAGAAATTTATAATTAATTTCAAATGAAATCAAAAAGCACGGCATGATCTCAACGCTAATAAATATTTTTTGTGTTATCTACATAGTGTAAGGCGCTTTGCTCCATTCTTCGCCTTAACTTATATTCGAATTCCGATCGACCTGAAATAGAAAACTCCGAATGCAATCTATGTTAAGTAAGAGAGAATATGATTTGCTATATCTTAATAACCTTCTTAATAAGAAGAAATCGATGCAATTGTGTTTTGTAGTGGTATGTAAATTAATTTGATATTTGATGTAGAAACACCGATCTTTTCAATAATTTGCAAAAGCTTTAAAATTAAGAAACAATACCCAAAATATTATGTTGAGTATATCCATTAATTATATCTACTTATACGCAAATCCAAGAATATTACGATCTCGGGAATCTGGCCACAACTAAAATCTCGATAAACACTAATAGGAAGTAGAATTTTTTGCAATTAATCGCTTTCTCAATTTACGATTCAAGTTGTTATTGTAGAGTGGGAAGTGGTTTGTACTCGAGTCTACTTTCTAAGGAAAAGTATAGATTGTTCAATAGTTACAGTAAAGGATAGTAAAATCATAAACTTAGAGATTATGACCGTTTATTCCGTTTAGTGCACTTTTGTAATTTCAACCCAAAAACATTTTTTTCGCTTTTTGAAGTATTCATAGAGAGCTGACACTCACCCTGCCCTCTTGCTCAATACTAAAGATAGTTATGATCATATTGATTTTCTTAATGCGAGATTGCATATCTCTCCTTCAGTGAACTGTGAGATGGTGACCATGTAAATCTAAGATGAACTTTAGTGGGTTTCTTATCTTGCATGAATATCATCAATGCATGGATCAATTTCTTCTCGTATTCATAAAATACAAGAACCATTCGTAAAATGCATGCTTTTTCGTGTTGCTGAATTTTTTTTGTTGAAACCACAACAAGATTTCAGCTTCTTTATAAGAATATATTTTCGTCTTTCAATTCTCATAACTAGATACAGTTCCATACATCAAAACCTAAATACGACCAAGACTGATGGAAAACATGTCCAAGCGTTTCAGGTTATTCTCTTAATCTATTAATCTCAAATTATATGTAGCTAACATAACATCTTTATAGCTGATATATTAATTTTTATTTCAGCATGCTGTCTTCTAATTATCCCACCATGGTTATGGAAAAACTCATCGAAGAGAAAAACCACAAAATCAAAGAACTAGAGACTGCGAATGAAAAGCTCACGAGAAAGATCGAATACCTTGAAAATTTTGTGAAAAACGCCACTCAGTTTGAGAAAACTAGAAGCGTTTTAGATTTCAACAATTTCGTCGATACAGTTATCGCCTCCAATCACTATCTCCTTCATTAACCCCCTAAAATTCCCTTATAGAACATGAAAACGTTTGACAGTCTAATTGACGAGATCTACGCACTCAAAGATAACAAATTAGTTGAATATCTCAAGTAAATCGGATTCAGTCATCAAGTTGACATAGTATTTCGTCATTAGATCAGTCGAAGAGTCTCAACAAAACTTCAGCTCTCAGAACTCTCCAGAAATTACCGATAAAGGAAAAGTTTCACCTTCACCAAATCCTCGATCATCGCAGAAAAAGCCAGTAGATCCACAAGAAACGATCGCTGAATTAAGAAAAGAGGTAGTCTTTGCAGCAAAGAAACATTACTTATCATTTCGAAATCAAAGATCGAGGTGTTGACCGCGAAGAATAAGAGATACGCGAGCTCGCTCAATAAAAAGGAATTTTTCAAAGAATACGAAATGTTGCTGAAGGAGGTAACGTATAATGGTGATAATATTATTGAAAAGTGAATGTAGGTTGATGGTTTGAGGAAGCAGAATGATAAACTTGGAGAAAAACTTCAACTAAGGGCTTCACCTTCTTAATTTAGATTATTGATAATGTGCATTTTGAAGAATTTTGGTTGAGAGAGCTTGATTTGTGTACTTTTAGAAAGCTTTTAGAAAGGATATTCTCTCATATATCAGTTTTGAAAAATAAGAAAATGAACACGTTTCAGAGATTAAGTTAATTATCAACTTCGGTTTGACATGAATCTTGGAAAATGATTGGGATTGATGAAATAGAGAGATAGAGTAGAATTCATCTCAGTAAATTTAGAAAGACATGACTTCTACCTGTGATATTACCTTTTTATTTTATGATAGTTAACAATAAATTTGGCTAACTTTTTTGTAAACACTCCTAAAGCTTTATCGTAATCGATTTGATATGCAACAAATTTCCCCTGAAGAAAACGTGGATACGCTATCTACAAATGCCCAACAGCTAGAATCAAGTATTAATTGTGTTCGTTATTTAAACCCTCTCAGATTTTCAGCAAAGCACAAGTCCTTTAAAGAACGGATCTGATGAAAAGAGTAAACTCGTATATCCATGAGTTTTTTTCTGAATATTCGCAGATAATGTGACTCAGACTTTCTCTGGCAAAGTAGACCAGCAATCCGAAGGAAACGCTACTTTACCGGGACTCGAAACCAATAAATCTACTCCAAATGCACCGACAATGAACACATCTCAGCAAAAAAACCCACAAGAGAGGACCCAGCCTGAAAATATAGGATTGTTACCTGGAGAAGTCATATTACACGAATGCTTTATGCACCTAGAGCAGCTGCAATCCAAAAATATTGAACCTACAGAAGGCCATCTCGTGACTACTAATTATAAGGTATATTTCTTCCTTCCTACCACCAGCATTGAATATACACATGCTCTTAGCTTTTCTTCAAACCAATGAAGCCGAAAGCTTTTGAAAAATACGACTTCAATAAAGAATACTTCGAAGTGCCTCTTGGTTACTTCTTGAAAATCGATAAAAAATCAGAGAACAAATCTACCAGTTCAGCAACAGTGGAGATTTCTACAAAGGATGGAAGGATATTCAAATGCTGGATCTTGTCTAAGCAACTTGAAAAACTCAACCACTGGCTCCAAGCACTGGGAAATCCTGATCGAATCGAAAACTTTTTCGCATTTGATTTTTTTAAAACATCCCCTGACCTCGAACAACTTTATGACGGCTGGAAAATTTATGATATTATCAGCGAGTTCAAGAGACAAGGTCTACCTGTAGAACCGTTGAAGTCTAATCAAGAATCCGAACCTGCAGTAAGCATGCCTTCTATTTTTCATTTTACTATGAGGGAAAAAAAAAAATTGAACAGGGTTATCCGTTTAAATTCCTGGACAACACTAACGGAGGCTATTGTTCAACATATCCTGCCTATTTTGCTATTCCTAGCAAAGTTAGAGATGATGTTTTGAAGAAAACGTTGCTTTTCAGATCAAGAGAGAGGCTTCCTGCAGTTACGTATTATTATAGCCGCGTCGGCAGCTGTTTATATCGATCAGCTCAATCTAAGGTATGGAGGAAATCTCTATTCTCATTATAAATGATTGGTATTTAAAGCCTGGAATTTCTTCTCAACGGTGCATCGAAGATGAAATATTTTTGCAGTACTTGGGAAATCCAAACCTTAAAGATCCCTCAATGAGTATGTCAGGTAATTAAACTAGTAAAAGAGCAAGAGAAAATGTGTTATTGCTGCGATTAGGAGGTGGAAACATGATTAATTTAAATATTGTCGATGCGCGACCATATTTGTATGCGCTTGCAAATAGAATGAACGGCAAAGGCTTCGAGGATGTGAAAAATTATAAGAACTGCGAGCTCGAGTTTATGGAAATTGGACATATCCACGACGCCAGAGATGCGCATAGGAAGCTGATGAACTTGTGCCTTAGGTATTTCAATTTGGCGCTGTTCTATAGGTCTGATGTTTTTTTTTTAGTCCGGACGTAAATTCAAATTATAAATGGCTCAGTCAGCTAGAATCGACCAAGTGGCTTGAGTTAGTTTCTTTAATTCTCATTGCAGGCGTGAAAACCGCTCAAGCCCTTCTTGTAACTGAATTACTCCAAACGAATTTCATCTGAACTTTATGATTCGTGGCTAGAATGGCAGGAACGTACTTGTGCACTGTAGTGATGGGTGGGATCGAACGGCTCAGATCTGCTCAATTGCTCAGATATTGCTTGATCCTTATTTTAGAACTATTGAAGGGTTTGAAGTCCTCATCGAAAAAGACTGGATTTCCTTCGGTTATCAAAGTCAGCTTAGACTTGGTTTAGGTAACTAACACCTCAATTTCTTTAATATCTTAATGAATTATTAATTTTCATGTAGGAAACGTTAAGGATAAAGAGGATCAACGATCTCCTATCTTGCAGCTATTTTTGGACTGTGTACATCAATTGGTCCACCAGTTCCCTTTCGCTTTCCAGTACAATACCAAGTTCCTGCAGGATATTTCATACTATTCGTACACCTGCAAATACGGCACATTCTTAGCCAATAGCTATCAAGTAAAACACAGAAAAATTTGACTTCGGCTCAAATAAAATGGCTAATGTGATAGGAAATTAGGCAGACAGGTTTGGCAAATAGAACAGTTTCTCTATGGAGTTATATCAATTCCAATATTAAGGAATATTTCAACCCCTTCTACGAGTGTGTTCCTGTTGCTAAACAGCCAATTCTGACTCCGAAGACATCATTACGGGCTATGCGAGTGTGGGAAGAGTATTATTTCAGCTACTCATCTACAGCTCGAACCCCTTTCCAATCGGAATTAGAAATAAACTTTCCAAGGTACTTGCCTGGAGTTTTTTTTTTTGACTAAGATTGTTTTATAGTGAATTCGCTATTGCTGCGTTCAGCGAGGAGAGAAGAAAGGTCATCGAGCTTGAAATGAAACTTAAGCAAGCACTTGCGCGGATAGAACAATTAGAAACTGACAAAAAGAACAGTGAGCAAGATTCAAAATCCAATCAAACAGAAGAGAAGTAAATTGAAGCTGAAAAACCTTTCGACGACGCGACGAATATAAGCCTTAGCGCAAGAGTTATTTTTTGAAGGGAAACTCGTTTCTATTTGATTAGTTTCTTGAAAATTGATTTTTCACTATTAATTACATTCATTTTCCTCCGAGAAGAAATGTTGAAGAATCAAAAAAATAGGAATTAATTTTGCTAAATTATCTTTAGCTTGCTTCGATTAGTTGAGGTACTTTCATCTGCGAGGACTTGGCTTGAGATCAGGTGTTCAGTTAGTAAGTTAAAATCTCCCTTCAACAAGATCAAAGGTCGAATCAAAGAACTTTGATCTGAGTTAATAGCCATCGAAAGCAACAATTTCACTCTTTTCTCATTTAAATTTATCTCTCTGTCTCGTGGGTCATACCCAAAGAGAACGATTTTCTCACAAAGAGGTTCGCTTCAATAAAACCTGAATTTATTTTATTCAAGCTTGCTGAATTAAATGGATGAGTAAGAATAACATACATACGTACAACAGTTGAAATAAAACAAATATAAACACATGCTCCGAGTGACGACGTCGTACTTAAATCCAAAACCATCATTCGATAAAACCGCCAGTCAGAACCCTCTCTCTCCGCTATTAAACATACAAGTTCCAAAATCTCCAGATGATCAAAAACTGACAGCAAAGAGGCCAGAGATCCGAAAAAATTCAGAATCAGTAGATAAAATCGCAACTCCAATCACTTCTCCTTCCAGAGAATTCCTCAATCTCAGACGTGCTTTCAAAATTGGAAACTCTTCGGAAAGAAAAATCAACGCAAGTACCTCGCCATTCAAGCAAAACAATCTAGTCTTCAAGCTCAGCGAAAACCGGATTGAAAGCTCGTCTCCAGAGTTAGAGCAAATGCATGCGAATAATCGAATGAGGTATCCCAAACCCTCTGAAGCTAATGAACTAAAAGCGATGAATCAAATGGTTGAGCAATTCAAAAAACTCTCTCGTGACAAACACACCGAGCATCCTAATTCAAATTTTAGTCATGGACTCGCTATTGAGATGCATCGGAAAAAATCTACCCTAGCAAGTCATTTAAGCAGTGCAATTCCACTCTCTAACAGGGATTTTCAAAAGAAAGAGCTCCCACTAAACGATGTTATCCATAGAAAACTCGGGTTAGACCCAACAACAAAAGAACGTCAAGGAAGTTGTTTTGCTTCTAATCGAGACCGAGAATTTACAAACGGCATTGGAGGGCGAAAGTTTAGTAGCCACGCCGGCAGTCTCAAAGAGGATAACGACTTTAATATCAAATACGAAAACATCCTTCCACAAACTCTTACTAACTCGAACAATCACAGTCTGAACAACAGCGAGGAGCAGGCAAAGCTGCCTTTGACCAAACAGTTAAGTAATCTATTGATGCAAAGCCAAAGTGGCTCAAAAAAGCTGAAGAGTCAGGAGCTCGATGATCTTAAGGCGGAGAGGGTCACGCAAGCCGATGAGAAGCAAGGGAATCTGAGGTCTGACACCGGTAACTTTTCGTTCCTACAACAAGAAGGAGAGTTGCATAATCCTGAAAATTACCCCACGAGACACAGCATTTCTTTGCCAGACATCATTTTAAAAGAGGAAGGAGTATCACCCAAGCAAGAGCAGACTCCAATGAGTTGTTCTTCGCTCGAGGAGTTGATCCCGTTTAAAAATTTTCTGAGTCATAGCACCACAAGGCCTTCCAATGACAGGAAAGAGATTGATCAGGGGTCGAAAACGCTCTCAGATAACGATAAATACGACTTAAAATTAGTCCTCAGCCGAGTTACAGAGACGCTGAACAATGATAGGATTCAAATGGCTGTATTGAAAGATGAGAATCAACGTTTGAACGAGGAGATTCAGGCTCTTAAGGCTAAATTAAGAGAATATGAAGAGAAATATCCATAACAAATGTCTCAGGACTTATATTATAGTATTAAAATCAGTGTTGTAGCTTTTAATTTTTTTCCTTTTATAAAACTGCATTTAGTCATACCAATTTTGAGCTAAGTAAGGTAAATTTTTTGTCTATGGTTACTTGTTGAGTCAGAGTTCATTGTTATAGATTTAAAATCGCGAGTTTCTTTGAATAAGAAACTCTGCCAATAAAACTTCAAAATAAACTTAGATTAAAAACGGAATACGATTTGTAATGAATGTAGACGAAACACTAGCTTCCTCCGAATGAATAATGTATCTAGTCGTTTCTATAAGTACTATGTTCTAGGACCAGCTCCGGTTCCGCAGCCATCAAGCAATGACTATAATCTAAACCCTTGTATCAACTCTCGAGGGCTATCCACGTTTTCTCGACCTTTCTTTTGAATATATTCTGCAAACTTTGCAGACACAGCCTTCAATCGAGAGCGTTGCTCAATGAAAAAACTTTCTTTGACTTCATTAATGAGACCCTTCGTGGAAGGCAGAGTTTTCTGTGTCTTATTTCCTTCAGATTCCATGCTTGCAGAGGTAGCGTTCCTGGTCTTCTGGAGTTCCAGCTGCTGAGCTTGGTAGCTCCGAACAAAGGACGACAAACTCGAATGTTCGTGAAGGTCAATTTTAGGATTTAAAAACTTAGATAGGGCTCTGTTGTCGATCTTTTTCGGAGTTTCTAAACTCTTGACCACTTGGATAGTCTCCTCAACCATCGCGTCTTTACTTGGAGAGGCCAGCACGGTGTTTTTATTCTCAGGTCCGTTATTCTCTGGAGATGTGCTTTTTTCTATAGCTAATTGATTCTGTACGTTCTCTTGGTTGAGCTTCACCTTCTTGCGAGCGTTCTCTTCTTTCATTCTCTGTTGCTAAGGGTAATAGAACAGTTTAGCCGGGTTAAAAGAGGGCATAGAGATACTTGTTCCATTTTCTCAATCAATTGGATTGCTCGAAGGTTTTTGAGTTCCTCTCGAGAAAGCTTTGGTTTTTCTTCGATTACGCTGAGCTGGTGTTCCTTAAACCGCTGATTGCGCTGCTTCTGTTTGGTTTTAGCGCTGTTTGACGATTTCTTTTTTGATGTTTTCCCGTTTTCACCTTCTAAATCCATGTTATCGTTGTTGGAAGACTTGTTATCCTCGCCATTGACGTCCGGAGCTTCGTTCTCAGAGGCGTCGGCACGATCCGAAGGTCTGCTAACTTGTGTCTCTATCTGTTCCATGGTGACTCGAGGACTCTGCTAATATTTAATTGAATTAATTGTTTATTAGATTTTACAAAAAATTTACCAAAAAGTGGTATTTTTAGATGCCGGTTGGGGACTTCTCATTGTGTTGAATTAGTAATGGCTCTCCTTTGCTCCAAGTGAGCACTTAACGATGATTTTGGCGCTGATTAAATGCCATTGGAGTGGCTCTTTAGAGATTCCACTTTCATAGTGTGCATCGAAGAGCTTTATAACCAACTCATAGCTCTAAGCATTCTTTAAATGACTCTCGTGTAAACCTGTAGGAATCAAGCACTATCGAACGATTTGTGTGTGCGATGTTGCTCTTTCAGTTGATCTAGTATTTTCGATGAATAAACTAGGGAGATGGTTGTAATTACTTGGTTTGGATTCGACAAACTTGCTTGCAGTCCACCAAATTTCGGAGATTTGGAGAGTCTTTTTGATTTATTTTTGGTAGACGAACTTCTGAAAATTAAATTCTTCTGCCAGCGATTATCTTCAGTTTCGAAAGCATGCACAGTATGTCCGCCTTTTCTATATCGATTGATCCTTTTTAATGTCTGCACGAAACCAATAGGGCATAAGGAGTCAGCGGTTGGCTGCCTAAAAGTGTAGTGAAGAGAAGAATGTTCATTGATCTCTCATCACTGAGTCAAACACGAATATCTCATATTTCATTGGATTTCGTTTTGCTTTACTCACAGACAAATAAGTGATGACCCCATCGTGCACATGCCTTTATCCAAGTTGAGACTTGGTACATCCAATTTATACCAGATATTGAAAAATGCCTTTGTTAAATTTTTGATCAATAATTCTTCAGGTCTTTTGACTCAATTCTTTGAAAAAGCTATTTATTGACCTTTTCGAATTGAATACCAGCAGTACTTGTTAACGCGAAATATCTTAATAGACTAATTATGAATGCGGAGATATCCCTTTTGAAGTTTTTGCCAGCACCGAGTATTTTGAATGTTTTTGTACGGTTGTAGGACTGATGTTTCCATTAGCAATTCTGGAAATTGAAAAATGGAACTTTTTTTTCCCTTAATATAGACATTTCAGCGATGAAAATGAGTCCTCTCTCAATCACATTAGATAATACATTTCCAGTTTCA
>ENA-UOTZ01001536-UOTZ01001536.1-compost-metagenome-genome-assembly--contig:-NODE-1536-length-15328-cov-10.471248_pt1 | contig 15328 bp, 15 predicted proteins | sample MGYA00238144_ERZ746983 | MGnify/ENA primary metagenome ERZ746983 (study PRJEB28759, sample SAMN06268863) | compost metagenome | isolation source: single cell | place: USA: California, Emeryville, Joint...
CACAGAGAACCTTTCCTTGGACTCGTTGCAGTATCGCAAGAAAGTTAGGTTTTTGAATCAATCTGAAAAATGCGCAAAAGAACCCAAGGAAAAACTGAAAAAAGTGAAAACAGATATATCTTATCAGTCATACAACTCATTTGTTGGTTTGAAACGAGCTGAAAAGCATCAACCATTACCTCTCAGATCACGAAGATGCCGAAAACAGCCTTATACAGTCCGGAATGAACAAGAATTGGCTGAGCAAGAAAATAGTACTAACTTCACTCAGAGCCGACGAAGAATAGCTTGGGAGGAGAGCAGTCCTGAAAATGAGCCGAGGGTTGTCAAGCCTAAAACGGCGACAGCAGATCAGCTGGATAGAAGGGACTTTCGCAAACGTATAAAGTTGGCTGAGATATCAAATTGTCCAGTTCGATTCAATCGGATGGTGATTTCTATTCATCAGGATGCGTTGAACTCGGATAGGTTGAATGAGGATTTAATTCCTGAAGCGTCCCTGCAAGAGGTTACCTCTTCAAAAGCTGAGAAGATGACTTTACTTTCTGATCGTTCTGGTGAGGATGAGCAAAGCATAGGTGCAATTTTCCCAGGGGCAGGCGCTTTAAATGGTAAGCAAAGATTCTCAGTTCAAGATATTTATACTTTACTTTAGTAGAAGAAGAGAAAGAAGTCTGTGGAGGGCATGATGTAGAAAGTTCCATTCAACCAAAGGAGTTATCTCAAGCTGAAGAATCCGCCGCGTTTAATGAAAATCGAGAGACCGAAGAATCTTCTTTGGGCGAGCCAAATGAAAATGCTCAGAATAATGATGTAGAGGAAAAGAATTATACAGAGAATCTTCTCATGGATTCCAATAATCTTTCTACAGTTCCACTATTAGAACAGCATCAGGAGGATGAGGTTCCAATTTCGTCAGAAAACGTAAAGACCGAAGCCTTTCCACAGAATAGTCCTGCGAGCCTTTCAAAGTTGTGGGAGGATGACATTAGCGAATCAGATTCTGAAAATAAGGAAAAGAGCGAGAGGAAAGAAGCTGGAGTCATCGAGCCACTCTCACCGAGTCAAGCCGATACAATCGATTATAGCGGCTTGCCAGAGATGACTAGCATGGAAAACCGGCAATTATGCAATGACTTGAGCGAAATAGAAAATCGATCTTCGAAGTTGAATAAGATGAAGAAGACGAGTCCGATTGGTAATTTTAATCAGCAGTTTGCGTTAGAAGCATATGCGAACCAGTCAGCAGAGAAAAAGCAGGACAGTCTGCTCAGCAACAAAGAAAATAGTTTATTAGGATCGATTAATCCCATTGTGATTTTAAAAAGCGCCGACTCATTTAAAGAAAATCAGAAATTCACAACTCCAACAAAAACATTGAACCAAGAATTCAATGCAAACCGTCAAAGTTCACCTGAACCGCTAGTGAAGAACAGCCTCTCCAAAGTCTTCGAATCAACGTGTCCTGTCAATAATGGCAATAAAATCATTCAGAACTTAAATGAAGAACCTAAAGAACAGCCTCTTAATGACATCACTGCAATATTTAAGGTCCCTTCGAATCAATATCAAATCCCTATTGATAATCCTTTTGTCCGGAGCTCATTTACTGGGACATCACTTGGAAAAAAACTGAAACTTGATGAGATTATCAGAGGAAATGTCACTACAAATAGCAATCCAGGTTCTTCGAGTCCTTCTAATACGAACAGCAATGACCAAACACGCATAAGAAGTTTTGATGAAGTAATTGCTCCAACTAATGCCGCTCAGAATATGTCATTTCCGTCAAATCCAGTCCCAAAAAAACTCCTCTTAGGGATTAGTCAATTTAATGCTCCACAAGAGAGTTTCCAAGGACATGGCCATACCTCTCTTTTAACGACTCTACTACAAGATACCCAAAATCGAGATACCAATTTCTCCGGGTTTTCCAATAAAAATACTCAATTGACCCCAGTCGGCAATGCTGGAATGTTTGGTCCAATTAATAATGTAATGGATAATGGAGCAAATTCAACTAATTTATCTTTTCTTTCTGCTTTGTTTGCAAATAATCACTCGAATGTTCAATCCCAAAGCAATGCTATTGGCAGTGGATTGGCGACGAAAAATGGCTTCAATGAAAGACAAAATTCTTTGGCCTTGGGAAACGCTTCTCAATTAGCCAATAGCATGGTTGGTTACAATAGCAGTGGAGGCGGAATATTTGAGGGTATTGGTGGAATGAATTCTTCAGGAACAGGAGGAGGGTTTAGCCATTCCTATTCGACGAATTCGAGGCGAATTGGCAAAAGAAGATTGAATGATTTTGCCTAAATTAAGTGCAATTTAAAGTAAGAATAGTTATTATTATTAAGTAATAGTAAGTCATTTATTTTCTGGTTTCTTTTGCTCGTTGAGTCTATTGATTCATTGTGATAATTGGGGCTTTCATTACTAAGCTTTAACTACTTAACAACTTTAACAACTGAAAATTTAAAGCTTTTTCAAAAAGAAATTATTAAGAATTTCCGTTTAAAGTATCAGTAGTGACATGGGCAGATCCAAGGAAACCGAATATTAAAATGATTTCGGTATTGTAGGCTAATTGGTTAAGATATCCCTGGTCCGGAAATCGACTTCAGGTTGTTACTTTAAGGAGCATAAACCTCTCAGAGCATTTCGTTTTCGATGAACCACTTGCTTGCACATGTGCAAAACTTTCTCGGTTAATAATACATTAATAAACTAGTGCTCGTCAGCTTGCGTGATGATTTCCTTGCTTGAGATGTTGATCTCAAAGGACGCAAGTCATTTTTCACTTTTCGAGTTGAATTTTTCACAAAGCAAAAATAAATGAAAAACATTGAATTTCTCGAAACAGTGCTCTCAGTCACTTGTCATAGATTAAAATGCCAAGTACTGCTTCCAAGAGCATGATGCTAAGAACTACCAACTAGCACAGTAGTAACAAACGAGTGTACTCTCAGTCAAAAACTATACATTTTTTTCCTCCCCTCATACACCATTCCAATACTACTAAAAAATGAATTTTCTGGTAATAGCTCTACTTAGCCTTATGTTCATATTCTCACAAAAGTACCTTTTGCTTGCGCTTTGTTTTCGTGATGAAAAAAAAGAGTTTTTCATTCTAATTTCTATGTTTGGTCAGTAAGAACTTTTTTTAACAAATTAACGACTGCGAAAAAACTCTTTTTTTCTTAATAACCTCGAAATTAAATCTGCAAAAGCACGAACTTAAAATGTTTTCTGAGCTTCTAAGCTTGATTCCTGGCTTTCCATTAAGAAAAAAGCTCGAATTGCTTCATACATTCGGTCTTGATGATATTCTCATCATTAAATTTCATATATTTGGACTAGAACCTGATGAAAAATTTTGAGCTTCAGCAGTCAATTCAGTAGCAAATTTAAATTTTTGGAACAGATTAAAGTAGGTACTTTGGCTTCCATGCGTTCTAAATGTATCAGCGACTATAAATACTGGAGGAAAGCTCTAATAAATAATTGAAAAACAAATTATTGGAAAAATACGTTCAGTTGTTCTGCTGACTACTCCACAGCTTTTTTTAAGGGATTCAAACTCTTCCAGCTCCTCGAATTTCATGGTGACATTGAAGGACGCAGTTTAGTTTAGTTGGGGAAAAATTAGCTTGAGATTGCAAGCCAGCCCATTTTGGCAGGCTGACCATCAAATAGAGTGCTACTTGCTCTCTTGTAACAATAGCAGAGAAATTCGAACTCAAGTTTTGCATACACGATTGATTTAGAACTGTGCAGATCATTTTTTAATTTATCCATACTTCCATAAGCTGCAGGTCGTGTACTCGGACCCGATGAAGAAATAGAATGAATCCTTTTCAAATTTTTGTTGGAAACCCGCTCTCAAATGCTTGGAATCAAAGGCCATGAAGAAAATTGACGGATAAATTCGCAATGATAAACTATTTCTAGTGCAATCGCTGGAGAAAGTATCATGCGAGTATTTGAAGCCAATGAACGTTCTACTACCCAATTTCGTATTGTAAACCAAATGTGAACTGCAGTCGTCTTTCACTCTCACGAAAAGATTAAAAGAGAACCGAATTGAAGACAAAAATTATTGAAAGAGAAATTTTCAATACCAGATAGAGTCAGAAATTCCATATTTGCTCTTATTATATCCGATCTTGTGATTTATGATTGTTTTTCATATTCAGCGTTTTTCTTTCGTAACATAATTCCCATAGATATCGATTGTACAGATAAATTGTTGTACTTTAATCTAACATATCATACAAAAATGCTACTTCAATAGAAATGATAGGAGTATCAGCGTTCATATGAATCATTGATGAGAGTATGTATATATAGATTATAAAAGTTTCTGACTTACAATTTCCAGATTTTGCTCAGTTTGTCATCAGACAATCTATATAAACCTCTGCATTTTGAGACAAGAAATCATGTATAATTTGAAGCTGCTTGAGTTGAACTAACAATTAACCTTCTACCAAAGCACCAGCTTGTTACAAGGAAATGTTATGAGGAAAAAAAAAGGGTGATTCATGAATTATTACACAGTCTCTCCCAAAACTGCCTTTTTTGAAAATTCGAGCGGATCGAAATTTCGAACTCAGGGTGCGCGATACCATCTTTTCTATATCACTGTTAACTCAATTCATTAAATGCAGGTTCTGCTTCTTGTTGAAAAAGACCTCTTTAATTCTATGTTCAGGCATAACCAAAGTATGGACTGTACAAGAGGGAAAAGCTGATACTGATGAAATCTGATCTCTGTATTAAAAATAGGACTTTAATTTCAATTTCAATCAGTTATTGCCAAGAATACTTTACGATATTTAATGAAGGACTCGGTGTCCGTGAAAACTTCTTTTCCTTTTTTTTCTTTTCTAGCCTAAGAATTGGCTCTCATGGAAGCATTTAAGGTAGCCCTTTCTCATTTTCTAAAAAAAAAATTACTTCTGGCCGCAGCATGACATTCAGCCATTGCTTTCACGAATTTTTCTTAAAACTAAATGACTTGAGCAGACATTCGAATGAGAGTCAATAGAACAAGTCTTGAGGTGAAGTAGCTAGTAGGCTGGCAATTTCAAGAGAAATGAATGTTGGTGCGTCTTTTTTTCTTTATTATGTGACTGCCAATTTAAGGTTTGCTATGAACGAGCTCATGAACCAGTTAACAGAGGATATAAGGAATTAAAATTATAATTAGTCTACCAAAAGTAAACACTTAGATGAAGCCAACGTGCATTATTGCCTTGTTTTTGCTGTATACAGCTTCTGGTAACATTGCTTCAATTGCTCCTCAACTTTATTCATTCTTCACAAGCTGTTACGCTACCTAGCTCCTATAGCATATTGCTTTCTGATCAATCTGCAGGGGGAAACTTAATTACCCTGTATTACGACTTCAACGACACTAACCAGTCCGTCACGCTGGGAGTCGTTGCTACTGACCCGCCATTTGGCTATATTGGCTTGGGCTTTGGAAGAGACGATATGCTTGGAACGGATATGGTGATTGCGATTGTGAACAATAGCCAAGTAACAATCGATGATTACTGGTCTACCAGGCACGGTCGTCCTGCCCTCGATAGCACCATAGAAGGCTGCAAAAGCAGTTACTATCTACTAGATAGCCTTTTAAATGCAACTCACTTGATCTATACCTTTGGCAGATCAATGGCTGCTGAGGATGCATGCGATTTCCCATTGACTCAGAACTCTTCAATGTACTTGGCATATGCTTGGAAAAATACGAGTCTAAGTAATCACGGCAAGAACTACGGTCAAGCTAGAATAAACTTTACTCAAGGGTACACAGGACCCGCTCTCCCTCCTAATGGATCAAATGGAACCGGTAAAACAAATTGATTTGCTCGTCATAATTTCATACTCCATTGTAGCAAATCCAAATATTACATTGCCTTCGTCTTATCAAGTACTTAAAGACGGAGCCATTACTCTGCATTTCGACTTTGATAATTCATCTGCCAACGCAACTGTGACTCTTGCAGTAGTAATGAGCCAGCCTCCTTTTGGCTGGATTGGCATTGGATTTGGTAACACCGTGATGACAAACACAGATATGTTCATTGCGCAACTGACCAACGGACAAATCAGCATTGATGATTATTACTCCACTAAACAAGGACGACCTTCTCTAGACAAAAACTTGCCTGGAGGAAAATCAGATTGGGAATTCGTTGATTACAACCTCAATGAGAGCATGTGGGTCGTAAAAGTGAAAAGACTTGTGAATACGGGAGACTCATATGACCATGTCCTTAATCAAAACGAGAATTTACCTCTTTGCGTTGCCTGGGGGAATAAAACGCTCTCTAACCATAAATCTAACTACTTGCAGTTGAATATCAACTTCACTCTAGGAGCTGGAGGTAAAGGAGCTCAAACCATCAGTCCTAAAGACGTTCATACTTGGTTGTTGCTGGCTTCTTGGGGAATTTTAGTGGATATTGGCTTGATCGCTGCGAGATACATGAAAGGATCGAAGAGCTACTTGATCGTTCATTCAATTTTTGCAGGTGGTGCTGTAGCTGCGACGTTAGGAGCAGTCATTCAAATGTTTGTCTTCAGTAATCAATTCTTCCTCAATCTCTGATCCTTATTATCTGAAAAGGTGGTAATGTTATTCCTCACGCCATTAAATCAAGCGAAAAATTGAAGATTTTCCACATGATCTCAGGAATAGTTATCATGTCTTTAATAGCCCTCCAGGCGATTGGAGGAGCATTGAACTGGATCATGCTGAAGAAAAAAGTTCCAACAGATAAATTCCGCCTCGGTAGACAAGGCCATAAGGTTGTTAATTTAGTTTTAGCCCTTCTAATTATCGATTTTCATTAGATATTTGGAATAGTCTTATACCTTTGGGCGAAATCTGTTGTCTTCAGTGGCATCATCTTCCATTTGGAAAAATTTAGCTGGATGTAAGATAACATATGTCGTTCCTCGTTCTTATTAGGAAATGTTAGAATGGGATTTAGTGCCATCCAATTCATGATAATTGCGATTGGAATCGCTTTTGAATACAAAAGTATTACAGAATTCAAGGACAAAGGGCTATGGCTAGAGAGTCTGAAGGAGAAACAAACTCTCAGCGAATCGCAGAAAAAACTGCTTCAGATGCTTAGTGAAGGGCGGCCTACAGAGGAGATTCTTAGTGAGCTCCCTCATTTGAAATGGGTTATTCTAGACAACAATGTCTACGACCTTGGAAATTTCTTCCATCCCGGTGGAAATTTCATTATCGAAGCTGCTCGAGGCAGAGAAGTCGGCAGATTCTTATATGGTTCCTACGGTATTGAAAGTATTCCGGGCACCGAACACAAGCACTCAAAGAAAGCGTTTGAAATCCTCGCAAAGTGTTATATTGGTCCCATTCAAAACACAACGTTCATTTACAAGGTTGACGAGTAAATACATTTCTTTGCTTTGATGTGATGATTGTAACAATTAATTTGCTTAGGAATTCGATAAGTAGTCACGAAGAGAGTAGAGTCATAACGAGCTCTCAAGCAACACCATTACTCGAGAAAGATGATAAAGGCGGCCGAAAGTGGATATTGATAAATAAAGAAAATATTTCTGGAACCTTAACAAAGTTCGAGTTCACTTCTGATGGGTTAAGCATCGGTCTCGAGCCTCCAGATGTAAGTCTTCTGGGACGTCATTTCAAAGTATTCTTTTGCATTAAGCTAAAAAAAATAAGTAAATTTGTTAGCTTACTCATAGAGACCACAGTAAGGTCCGCCTGTACACCATAATCTTGAGTCAGACAAAAGAATATCTGAAACTCGCAGATGATCTCTACAGCACGTATACTACACTCTCAGAGTCTGGCCCAGATCAATTGGATCATGTCATAACCGCGCCCAATTCCATATCTTATTTGCCATTTGTGGTGAAACGCTACGATGGCAACGACACCTTTTCTTCATTTCTACACTCGACTTCTACTGGCAACAATGGATTCATTATCACAGGACCTTTGGTAAACATTTTTGCGCTTCTTTGCTTCTAATCATAAATGCTTTGAAAAAATAGGGAAGAGGATTGGAATTAAATGCAAAGTCTTCCGGTAGACACGTTTTCTTTGTCGCTGGAACAGGACTCCTTCCCATTCTCGACTTTATCTTCTTCCTTTTCAGAAAAACCATCTACACAATTGCTAAAGAAAAAGGAGGAGCTGATGCTGCAAAGAAAGTGAATGTGTACAACGAGCCATTTGATTTGGTCTTTTCCACAGATTTTACTGTGGAAATCTATGGATCGTTCCCCTCTATAAAGGAGTGCCTTGGCTTCGAGCTGATAAAGAGACTGTGTATCATTAATTCACAGATGAAGGATCCTACTTTCAAGGCGTTCTTCAAGTTCAGCAATGGCGACAAGGACTTTGATGTTGAGTGTCTGAATGGACGCTTGACTCAAGAGCTTGTTGAGAATATATTGGGTAAGAATATGCCTGAGAGAATTTACGTTTGTGGACCTCCTCAATTCAATGAAGACGTCCCAGAATTCGCAAAACGCAATGGCTTCCCTCAAGACAAGATCATTCGAATTTAGGCTCGCCAGATTTATTGATGAATATATTAATAATAAGAAAAAGTTGAACAATTTAACATTGTGATTTCTATGTCATTTAAAGTTATATCTCATTATATAGCTAGAATATCCTCATTTAGAATATAAAACGACGAAACGTAGAAAGATATGTATTTTTTCAGGAGGTATAGTTAGACATCTTACTTGCATGTTTTCCAACAGTTAGCATAAAGGGGGTTTAGAGGTAACCAACTAGGAATTTGCTGTTATATATATATACAAAAAACAAAGTAAGTGGGAATTCTCTCCTGTTTATGTGAGAAGTCGATAGTTCAGAGCGATTTTCCCAAGGTTTGTTCAGAATATATTGGGTGATAATGTTTCTGAGAAAATTTAAGTTTGTATACTTCCTCAATTCAATAAGGATGTCTCAGAATTCGCTCATAGTAGTGGCTTCCCTCAAGACAAGATCATTATAATTTAACGCTATTCGGAATGCTATTTCACAAAAATCTCTCTTTATGATGATTCAGATTTTTATTTTAAAACGTGGCAAATTTATTCCGAAGCGCTGTATATTGCATTTAAAGCCAAATCACTTATCAAGGAATACAGAGTGTATTTTTCAGAGTTCTATACTCAAAGTGTTAGATCACGAGGGCCTGTAAGCATAAGTTCATCTTAGTAAACGGGTTTGTAACCGACTTTCCTTATATCTAAGTAGAAGTTAATTTAGGCTTTTGATTTGGCTAGCATTTTTAGGGCGGAAACTTATGCAATTAACGTTTGTTCTACTAATTTACCGGTATTTCGTGAATGATTATCTTCCTTGTAGATTCTCTGATTTCGATTTAATCATGATTACTTGCATGGCTCCAAGATGAGAGCTTCCACAGTGAGATTTCTTTCAGCCAACAAAATTCATCACATGAGAAGGAAAAACCACCGAGTTAGACTCAAAAAAAAATGAAAAGATTTGGATGTGAAAATACCGACTCAGGAGGGATTCAAAATCAGTAAATTCAAGAGAGTTTTTATTATTCTAACAAATTCAGGACTTATGTTGTGACTCTCGATTTAACTCATTTTTTCCGATCGAGATTTAATTTATTGTAATAAAATTTCAAGAAGAAGTTTTTCATGACTCCTAAGTCAGCTTCATTGTTACTTGCATTGTGCTTGCTGTCTACAGCTACAGGTAAACTCTCCTTCTTCATCTGATTATTTACCAATCATTAGCTGTAACTCTCCCTAGCTCTTATAGCGTACTTCTCGCTAATCCTCTTGCAAAAGAAGGACTGATGACCCTTTACTACGACTTCAACGAAGCCAACCAGTCTGTAACGCTCGGAGTCGTCGCTAGCAACCCTCCTTTTGGCTATATTGGTTTGGGTTTTGGAAGAGACGATATGTTTGGAACAGATATGGTAATTGCAACGGTGAATGGCAACCAGGTGACACTCGACGATTACTGGTCCACTAAACACGGAAAACCTGCACTCGATAGTACCATTGAAGGCTGCAAAAGCAGTTACTACCTCCTCGATAGTTCCGTTAACTCAACACATTTGGTCTATACCTTTGGCAGATCAATGAAACCCGAAGACAATTGCGATTTTCCTTTGACTCCGAATGCCTCTATGCAAGTAGGTTTCGCATGGAAGAACGTTTCAAATATCAGCTTCCACAGCTCTAACTACGGCCAAGTGAGAGTGAATTTCACTCAGGGCTACAAAGGATACGCTCTGCCACCGAAAGGATCAAACGGACCACGTAAATTAATTCACATAGCCTGTTTACTCATAATTATAACTCCTCTTAGCTAATCCAAACATCGTATTGCCTTCATCTTATCAAGTTCTTAAAGAAGAAGCCTTTACACTGTACTACGATTTTGATACTACGACAGCAAATGCGACTGTGACTCTTGCGATAGTAGTGACGAAGCCTCCTTTTGGATGGTTTGGTATCGGATTCGGCAGCAGCGTGATGACCAACACAGATATGTTCGTTGCTCAAATTATCAATGGACAAGTCGGCATTGATGATTATTATTCCAGCCGAAAAGGCCGTCCAACGCCAGACCAAAACTACCCTGGAGGCAAATCTAACTGGGAGTTCGTCGATTACAACCTGAATTCAAGTATGTGGGTCGTCAAAGTGAAAAGACTCATGAACACGGGAGATAAATATGACTTTGTCCTCACCCAGACCAGGGATTTACCTATCTGCGTTTCTTGGGGACCTTCAGTGCTCGGTTACCACTATGAAGACTATCTGCAATTGAATATCGACTTCACTCAAGGAGCCAAAGGCAACGCAAGACATAAGGCTAGCCCAGCCGATCTCCACACTTGGTTGCTGCTGATTTCCTGGGGCTTTTTGATCGATTTCGCATTGATAGCCGCTAGATACATGAGAGGATCCAACCGCTACATGATCCTTCATGCAGTCTTCGCTTCAGGTGCCGTGTCTGCGACACTAGGAGGAGTCATTCAACTATTTGGATTAGGTAATTGACCTTTGCTAATTCTTCCTCTTAATAGGGATTCCTTCTTCATAGCCGGTAACTCCATTCCCGCTGCTGTGTCTATGGGCGAAAAATTGAAGATTTTCCACATGATCTCAGGAATAATCATCACAACCTTGGTTGTCGTTCAAATAACCGGAGGTACTCTGAACTGGATTACCCTGTTTAAAAAGACCCCAACGAATAAATACCGTCGAAACGTAAAAGGCCACAGAGTATTGCTATCTTTTTTCGCGTTCTAATTTGATCATGGGTTAGCTATTTGGAATGGTCTTATACTTTTGGGCCAAGGCAGTCGTGTTCAGCGGCGTCATTTTCCATTTCCAAACTGTTGGTTGGATGTAATAATAATTTAAACCTAACTTGTTCTCATTAAGAATGTTTGTTATAGCGTCGGGTTCAGTATGCTCCAATTATTTATTGTTATCATCAGAATCGCTATGGAATACAGTCATACGAAAGCCTTCAAGGACAAAGGTCAGTGGCTTGAAAATGCTAAAGAAAAGCAAAACTTGACTGAGGATCATAGAAAATTGCTTCAGATGCTTAATGAAGCTCGTCCAACAGAGGAGATCCTCAACGAGCTGCCCGGATTGAGATGGGTGATTTTAGATAATCAGGTCTTCGACCTCGGAGGTTTCTTCCATCCAGGCGGAAATTTCATCATTGAAGCTGTCCGAGGGAGAGAAGTCGGCAGATTCTTGTATGGTGCTTATGGGGCAGAAAGTATCCCAGGAACCGAGCATAAGCATTCAAAGAGAGCATTTGAGGTTCTTGCGAGATCATATATCGGAACTATTCAGAACACGACCTTTATCTACTCAGGAGATGAGTAACAGTCCTTAGGATTTCATTGTAATAATAATAAATTCGTTTTGAAGGGTAAGCGAGAATCAAGTGGTCTCAAGTGCGAAAATTGCGCCTTTGCTTCAGAAGACTCCTCAAAAATGGCGATTAGAGCATAAGGAAAATATTTCTCCAACCCTGGCAAGATTTGAATTTACAGCGAATAACTTAAGTATCAGCTTAGACCCTCCAAACGTGGCGCTATTGGGACGTCACTTCAAGGTACATTCCCAATTTCACTTCCTCAGACCCAACTTACCACTCTTTAGCTCACTCATAGAACTCATAACAAAGTTCGATTGTACACAACAATCTTGAGTCAGTCAAGGGAATATCTCCAACTGGGAGATGACCTCTACAGTGTCTATAAAAAACTCACAGAAGGCACACCAGATCGATTATCTACCATAAAAGCACCTACCACTACCACTATGCTACCCTTCGTGATTAAACGCTACGACGGATCAGACACATTCTCCTCATTCTTACATTCCGTTCACGAGGGAGCTGACGGATTCATTATCCAAGGACCGTTGGTATGTCTTATTCATTTTTTCTAGGTTACTAACGGAGACATCATTTCCAATTATAGGGTAGAGGATTAGAATTAAGCGCAAAGTCTTCCGGTAGACACGTTTTCTTCGTTGCTGGAACAGGACTTCTCCCCATTCTTGACTTTATCTTCTTCCTTTACAGAAAGACAATCCACACAATTGCCAAAGAAAAAGGCGGAGCTGATGCTGCAAAGAAAGTGAATGTGTACAACGAGCCATTTGATTTGGTCTTTTCCACAGATTTTACTGTGGAAATCTATGGATCGTTCCCCTCTATAAAGGAGTGCCTTGGCTTCGAGCTGATAAAGAGACTGTGTATCATTAATTCACAGATGAAGGATCCTACTTTCAAGGCGTTCTTCAAGTTCAGCAATGGCGACAAGGACTTTGATGTTGAGTGTCTGAAGCAGCGTGTCAATCAGGAGTTTGTGGAGAAAATTTTGAGTGAGAACAGACCTGATCACATCTACATATGCGGGCCTCCGCAGTTCAATCAGGATGTACCAGAATTCGCGAAGAACTTCGGTTTCAGTAAAGACAAGATCATTCTGATTTAAGTTTAAAGGGGTTATAACTTGCAACCTCAGATTCATTCATAAGGTTTAGTTATATTGGAAAGATTCAGATTATAATGTTAAGATTCGCGGGTTCATAGTCGTATTCATTTTAGATTGGTTTTAAAAAACTGAAGAAAAATTAACTCATGAGGAATGGAAGTTTGAGAAACTTCTCAAACAGAATTGAATGAAGATAGCAAAGCTAAACGTAAGCACCCAGAAGCGATTCATTTGTTTTTCTTTTTCTGTCTGTCTGCCTCTCTTTTCTCTGGATATCAGGAGCATCAGAGATTCAAATATATATCCTTCAATTTCCAAGAGACATAGCTATTATTACAGCATGAGATAATTTAATTCTGATACATGGGAAAATCGAGTTCCCGGTGAGATTTGCTCAGTTAGTAAATCTTTAAACTCAATCCAAATTTATTCTAATATGACGAATTTAAACACATTTTTCATTGCTTTGTGCTTGATATGCTCAGCTTATGGTACTCCTACACTCTGCTCGAAACCTTACTTTACTATCTAATAGCTGTAACCTTGCCTACTTCTTATAGTGTGCTTCTTGCCAATCCATATGAAAAAGGTGGACTAATTACCCTTTACTACGATTTTAACCAGACTAACCAGTCTGTAACACTCGGGATCGTTGCTACCAACCCACCCTTTGGCTATATAGGCTTGGGATTCGGAAGAGATGACATGTTTGGAACAGATATGGTAATTGCCATGGTGAATGGCAGCCATGTGACGCTCGATGATTACTGGTCCATCAAACACGGAAAACCTGCTCTCGATAGTTCCATTGAAGGCTGCAAAAGCAGTTACTACCTCCTCGATAGCCTTGTTAACTCAACCCACTGGATCTATACATTTGGCAGGTCGATGCAGCCTGATGACGCTTGTGATTTCTCTTTGACGCAGAACGCTTCGATGTATTTGGCTTACGCGTGGAAGAATGTTTCAAAAGTGGGCTTTCATGGAACTAATTACGGTCAAGTTAGAGTCAATTTTACTCAAGGTTACAAAGGATACGCTCTCCCTCCTAAAGGATCAAATGGAATAGGTAAAATTATTTACTATGATTGCTATTTCATACTCATTTCACTGTTAGCTAACGAGAAAATCATCTTGCCCTCGTCTTATCAGACTCTAAAAGACGATACCATTACATTGTACTTCGATTTCGACTATTCAACTGAGAATGCGACTGTCACACTCGCAATAGTTTTGACCGAACCTCCGTTCGGATGGATAGGCATTGGATTCGGCAGTAGCACAATGACGGACACGGATATGCTTATTGCTCAATTAATCAACGGGCAGGTAGGTATAGACGACTATTTTTCTAGTCGCCAAGGTCGTCCAGCACCAGATCAAAACTACCCAGGAGGAAAATCTGACTGGGAATTCGTTGATTTTAGCCTTAACGAAAACATCTGGGTCGTGAAAGTGAAAAGACTCGTGAATACGGGAGATAAATATGACTTTGCTCTCTATCCGAACGAGAGCTTGCCTATCTGTGTTGCTTGGGGGAATAAACTACTCTCTTTCCATGACTCGAATTATTTACAGCTAAATATCAACTTCACTCAAGGGGCGAAAGGCGGAGCATCCGAAAATTTCAACCCAATGGATGTTCATGCTTGGCTGCTACTGGTGTCCTGGGGCTTTTTGATAGATATCGGTCTGATAGCCGCAAGATACATGAAAGGATCTAATCGTTATTTGATCGTTCATGCTGTTTTCGCTGCTGGTACTGTAGGTGCAACGTTAGGAGCGATCATTGAGATGCTAGTGTTCGGTAACTCATCATTGCTTGTTTTAAAGTGAATAACATCTTTTTGAAAAAACAGTTGGCAATACTATTCCCAATGCTGTGAGAAAAGACGAAACAATGGAGATTTTCCACATGATTTCAGGGATGATCATAATGGTATTAATTGCCCTTCAAGCAGTCGGAGGAACTAGGAACTGGATTACTCTCAATAAAAAGACACCGACCAGCAAATATCGTAGCAGCAAAACACTCCACAAGGTTCGGCAACGACATAGTTTTCTTCACTCTAAACTCATCATGACTAGATATTTGGCATGATCTTATACCTCTGGGCCAAAGTCGTTGTCTTCACTGGAGTCATCTTCTATTTCCAAACCTCTGCCTGGATGTAACTTCTCTTTTTCCCGCAAACTCTCCATTACTCAATTCATTTTATTCTATAGCAAGAACTTTACTCTCCTTCAATTCGCGATTATAGCGATTAGAATCG
>ENA-UOTZ01001537-UOTZ01001537.1-compost-metagenome-genome-assembly--contig:-NODE-1537-length-15318-cov-6.457647_pt1 | contig 15318 bp, 13 predicted proteins | sample MGYA00238144_ERZ746983 | MGnify/ENA primary metagenome ERZ746983 (study PRJEB28759, sample SAMN06268863) | compost metagenome | isolation source: single cell | place: USA: California, Emeryville, Joint...
CATGTACAGCAAGACTACCAATTTTCAGAGATCACAGCTTTTCAGTGAAAGCGTTGGGATCATGAAGACCAAATGATTGTGATATTGATGAAAGATAGCTATGTTCTCAAATTTTTATCACTGGTTGCAAAACGATATAATCTCGATGAGATTGACACTATTACCAGGATCTAATCAGAAAAATTTTATAATTGTTAGAAAATTTGCCAATTTGAAATTAATCAAAAATGTAAAAGAAACATGCTCCTAGAGAAGACATTGTGACAATACTAAAATTATTTTGGTGAAATGGTAGCTAACAATGGTCAAAGCGTAGAAAGTTGCAAAGTAATGTATGCAAATCAGAGTGGGTGTTTCAAAAATTAAAAGTCTTGCTGTACATGGTTTAGTTAAAAAAGGTTGACATAAAAAATTCAGGCTACAACTCACTTCAAATAAAATTATATGAAGCTGATCATTGGAGAACAGCAATTAACAAATAAGCAAACCAAGAGAGAGAAATAGTATTCAGATTTAATTGTTAATCCATATCAAAAAGCTAAAACAAAATTGTCATATATTTGTTAATACTATGGCGCAGTCTCCCTCGATGACAAGTACATTGTTGCTTGCGTTCTTTACAAGTATTTAGTAGAAATAAATTCATTCGTTGAATAGTAAGGGTTACTATATACTTATTAATAATTTCCAACATTGAAAATTAAATGTGCTTAAGCAAATTTCTAAAGCTCTGTAATAAACGCCGAAAACAAAGACAGAATGCTAGACTACCTTCACTAAATACATCTGATATCTGCAGAAAAGCTTATTAAAAAATAAAGAAAAAATATTTTCCACTTCTCGCACAGTCATTTCATCAGCGATCATTAAATATAATGTTACGCTATCACAATGCGACACTATCATCTTCAATATAACATTCTATTGGTGTTTTCTTTTCCACGTTTTTCTACTCCAACTTCGGTACTTATTTCTACTCACTGCTCCATCAAAAATTGATGAAAACATGCTTAGTTTCTCATGGATAAATTTATCCACGATGTAACTCAGGTCGTTGACTTCATCAAAAGCGTCTCAAAATAATTCACGAAATTCACTTTTTTCCCTATTTGATAAAATTTTATTGAGCTATGATTAAATCCATCTTCTCCATCTTCGCCAAAAAAAAGGACACTGATGAGGTCAAAACTGTGCCTCTCAAGGCGGTGATGTAACAACCTACTCTCTTCTCATCATTGTAACTTCATTTCTTGACCAGGAAACTTTACGACGACCTCAAAAGACTTACTGCAGAGGGTATTGAAAAAAATAAGGACATAATCATCGAAGACATCAGACTTATGACCGAGCACCAGATCTGGGGCGAGAAAAACGATTCAAATTTCTTTGAGTATTTCAACATTCGCTTCTTCCCTCTCATTCCATTTTTCTCAACCCAGTTTTTTCTGCGAGTCCAATACGCTAGACCTCTTTTACCAGATTATGAAAAAAACAAACAACAAAGAGGTTGTAGTACAGCTGATCCAAAGTCTCTCGATGCTACTTACTAATTTGGAGGAGCCTACAAACATCAGTATGATTATTCGCACCGTTCTCTCTCAAATAATCTTTTCCCGATAAGATTTCATACTCTCGAATAACGCAATCAACGACTTTCTGATGCACGACTATAATTTCGCTGATGAAGACGTCGTTGACTATTACGTAAACTATCTGAAGAGTCTAGCTCAAAGAATAAACACTGTGCCACTGGAACTGTTCTATAATGAGGTAAATCGATGCTTTTTCTAATGGGTTACTGAGGGCTTTGGGGATGTAGAAACATAAAAATTTTCCGATTCTTTCCCAAGCAGCGAGGTTTTATAACTATCCAGACCCTCTAGTCAGGACTTGCGTGCAAAATATTGTGATTACGGTCATTCTGAGTAACAATTGAGATTGTATTGAGGTGTGACTTATTGGGTATTTCTAGCCAAGGATCCGAGGGTGGTCAAGTTTGTGTCGCATTTCCCATTTATACTCTACTGGGTGCATCTGAGCTGCTATATGCGTGACCTTTGGTATAAAATGAATGACGTGATTCAGAACGAAGGGTATGAGTGGTCAATTTACGTTGAGCTTATCATTTCTGTTTTCCAAAATAAAGGCACAAAAATGTGGCAAAACTAAAAACCCAAATCGGAGACCAAATAGATAATATATTGTTCTTGGATGATATTTTCCAACTCAATCAGCCAAAAATAAGTCGAGTATAATCCTAAGCCAATCGAACTACGCTAACCCACGTGAATATAGATTCTTGCTAATGCTATGTTCACATATGCGCTGATTCCAGGCTTGGTTTCTTTATTCGTCTTCCAGGACAAGGTATAAAAACCATGAACTATAAAGTAGCTCAAACCTCTTCATAATTATTAGAAGGGAATCAGTAGCAGTCTGGCGATCCACATTCTACAAATCATTTTTAATAATCTTTCATATGAGCCGCTGCTTAATGGATTGCTATTTCTTCTTTTTTCTCCTTATATCGACTCGAACCTTGCGAAGCTCGTACTTGAACCTCTCCGGGACCCAGCGAGCTACGGCACCAGATGGAGATTCACGAATATTTGGGATGAAGTAGATAAGCAGCTACAGAGCAAAAGTCTGTCGCTATTTGATAGTCCAAGTAAAAAGGACCTTGATCTGAGCCCACAAGAGGAGGAAACCAAGGACAATGCAGAAGGAACTGCCGAAGAAAACCAAAATTCTGAGGAGAAGACCGCGCTAGAGGAAATCTTCAAAATCAAAAGGAAAACGAGCAGAGTGCACGGAGTTTTCACAATTTCACAGGAACATATTCTTCTCTCTCAAGCAGTAGGTATCAAAACATCCCGTGACGTTCCTGAGACAAGCAATGCTGCGAAAAACTCTCCGCTTGATTACTTTGCAGAATTCATGTCAAAGCTGGTAGACTATCATGAAAAACCTTCAAAGCTGACTAATGACTCACTTATTTTGATTACGTATAGGAATCAAGAGCTAAGCAACCAGATGCTTCAAATAATTTTGCAAGAAACATGATCAGAGACAGCATAATGTCACTTTTCCAAGTAGAATCTTTTAATGTGCTTGAATAACCCATGGGGATGTTGCTAGTCGAAAGATGATGGAGTTATTTTGAATTTGACGAATTTGTTCCATGCTATCTTCCAAAACAAGGCCGTGTCAACGGTATTTTTTTTGAGAAATTTCTAGCGTTAATTTATTGTTAACAGAAAGTGCTGGCTTTATGCGATATTGGATTTCCAAGAAGGCATAGAACCATGGAACCTGAGTACATGCTGTCTGACGAGACAACACCACTTATACAGGATTTACTGCTAAATGTATAGATAAAATATTTGAATTTTCTAAGTTTTCATTCTCTCAAAGTTACTCAGCGCCGAATCTCCATTCCGCATTGCAACCCTCTCTTCAATTGCAAAATTATTGTATGAGGTCAGCTATAAACCAAAGAAATCTACTTTGCTCACCACCGAGCAACTACAAATTTTCAATGACGTAAATATACGATTTGCAAAAGACATTGCTGAGAAATGATTTTATAGGAATACCGGAATTCTATCAGTCGGTTATCAAAACTCATCAATAGTAATATTTCAAGCGAATTTTTAATTCAAGTGTTTGATCAGCTTTGGACGCAAATAATGTAATAAATCTTTTTGGATTTTGACATCAATAACTAATAATGATACCCATTAAATGAAGGAATAAAGAATTTGGGGCGATTGAGAAAAATAACTATGTGTATATGCTTCTTCCTCCGATTGATTCCGCGACAAGTGGTATCGATCTGACTATGCGACTGCCTGCTGGTGAATATGAAACGATTCAAAGAGAAATCAGTATTTTTCTGATTTTCCGCAAGCTGCGGTAACAATATTCCTTCTAACGCAAAAACAGTCTAACTAACTTTGTTATTTCAAAACATACAGTTATTTGCTCGCAAGCTCCTCAAAATACCCAGCTGAAGCAGTCAATAATTATCACATTGCAGCGGGCGACAATAATTCGTTAAGTTATTGGGAGGAAGGCCACACATACTCCTTTGGTAAGCAGTGAAAACCAACCACTCATCTCAACTCTTCATATAGAAGAAAGAAAAAGAACTCCATGCGCAGCATTTGAATTTCCGACCACGAAATACCAGTAGCTGACTCACTCCCTTTTTCGTGTTGGTTAATATTCATTTGCTAGTGTGTTTATCGAAGATCGAGATAATTTTATTATCGCAGAGCTTGTAAATCCCAAGGATACCTCCGGAAAAGTGATAATAAAGGCGAAGCTAAAACATGTAGAAGCCGTCGTCGATCGGACAAATAGCACGCAATTATGCGTTTCTTTGAATTGCGAAAACGTAAATTTTTTTTAATTCCATACTCTCAAGCTTCTAATATCGTAATTTAGGGCAAATATGTTGATTATACGATTAAATTCCAAGATGATATCACTTGTCTTTTCGCGAAAAAAATCATCGATGATAACCGCAAGGCATCTAAAGAAACCGAAAAACTACTGATTTCTCGATGCTTAGAGCAGTCAGAAAAAGACATTCCTCAGATAGTACAGTTTTAGTCTTTATTCAATTGTGAGTGTGTGTCCCATGTGAGCCTTTTGTCACTGTAAATGCTCTATAAGCAGTTTTTGTTGAATTCTTAGCAGCAGCGAAGTAAATCTAAGATATTTTTGTGGGATTCTAAAAACAAAATAATCTTTTGAGTTAACAAGAGCACCGAATACACTCAGCCTAAAGATGAGGCATACTCATTTACAATTTAAAAATTTGCAAATTTGTGGGTGGAAGAATGTATTCGAAAAGAATTATGCAGCTCTCCGTATTTCTTTTTATTGAGTACTCAATAGAGATCGCTTTTAAGAAATGATTTCCATTTGGTCTTGTGGCTTGAACTAGAGATTCATTAGTTAGAGAAAAGTGTAAAGATGAAAGGTGATTACGGTTTCGTGTTTCTTGAAATATTCAGTGATCTGCTCAAGGTTCAAGATAGTAAATGGAACGCCCTCAGCAACGTAAGCAATCTCAACACTCTTAGGGATGACTCTGTTATTCAATTGATATCGTAAGTTATATATAAAAGATAACGTTTTCATACTCATTTTCTTCTTGTGAGATCTTCTTCAAAGCGCTAAGTCCGTGAAGAATCAATTGGTCAGTGTCACCTATGAGGATCAAGGGATAGGACGTTAGGAATTGAGTTTTGCGAATAGCGTACAGGAAGAGAAGGCCTTGAAATGATCTTCGAAGTAAGTTCTGGCGGCTTGAGATCTAGCACCAATGGCATAGGCCTAATGCGTTTCAAAACAATGGTATCAGATGTTTATCGGTACATAGTATTCGTAAAGGTTTCCACTTGGGCAGGTTTCGTAGAGATGTGGGCCATCTTGCTAGAAAAGAAAAATAAAAGATCAACAAATTTGATTAGATTTTCCAAATTACGTCAATACCGACGACCAAAAGACCAACACCGAAAGGTCTCTTAGAAGCTCTCTGTGTCTTGATTTGGGACTCTGGACTCATGAGACAACGAACCAAACGAGGATAAAGATACTGTCTGCGACTTTATTCATAAGTCTCTTGAGTGGGTGAGGAGACTCGAAGACGTATTTATGGTTCAAGCACTCGTTTCTCATGTATTTGCAAATGACTCCTAAGGCCGGGTTAACCTGTGAATCGAGAGAGGACACTTACTTGCATCGGCGGTGAGACCAGCCATAGCCATGCCGATATAATCGTCAATCTTGAAAATTTTCTCTTGGTAAGAAGCCAGCTCGCTCTGGGATCTCTTCAAGCTGCAAAGAACCTGGATAATCATTAAGATATGCCTAGAAAAGTGAAAACATACCGCGGCTTTTTTCGAACGGAGACCGAGGCAAATGCTACCTTGCTTCACGGCTTCCATAGCGTACTCAACCTAGAAATTTTTCGCGGTTACCACATGCTCCTGATGCGAGTGTTCTTACCTGGAAGAGCTTTCCCTGGGGAGACCAGGTGATGGTGTCGGTGTCATACATACTTCTGATCATTTTACTAAAAGAAAGATTTGTTGGAGTCTCTGCTAATTAATTATTTTAAAATATTCTAATAATTCAAAAAAAGCATTCCTTATATACCGCGTGTGTATCATCACTCTCAAAAAACTACCCCAGCCTGCTTCTCCCTCGTAAATTCCTTTATTCCCAACAAAATCTCTTGTTGCTAGCATTTTTACTTTGGTATATTACAATGTTTTGCTCCCAACCATAAGAAATTGTAATTTTCTTTTCTTAATCAAATCGATTTTCAAAGAAATTCTGAATATTTAATCGATTAATTAAATAAAACCATCGCGGTAACTGATTACTACAAAGCATAATAAAGCAAGAGGTTTCAAAAATGTGGCAGCTAATGACTTGCAACAAAATTTGCTCCGACAAAGCAATTGAAGAAGTAAACAGGTCCTATACACACAATCAACGTAACGACGCCTTGCATTTTAGTCCCAAAGAAAGCACCTCACGAAGTTAACATGGGTTAAGCCTACAGTTGACAATACTACGCCGTCTATTCCTCAATTCTTAAAAACTCGAGCCAAGCAGGAGAAAGTTAAAGGGGGTATCTCTATCATATATCTGCGAAGGAGTTCTTATACATTTTTTTTAACAATACAAAGAACGTATGAATAATGTGCAATATGAAAATAGAATTCTCCTCGAGAAGATGATGAACATTGAGAGGAAGCCAACGGATCTTCATCCTTCTCAGTTGCTGAAGAAACATTTTCAACCAACCAAAAGTTTAAATATAACGAAGCGAGCGAAAGAGGTGAACAGAATAAACCAAGACAATAAGGTAGATATTTTTTCTGCATGCGTTGTTTCATCTGCTATGTGTTATAAGGCGCTTGTAACTCGTCTTCAGGGAACAAAGTCAGTTTATAGCTCGAAAAAGTGGAAAGAAGAAGAGAAAGAAAGGACTCGACTTCGAGAGAGTATTAGTAGGAATGGAAGTAAATTATCTACCAATAATGGGAGCTGGAATAATTTATGTCACTTAGGACGTTTCGAGCATAAAGATTACACTAAGTATGGCGCATTTCCAAAAATTACAGGTAGCAGAATGTCTACTTCGATGACACCTAATGCTCGGATGACACCTCGAGATTTCGTATTTTAAGAGCCAATGAACAGATAGCACTCTTTGGCCATATTCTCGAGTCTCGAGTAAGTTTTGAGAGAATGTAAGAGTTGGCTTTATATGCTTTTTCTTCGCAGCAAGTTAGTTAGATAATCACTTGTTCTGTGATACACATTATGAGTTTCACCACTTTGTAGTTGGAATAGTAGATTATGACTACTCTACATGCGGAACTCAATTCCGCATTTAAAGAATATTACCCAAAAAGCCTTTTCTCTTGAATAATTTTTCAGCTTCATAATTTTTCCGTGTTCAGAAAATTAGTGCTGTAGGATATAATATTATGAGTATATTTCAATTAGCCGCGTTGAATTACCTATTCTTACGGAAAGTCATAAACGATTTAGTTGTTGAAGGGAATTTATGACCATAGAACCTCATGCGAGCTCATGGGAGTTACAATTTGTTAATTGCGTACATATTATGGAAATATTGCCATTTTGACCAGACTAGCCAATATGGTGACCAACGTTAGATCAGGACTAATGAGCTGGCGTAAATCTAATGAAGAACAGCTCAGTCCGCAAATAATAATTCTCAAGAGAATTACAAATTCTCTCTGCATTGCAGGTAAATTAATTTAAAGAAATGCTTGAGACTTTCAATAAATTAGTGAAACGAACCGTCGATGAAAGGACCTTCGTCAAGGGAGACCCTATGGATGTCATACCCATAAAAAACGCAAAATATGCCCGCGAATGCATTGAAGTCCACCTCGCTCACAGAAACATCGAAATCCTTGTCAACTTCGACAAATTCCCAAACCTCGAATGTTTATGGTTAAATGACAATCAGGCAAGGAACTCTTTCCCTCGGACCCAACTTATTCCTCCCATAGATTGAAAGAATAGAAGGTAGAAAAAACGAAGAAGGCGAAATGGAAGGGCTGGACACCAACTTCCGCATCAGAGAGCTCTATCTCCATAACAACAAGCTCAAATCTCTCGATGGTTCTTTCAGATTCCTCTCTCATCTTTCTATACTATCGCTCTATAACAATGAATTAAGAGGCCTCGACAAGTGTCTGGATGTGTTGCGCGACTTTACTCGACTCAATAATTTGGGTATGATCTGATTCTTCTTTCTTCAATAAGACTGAATTGAATTCAAAAATGAAGACTTATTCGGTAATCCAGTCGCAGAGGAGCCAAATTATAAACTAAGAGTGATAAATGCGATTCCGTCCCTCGCGATATTCGATCGTCATGGTATGCCTATGAATACTGGCTTTTGAGATCTCAACGGGATGATGCTTAGTGATCGTGCTTGTAGACAGACAGAAAGCTCAAAAGTTGGCGGAACGTGAAAAACAAGAAATCCTTCCTCAGAAAAAGAAACAACCAAAAAAAGTCCTCAAAGCAACTGAAATGTTTTCACAAAGTAACCGCGATGATTTCAAGCCATTTTGTAACGATTTGTTGATTTATAGCTGAATGGGAGATGCACCAGGAAGCACATAAGATTCAGACGAAATATGAAGAACAAAAAGTGAAGGAAGAATTGAAAAAGAAAAATGTCTTGAAAGTATCAACTAGCTCACTAGAATTAGAGCATTATTAACCCCATCTCATATGTCAGGAGCGCTTTAAAAAATGGAACCGAGATTACATCACAGAGAATGATTTTTTCACAGAGATTAATAGAAGACTAAAAGATCCTGAGTACAAAAAAACCCAAACTGAAAGTGTTTCAAAATTCGAGAAAGCAGCTCTGGCTCCGATATTCTCTCTTTATGAAAAAGGTGCTGCATACCAAACAATCTCGCTTCTAACAAATTGATTATCTTTAGACCCGAAGGTTGGCATAAAAAGAGAGGATTTCCAAAAATTATTCGATGATCTTGTAGCAGACAAGGCATCGATCGGAATGTCTCCAAATTGCACCTTTGAAGAGGTACTGTTTCATTTATATGAAAGTAACTCTAATTTTTCAATTTAAAGTTCGTTTCGGTGATCCTGCCTACCGGAGACGCGATGAAGTGGCCTGATTTTTCCATGAAAATTGGCAAAATTCCTTGGTTAAATCATGATGTCGAGGCTACCAAGAAAAGAATAGCCTCATACTATAATGAAGTATACCATTCCTGCTACCATTGCATCTTTAACACCTTCTCTAGGCCAACAAACTTATATACAGCGGCAAAGGCAACCAAGCAGGCGACTTTTTGAATCGAGCTGTAAGACTCCAGAAAAAAGTAGATGAAATAAATGGTCTTTCATTCGTTCCACCTCTCAAACCTTAACTCATAAATACTTTTTGTAAGTCCATTCATAAGCGCTTGTAAAAGAGAAGATAAACTAAAAATATCATTGATAACCCAGTAGTTTTTTTGTAAAGAATGATTATTTTTGAAACCAAAATTTTAATTAAAAATTAACAAAAGTTCGAATCACAATGGCAACTGGTAGAAACAACAATCTGACTATTCTCTCAAAGAGCAATGTGATGCTCAATGAGACGGCTGACAACCTCAAAGATTTCCTTGTGCCACAGGAAGAACTGATGACGGCGCCTACTCAAAGCGAAAAAGTATCTAATAAATCGATCAAATAGACATCAAACTTCGCATTATGTAGATTATTAACCAGTACATGGAGACTTCAAAGCTGGAGAGCAGTTTGCTTATTGGACTGAGATCCGCGTTCGAAGGTGATGTCATTCCAAAGAACCCTTACCCCGTTATCATCAGAAGCTTGAATTTCACAAATTTGCAAAGGATGATCCAAACGACTTTCAGCGAAATTATCAAGTACGTCACGCAGAATGTCACTGAGAAACCATCGTTGTATGGGATTTCTCATATCAAAGCGCGGCCTTTCTTTTTTGGGTTGCCACATGTACTGGAATGGGTTGATATCGAGAAGCTTGCTCATTTGAGAAAATCAATTATAGAGGTCATGCCTGACTACCGAGGAGAATCAAATAATTGCAAGGTGATTTACAGACAAAGAAATTTTGATTACTCATTTGCATTGGGAAAATTCTAACAGCTTAATGTAACGAACTCGATATCTGGAGGCTACGTGTTTCAATCGCAGATGTTTCCCTATCCAGACTCGCTTTCAGACGCGTTAGAAATAACATCTGAGGTTTTCATTGAAGGAGCGAGCCAGGAGACTGCACTTGATGTTTTCGTGAAATATGTAAATATGGACTGTAGAAGCAGAACTTATTCTTTTTCTCACGATGAAAGGTTTATGAAGATGTACTGGCGATTACAAATATCCAAGACCTTCATATTTTTAAAGTGTTTGTGATTAAACTCACTGATTCCACGAACAAGGCGAGTCCACGAAAAATCGAAAAAAGGTTTGTGAGATTCAATACGATCCTGAACTGAAGCCTTATTAAAAATCAAATAGATGGGATATCGCTCAGATAGAGTCACAAAAAGGACTTTTTATCTCAGACTTGAAAGACGCTGTAATCCAACGAAGCGAGTTTTATATGAAGGTAAAACTAAATTGCTGACAACGAGAAAACCTTGTTAAATCACAAAAAGATCCTGCTTAAAACCAAAAAGATTTTTGCGATGACAGTTCGCGACGAGCCAGGCCATTACGCTGAGAAAAATAAAAAGACTGTTAACAATATCCACGAGCAAAGCTACGATAAAAATTTCCAATTCGTTAACTCCTACAAATACTACAACTTCCACTACATTAATAGAGCTGATAAGAAGACGCCACTCTTATCATTCACCTATCTTCCTTTAGGCTCATTAATGAGAGTATAAAATAATCTATTATATTAGGTTATTAAAAAAAAAAATTTAATGTTTTGTAGGGATTGTTTCCGACTGAAGAGGCAGCTCAGCTCTACGCGTCCTTCTTTTATAACCAAAACCAGACATACGCAGATTCCAAGTTTTTCAAGCCGTTCACTGATAAAGTGCTTGAGAAAATCCTCTCGAAATGGAAGTCTCAAGATATCTTATATGTGTAATTTCTTTCTTTCTTGGCAGTTTTCAAAGAATTCACCTACAACTGTATAGTTCCTGGGAGTGCTTCTTTATCGCATTAACCGTCGAAGACGAGGCTCTGAGGAGACACATCCTAGACCATTTAATCCAAATGTTGTCATCAGATCAATGCAAGCTGCTCGCGGCGTGTCGAATCAACAAAATATTGCAAATCCTCATTAACGCTTACCTTGGATCCAGTATCCCATACTATAAGGTCTGATTAATTTTCAGTAGGCTGTCCTCCTAATCACGTCTCATAGTTTGCGGCCAACAGAGTTTTTCACGAATACAGTGAAGTAATGACTGATATCATCTCATTAGGTACTCGCAAGCGTTTGTTGGCTGACTCCTCAACTGATTCTACTAGGAACGTCTTCTCCGATAATTAACTTCCGGTCTTTCCTGTACACGCTGTTCAAAGGGATTACTGATGAAGAAACCAAGTTCCTGGATCTCCACTCAGATACTCTGAGCACTTTAAAAAGGATATGCACTATAACGAAAGCCATTGCTTTGGGAAATATTCAGCTTGTAACAATAAATTTTTCTTGAAAGAGCTGCAAAACATTAATTAATGGAACTAGATTTCACTCGTCGCGAATAATGTGCCTGACTTCATTCAGCAAACACTCGAAAAAGCAAAATTAATCAACATGAAAAATACAGAATACGTGACCTACAATGATATTATCAAAAGGAAAAGAGCACCAAGAGTAAAACTACCACCCCGAACTTCCAGCCATTTATCATTCAACACAAGGTCTTACATGTTAGCGATGAAATCGCGAACAATGTTAACAAAGGGAAGTACGTTGGAGCAGACGCTAAAACTAAAATTGAGCAGGATTTATTCCTCAATTATATCAACGAATACGAAATTTTCGATTACCTATACATTATTCTCCGAGAGCTCTTTTTCGAGAAGCAAGTTCCTTATCCAATTCCAGTTGTCTCGCAAAAGATGGAATACCAATCCTACAAGTTTGAACTCAAAGAAATTCCAAGTCAGCAAGTACTGAGGGCCTTCCTCTCCATAATTTTTAACAATTTTTTTTATATTAATAGCTGAGAAGCCTCCTCAATGAGATGACTCCTGACCAAATGCTCGTCTTCAAAAAGCAGAAATTCGCAAACATCTTTGTCTATCGTAATTAATTAATCACAATATCGAATGTTTACTCGACCATACAGAGAGCGAAGTCATGAAAGCCTCTAATATCCCGGCAGTTATTGGCCATGAAGCTATTCTAGCTGTTTCATCAGTCAATGAAATTTCAAGTCTAAAAGTAAGTTTTTCAATTCTTTATTTCAGTTTTTTATACAATAATATAGCTGTACTTGGAAACCATTGATTGGAAGAAAGCAGTTCCAAAGGTTCCTCCAAACTATGAAGTATCAGATATTCTCACTGTCAGTCATCACTCACTGATCAATCACTCATCTATCGTGAAAAGAAAAGTAATTCATTTTCCGTTCCAACCTTGTGTTGATCCAAAAACAAATTATTAGTATGTCCAATGGGTACTGAACCTTGATTTTATTATCAAAGGACCCGACTTCAATAATGCAACCCAAATTTTCTACGACATTCTCTTGAAATACGCTTTTTATCTCGAGAAATTGGCTGATATTCATGTTCTCGGCTTCTTTAAAGACATCGTAGACTTTCTATCCCTCGATTTTCAAACTTACGAACTCTTTTGCTGAAAAGGATACAATACAACCGTTCTTGGAGATTAATCAAGCGCTAAATCTTGCTAATACAACAAAACCAAGAGAAATGCTCCAAAACTTCTTCGCTGAAGGCAAGAAATGCGCGTTGAAATTCATCGCAAGACTCGACAAGAACATCAACTTTAAGAACTTCAACATCAGATTTAATATGCATCATCTGAACCCTGATACATTACAAAACAGACCGCTTGCCGCTATGGACTCCATCGATGATATGATAAAAGTTTTCCATAAGCAGGTAACAATTCTTGATATTCGAGATATTCATTCACTCTCTGCTCATCATTATAGTCTGATTTCCTGCTCTGGAATAAACTCTACCCTCTAAAAATACCTGATGCGATTGATATGGCAGATCGAAAGATTTTTTCAAACAGACAGCTTGGTCGTCTGGATAACTGCTTTAAACTGGAAATCATTAAATACAGCTTGGAATCCGACCTAAAGACCTTGATCAAACTTTTTAGAGGGTTATTCAGTCCAGCTGAGGCATTCTTCTTGATTGGTAATCTGATAACTCGAGAGAGAAATCGTTGACTCTGATATATTTGTTAGCCAACGAGGCGTATAACTTGTATCATCTATTTACGATCCTTGAAAAGGTCCAAAGAAATATCCAATTGAATAAGAAATTGGAGTTGGAGCACACGCAGAAATTATTTGAGGATTTCAGAAGCAATATTGTAAGCTACTGCAGATTTTTATAGTTAACATAGAGGAAATAGGAAGCGAGGATCTTGGTTTACACGAATTATCATTTGGAAGGTGTCCATCCGAAGGTGATTAATATACTGAGAGAAATATCCTATGTGTATGTGGACAAATTTGAGATGACCTATGCGAAGGTCAAGAAAAAGCTTCTCAAAGTAGCAAGTCTATGCGAAGCGATAGGTAAATTTGTGTTGGTGTTTACTTTTTCACCGAATTAAATTTATTATCAAAGGCTCCAGTGCGTACTTGTCACTAGAATCGAACATTTTCGAGAAACAAACCAAGAAAGTTCTGTAAGATAGTGCTGAAATATTATTTTTGTTACCGCGAGGTTCATACTTTATGGTTTGAGTAGAATTTAAATGTGCCTAACTACTTATTGGATATGAGGTCTTATTGAGGAATATTTCATATGAATGAAAAATTACTTTTATTTTTCTGAGAAAAATTCGAGTTCGGGACACCAATTATGATTTTATTTGCTTGAGTTCCTGCCTTGTGATGCTATAAAGTTTGTTAATAATTTTCTTCAGACTACGAATGTGGAATAGTAGGCTAACAAACTGAAGAGGATCCATGAAGATGATACTGAGTAACACTGCTCCTCTCATACCGATTCGTCAATACTTTACTCTTCATGAGAATAATATCTTCCACAACACATTTTTAGTTTCTTGGTCGATTTATTTTCTTTGTATCTTAATTAAACATCTCTCGTGCTGATATGAAATATGCAACTCCGCATAAATGGTGCCAAAGCAACCAACAACAGTACAACAACACAAAGTCATCCAAACGCATACACACTATCAATCGCTATCTCTCTTCAGAAAAGCACATCGCTCAATAATTTTTCAAATTCTTGATAGCTCATCCCTGTGTATTCTTCATGAGCATTTACAAACGACGTCCAAAGCTTGTTCTTTGCCTCTATTGTATCTTCTAAATATCTATTGAAGATTTTCCAAAACACAAACTGCTTCTTTTTATTCGGCTCCGGGCATCCCCATACCTCGCCGACCACTGTCGATCGGTACCTTTCATTCAAATACTCCTGGAATTCATTCAGCAACCCCATCTGGAAATCGACCACCTTCGATATGGACTCTTTATTAAACCCATAAATCAAATAGATCCCTCCAGCAATACCCGTGAAGATTGCTCCAGTTATCCTTTCATCCTTATAGAATCTCAGCTTTCCTGTCTCAGGAAGCTCGTTTTCAAGGCAGCGAGGAATCGTTCGAGCGAACGTTTTCTCCTGGAAGTCGATTAGATACACGGTTCCATATTTATCGACCCCTAACGCATGCTGGTTGGATATGAAAATACACGAATTGAGCAGACAAGGCTGAAGGTCCACATATTTAAGCGCAAGTTCGACAGTAAACCCAAGATTTTCTCCCAAACTTTTGGATTTTACTTCATAGATAGTAATACCTGCTGTGCTATCTCCGACCATCAGATAGTGGTCAATCGCATCAATATTCACGACTAGACTCCTAGCGTTAGTTTCAATCCTCTTTTTAAATTTTTGGAGCCCGAGTCCATTATTTGTCTCACAAGGTTCATAGGTGTAAAAGAGAATGGATTTTCTGCCCGCCAAGACGAGTATTTTCTCCTCTTTGAAGAATCTTGCTCCAATTATCCTAAAATTGATTTCATCGTTAATGTTTCC
>ENA-UOTZ01001538-UOTZ01001538.1-compost-metagenome-genome-assembly--contig:-NODE-1538-length-15311-cov-6.159446_pt1 | contig 15311 bp, 15 predicted proteins | sample MGYA00238144_ERZ746983 | MGnify/ENA primary metagenome ERZ746983 (study PRJEB28759, sample SAMN06268863) | compost metagenome | isolation source: single cell | place: USA: California, Emeryville, Joint...
CACCGGCATAAGCAACTTCAAATGCATTTTGATCTAGTCCTACGCATTTATTAAAAACCAACAAATATTTCCTATCATCTTAGATATTTTACCCCCAAAAAAACTACGAAAAATGTGGAGGCAACTTATATACTATTCATATTCTTTTTGGCCACAAAGGATCTTGTTTTGATCCCCATCATCTTATCTTCTATGATGATCAACGGGAAATTATTTCGCACGAATTTCAACTAGCAGATTCACCTCGCTTTCAAGAATCTTATCGTTTAAGATCTTTCTTTATATTGCTGATGAGGAAATCTCTGAGGTGCCATCTTCAATGTTGGCACCTTGCGGAGATCCTCCACGGGGTTGTCTGCCGATGTCTTGAATAATTGTGCTTGGATATTTGCAAGCATGAGTCGGGAAATTTATTTCAAGTTTTATTAAATTTAGTCAAGTTTTGAAGGAAACAGTGCCCATGGTATGTGGAGATGTAAGAGATATTTTCATGTCCTGGCCTTTCAAAACTCCAAATGGAGAGTCTGGTCGCTTTTTCTTATCTTTAGTTGCTTTTCTAGCCTTGACTTTAGTTGAATTGTGGTAATACTGCATATTATTAGAAGGGTCGTTTTGGGGTTGAAGCCCATTGATTCTGTTCCTCTTCCAAGAGGCAAAGGGGTTGATGCCTCCTTTTGTGAAGGAGGTAAGTTAGTGTTGATGCTTTTCGGAGAGATTGTAGTATCCATAAGGAATATTGCAAATTACAACGATAATGAATTTGTAGATCAGGTGACCGAATGAATCCAACTTTATTTCTCAATTTGGATTCAGTAAATCTGCATAACGGAAGGCACGCTCTCATGGTTGAGAGATGGGAAGCAGAAAATGTAACTTTTGAATATCAAGCAACTCCTATGAAAATCCTGACATAGGAGTTTCAGATCTATTCAACAATTCTTATAGATTCTTTGCTTATTCCCATTAAAACACGTAAATATATGTGTATATATATATTTTCATCAATTGAATCGATGGGGTCCGGATAGAATTTACAATAAAAAACATGCTGTCTCAACGCAGACTCTTTTTATACTTTTAGTCGTTTTGTCACTATCAGCATAACTAGGCTATAGCCGAAATATTGAAGTCATTTGAGCCTTAAAAATCATACTTTCTTGAAGATATTATTTGCGAAGAAGAATTATTATGATATTTTCTACATTAAAGTTTGGTCCATGAAATGAAATAGGTCGGTCATTCAACATAGAATATAATTTCAGCCTGACCATCTTGTTTATATCCTCAACGAAAAAATTAGTTTCTCGAAGTTCTACCTGCTCCCGCACACATGAATGATCGATTAATTTCTTGGGCTCTCACTTCAATTTCTCGCAAAATAGAGAAAGCACAAACCTAAGTCAAAAACGGGTTTTTTGAGTTAATCTTTATTTCTTTAATAAATTTATTATGCTTCCAACAATAATTTCTTTATTCTCGTAGGATGCATAGCAATAACCTTAAGAAAAATATAATTGAACACTTCTAACTGTAATTCATTGGTATGAGATTCTAATTGGTGAAGATATTGAAAAAAGAATCTCAATTTGTATTGAGCTAAATAATTTAGCTCTCTCCATTAGTATTTACCCTTAGATCTTGTCATCCTATAGTTATCTTCGTCCAACTCTGTTTCTTTGTGTTCCCAAAAGCTCTCTCTACAAGCTTTTAAGGAAAAACAATTCAAAAATTTCAATATTGTCCCTTCTAATGTAATGCGACTCTTCCTGTTTCATCACATATATTCATCTCCGAATTATCTTATCATTTTTGGCCTATTCCTTGGTAGGAAAACTGTCTATTTCATTTACTTTTTTAGTGTAAATTTCTCTTCTCTTTGTCGATTTATAACGCCAGTGAGCAATTTATTTTTATATATATTCACGTCTGCCAAAGCTATGTCAGAGAATGAGCATGCGAACGACCAAGGCGCTCCCAATATTTCAACGATGGAAACCGCAGTCCTTCAACAAGTAAACAGTTCCGCTAACTTCTATCAATCAACCGTCTAGATTTTGGCCCTTCTCCAACAAAATCGCAACGAAGAAGAAAATGAGCAAGATGATTACCAGGATCAACGCATGTTTTCAATGGAATGGCAAATCAAACAACTAAAAAAAGAAATCAACTCGAAAAACTCAGAAATTGATGTAATTTTATCGCCTTGCTGCCTCACACAACGTCCTATTGTAGAATCTGCTGCAAAAAGTAAAAAAATGCGAGCAAATGATCATATTCCAACGCAAAGAAGCAAATGAAGTACCAAAATCCTATTGCATTCCTCCTCATGTCAATTTGTAGTACGGAGCACAGTTCGGAGAGATAATTCAGGGATTATACGAGCGAACAGAGGAACTTGAAACTATTAACGAACAATTGAGTAATCAAATAGCGACAACCAAGGAAGAACTCAAGCAGTATGCATCAACTGATTCCAAATGTAACTATTTCCCAAGGATGGAGCTTGAAAACGAGCAGTTGAAGACTGAAAATGCAAAACTTAATCAATGTCTAGAGGAACTTAAGAAAGAAAACGATCTCAGAGCTGACATCAAAACTGAGGAAACCGTAACCGATGGTGAAGACAAAGAAGCGCAAATTGACATCTTACAATTGCAACTGGAGAATTTTTCAACAAGATCGAGTGTGATTGTTAATAACCCGAGACCCGCAGATCCAATAATAAAGACGGATGAGCTGTGGTTCAATCAATTTGAAAGCCTTAAGGAGCAGGTATGGACCTTAGTTTTGCAGCAAATTCAGTCTTATGGTCATTATGAAATATAGCTGGAGAATGAGAAGGCAAAATCAAGGGAATTAGAGTTTCTTATAATGGGCTTAAAAAACAGCAATCAGCATCTAAGCGAAGACAATCGCAAATTACGAGAGGAGAAAAAGACGATTGAAGCTAAATTTGAGGCGTTTAAATCAGAGGTCGACAAGATGAATGAGGTCCGCATGCAGGATCGACTCAAAATCGACAGCTTGATCGCTTTTTGTAATCTAATCGAGAATTGCCGTTTCGATAAAGACGAGATGGGAGAGCAGTTATCCGAACTTCCTAATTTGATACCCAATTACTTGAATGGAATCTCTCCAACCCTGGTTTTCAAGTAAACATTCATGAGTTGTGTGAAGTACTTATTTGCTCTAGCAGGAGGTCTTCAGAACGCCGTATCAGCGGCAATAAGGTCATCAAGAACACAAAATTCAGGCAGGTTGTCAAACGCCCTACGACCAACCAAAATCTAGACAGGACGCCGAAACAGAGCGACAACAAAACGCCGGATTTGAAGACTATGTCTCAAAGCATAAAACAAATTAAACAAACAATGGTGCAAGTGATTGATACAATGAAACAGCTTGATTCGAGAGCAGGCAGTATGACTGATTTTACTCTATCGCGGAGATATTCTCGTGATCCGTTTGCTTCAGGCAGCAAAGAAGACCGCAGATCTAATTCACCTAAAGAGAGTGGTGCTTCTGGCGGTATTTTCCGTTTTATTGTGTTGATATTAACCTATACTCGTTAGAAAAATTCTTCTTGAAAAAAGCGGTGCAACATCATCAAGGCCTGTACTGGAATATTAGGAAAAACAGTCACACAACTTCTAACAAGGAGCTTGATCATGACTCTGATGAATCAATTATGAGGGATGGGAATTGAGGGGAATCTATCGAGCGAGTTTGACTATTTGGACATATTTGGTACAAAAATTTTTTAGAATTCTTTTTTGGAATTAACTAATGCGTCTGTCACGTGCGTTATGACTATCTTTGCTATACTTTCTCAGTATTCGCTTACTAAATCTTTTTCAGCATGTATTATCTGTATTCTATCTCCTTTTTTTATTTAGAGACTCAAAACAAATAAATATCAGAGCAACTTAAGAGAAATCAAATCTTATGAATTCGTATTTACCTGATTTTCTTGACCAAGCTCTATTAAAGGAAAAGTGAATTTATCAATTAGAAGTAATGGAGCCAGAGAATTTGTTGTCAAGATTAACTCTCTGGAGCATTAGTAGCATAAAAAAAGCATCAATAATAAAAAAAAATCTCGTTAATATACAATTAATGAAAGTTTATGACTGAGCACAAAAACATTCTTAAGAGTTAATTGAGCAACCAAAAAAAAAGTGGCACTTATTCTAACAATTATAGATATAGTTAGAAATTCGATTATTATCTAATAACTTTAACTAATAACTCATTCTTCCAGGCGATACGAAATTCCAACCGTCTAAACACACTCGTTGAAATTGTCTATCACAATACTTTTGTTAGTACACTAGCAGAAGGTCTCGTATGGGTGTTGCTTGTGACCTTTGACGCTATCACCGTGGTAATTTTTAATGACGTTCTGACAGTAATCCAAATTCTTTTTCAGCGCGTCATTCTCCTCCAAAATTTTATTGATTATGCTGTGGAGCTTGCCTTTCTCCTGGGGCGGTTTCAAATTATCTTGGCCTTGGATGCTGTGATACTGCGGGGTCTCGTTTAAGTAGTCAGCGAATGGCCTTGGGTTATGATTCGTTTGCAGTAGCGACTGTAGCGATAAGGGGAGGAGTTTAGCCGGATTTGCTTCAGAAGAATCGACTGGGTCTGCGCAATGAAGGTTCATGCTGAGAATCGACAGCTGCTGGTATTTCTGCGACGCTGTCGAAGGACCGCACTGAGGTTGGTCGTAATGAATGCGCTTTTTGATCTCTGGCTCGCTTTCGCTCGCTGAACGCGGGAGCTTAGAGCGCTTCTTAGCACCAGCGCCATCAAGCATTGGTAGTGTCGGCAGGGACTCGTCAGCGACGTGTAGATCATCTTGATTGTCGGCTTGGATAGGCATGTTTGCATCTCTGTTCTCTATAAAACCCGTAAATCAAATTGCTTTTGAAGGGATACTTTACCTGTCAGGTCATCTAAGTTTTCCAGATTTTCATTTTTATGCTTTGTTAAATGATACTTCAATCCAGCTTTCGTTGAGAAAGCCGATTGGCAGGAAGTAGAAGGACACTTGAACGGTTTTTCCCTCGTATGAATGCGAATGTGGGTTGCGAGGGCATCAGTCCTCTTGAAACTTTTGCGGCATTCCTTATAGGGACACACATACGGACGGGTGTTGGTATGAGTAACCAAATGCCGCAAAATCTCTGATCTGTAGCGGAAGCTTTTCTCGCACCCTGGATAGTTGCATGAATACGTCTTCATAATTTCTGTCTCATCGTCTATCTTGTTACCTGAGCAATTAAGACCAAATTACGCGACTGAAAGCAAGGCAAATATTTTAAAAAATCAGGCGAAAAACCAGGCAAACTGAAAATCAACCGCTTACTGTTGTGAAGCATGTTGGACATGTTTAGCACTCTTGAAGCTTTGAAATCTGTGATTGAATATTGTAATTCCATAAGTAAAATTGTAGCTCTTGGGGAGAGGACTTATTGATTAGCGGAACGGCGGGTTCGGGATTGAATTAATATTTTAAGGATGATCTAATAGCAGGCCGCGCTTGCCTGGGAAAACTCGCTTCTAATCTAAGCTCGATAATTTAGAAATTATTAATCTTTTCTAAAAAACGATTAATAAATCACGAAATCAGCTCACTGGTTTCAGAGATGAACCTTTAAATTTTAACCGTGGGTCTTGTCTGCCCATTACACTTACGCCGAGTCCAGACGCTTCCCCTAATGTCATAAAATCGAATACTGTGGTTCATGCATCGAAGGAGTCGGGGATTGTAAGTGATGTTCTAAGGATCATCGAACTCATCTTCAGTAGAAGCTACTGAATATGACCTTCTAATATTCTTTTTTTTTATTCAACAATGCACTTAGGAACAATTTCGATTAATTCGAGATATCGAAATTGGAATTTTCATAGCTGTATTGGCAGCGTTAGCGTCCAGAGATATTTTAAAAAGCGTTGTCGTGAGTATGATGATATGAACTAGTGTCATTTAATTTTGAACCTTTTTCGATTTAGATTTTATTACTGATAGCTGATTCAGTAAACGCGCTCACACCAACAGCGAGGGGCAATACCCAAAATAAATATATTCGATATCGAAACTCACACATATACGATAGGTTTGTATCTGAACTCTCACTGCTTTTAGCTAGAGGAGCAATCTAGAGTAGGTAGATTATTAAATGCTCATGGCTTATAGATGATTGTTTACATTGTTTCACATTTTCAGCAAACTGTTTTCAGAAAAGTTAATATCCAGCTGTTTTTGTTCAGAGATGATACTAAAAGCCTTGTGCAGTCTTTTTAATTACTGAAAAAGTAAGCAGAGCATCGGAGTGATGCAGCCGCATGAATGCTAAGGTTTAAGCCTTTGCTAACTGCGAAACACGCTAATTATCTGAAAGATGCTTACGATTTAAGCTCGTCAATTATTTGTAATGGTACTGCTTTCGATTGAAATCTTCGTTGATATTTCCAGGAGCCTCAGAGGGTATAATGAATGTAGAGTATTCTGTGAAGAGTTAAACTTGTCCGGAATTTCTGATCTGAGTAACTCCACAGTATTTTCATAGAGTTTTATTACAGCAAGGTCATAGTGAAGAATATTTGGCAGAGTACATGCATCAATGCTTGATTTATTATCATCAGTAAACGAGCAGCCAGCAGACCTGATTATGCTGGTTGAATGAATTGATTTGAGGAAACACTATTCAAACTTAGATTTTCAATGATTTTCTCCTTCGGCCAAGAAGCAAAGGTCAGCCGTTCAAAGGTGTGTCGCTGGTTATATTTTCTATCTATACATCAGATTTGAAGTCATTGTATTAGGGAGATTTTTTGAAAATTAAGGTTTAGGATATGAATCCGAGCTAACGAATTTAAGTTTAGATTATTGATTTGAATCAAAATGAGTGGAATCCCAACTCAAATGCGTGAAAGCAGTAGTAGTATTGCAACTAACCCACAGAATGATAGAGCCAACCCGAAAACTGTAACAGGATCAAAAAGCGGCATTTTTCGAGCAACGTTTGCCAAAAATTTCGCTCAAAATGAACAGTCTCAGAAATCGGAACCTCCAGTACATTATCTCACTCTGTACGATGGATTATTTATATTCAAAAAGACAATCGAGACCAGCTCAGACGCAATATTAGCGAACAAAGTCGTTTCTCATAGCACTCGCAGTCAAACGCCATCTTATAAACCTCAAACTGACGATCATGTGGTAATTATTGCAAAGTAGATCCTTTTTGACTGTCCTTATAGAGAGAAGATATCCGTTCGTTGCTGGATGAAATAAAGCAGAAATATAGACATTCCAAGCCTGAAGCTGACCAGACAAAGCCAGCACTATCATCTATTTTCAAAAATTCGTCAGGTTCGCATATTGCTCGAGCTTCAGCCCTTTCGACACGAGATCACCCGCATGATTCCTACTTGTCACATTACAGATCCTCTGCGTAAAAAGCATTTTTTTCACCGAATCTCAGCAATTTTCCCTTACAGTACTTCAGCAAGAGCCGATTTGAATGAGAATAAAAGACTATTTGCAGCGGTTAGACCGAGAGCAGCTCTCGAGAACCAGCCTGGAGATGCCTCTCAAAATCTGAGCAAAATTCCTGAGACAGTAAACAAATGAAAAACAATGAATTGTCTCAACATCAATTTGTCATACAAAGGCTGCTCGAGAGACTAACAAAAGCGATCTGCTAGAAACCCCAATACCCTTTCCGCAAAAAACATCCACATTTTTCAGCAGCAAGAGCAAAAATGAAAGAGATCTACTATTCACAGACAGCAAAGAGCCCCGCTATAGAACTTCACATGCTGATGAAGTATTTTGCTATTGACTTAAGTGAATCTGAAATAAATTTCTAGCGAATTCCTGAATCGAGGAGAATACTCTCAGAATTAAGGAGCAGAAATGACGGAGCCCTTGGGAGCTCTAGACCCGGTACTAGCAGTGTAAGAAATCTGTCAGAGTCGAGAATTGAAGCCTCAAGTTCTCAAAAACCGAAATATGACAGCAAGCGGGTTGATGACCTTATCAATAACATTTTACAAAGGCAATCAACTCATCAAGCCAAATCCACAAGAGAGCACGAACCAATGAAACTTAGTGTCGCAGGCTCAGAGCTAGGAAAGAAGCCCAGTATATTCTCCAGTTCGATTTTGAGAAACAGCAGTATATTTGACTCACTTTCCTTCTCATTTAACTATGCTGAAAGAAATTCTTGGAACTGAAGCCTCAGTGACAGCAGAACCGAGTGAGCAGGGAACTCAGAGAGATCAAAAATCATTTCTCGCTGCAAGGAACTCCTTTTATAAAAAACCTATGACTCCTGGAGCGAGCACTAAGCCTAAGAATATATTCTCAGGGCATATAGCAGCAAATTCATCAAAGTATTTTTTTGAATTGCTTTCTGGAAAGACCAATTTGAATGAAAATAGCAATAATATAAAAAGACCTCATCGACCTCAGGATGAAAACCACGCGAAACATGCGATTCCAAGAGGTGTAGCTGAGAGAGTGTATGCAAGTGATGTTGATGCACAAGGAGTGAATATTAAAACTGAACAGTCTGAAGGATATGAGCGCCTCCACTCAGCTCACCACAATCATTACCACGAATCTGGCAAAAAGTTAGGGGGACAAAAAGATCTGATTCAACCCAGTGAAGCTGATGACGAGGCTGAAGGTTACCATTGTGGTGAGCTTGAAAACGATGAAGATAGCATTATTTTGACTTACACCAATCAAAATCCTTCAGGTAAATTCATTTAGATATCTGCTAATATAAGTCGAATTATTTGTTTATTAGTTCCTGATGTCAATGGTCAAAGGGAGACTTTCGATACGAAGGAATCAAAATTATTAGAGGGTAGTGCAGCTTCAGGAAAAGGCCGCAACGTCACAAGAGAGCACAAACTGAGATTTGAATCTGCTGAAGAAGAAAATAGCAAAGAGTTTGTGTTTCATGGGAAAGGTGTATCTCATCAATCGCCCATGCATCAAACACCAAAAAAGTTTGAAGAAGACGCATCGAGCTCAAGAAACCAATCACCAAGTCTCGAGAAGAGAGGAGTATCAGGCTCGGCGCATAAGCAACCACTTTCTCTAAAGAAAGAAATCAGTCAGCAACTTGGCACTGAAGACTATCAATCAGACGTTGAAAGCGGTTTCGAGTCGAACCCCAAGGCACAAAGACAGCAGCAGCAGTTATTATCTTCGCAGAAGAAACCACAGCACACTGACACTGCTCATCGGTACTATGAGGCAATGGAACACCGGAAAGATGCTGCTGAACGAACAGATACCTTACAAAGTAATTCTGACTTCACCTATGAGCAACAACAACGAGAAGGCATTGTAAAATCCAAACACCCTGCTGAGGATCTCAGTTTAGAAAGTAAACAAATTCTAAGATGCGTTCGCTAATCTAATTTTACCAGCTGGTAAACCAGGAATCCAAAAATCAGCAGAAAAGGTAGGAAGAACTGTGAGAAATCAAGCGGTAGAGGAGTTCGTGACTAGTGAAAAGAGTGAATCAAGGGATTATAAGGCTCCTCTCCAAGAAAGTTCAACAGAGGAAGCAAAGACGACAACCACTGCTTCCAGGAAACCGCATAATCCGCGATTGGGAGGACATCGACCAATGGGTACGAAAGGGCTGTCAAATGCTGTGTTCCAAAGGAACAAAATAACACAAAAGCGAGAGGAAGTGCCGATTACAAAGCCAGCTCAGACATCGAACGGAGACGATCAGCATAGAGAGCTTAAAGAAAGCGGGTCTGGTTATATCAGAGGACTTAAGACTGAAAAACCTAATTATAAACCATCTGTCCAGCGTCGACCTCAATGAAAAGCTAACACCTATCAATAAGATATTTATCTCAAGTTATACTAAGTTTTGAAAAAATTATTTACAGTCATATTGAATTAATGAAAGCATCTCAGAAATCGATCAATTCAATACAAAAGAACTAATCTCATCATAATAAATCGTTAAGAACCTATATTTCAAAAAAGAATTCAATCATCGATTGGTTTTCAGTTTCTACCTGTCCTCAATTTTATCAGCAATTTGCAACTTGAAAATCATATTCTCCCAACTGAAAGTAGAACGAAAGTTCTAAACAACGCAACAATTAGATAACATTGGACTAAATATACATCCATCAGTATTTATAAAAATCATATGGTAATGGAAGCCAGGGATTCAAGACCATATGGCTTGACTAAACGCGAAAATGTGAAGTAAAGAGTTAGTCAATAAAAAAATTTTCCTAGATGCCTTCTTAATAAGCCTTGAATCACATCAATAACCGAAATTTTAAATAATCGGCTGATTTTGAATGATTTGTTGCTTTAGCAATGCTATCTTTTTCAGCTCCTCAAGATGGGATAGGAATCTTGGATGGAACAAGGGCATCTCATTCACCAGCTAAGTAAAGCAGCATATTTTGTCAATATAAGGCGATATAAAAAGAGCTTTACTTACCTCAATCGGGAGATGATTCTCTTCTTTGCTTCTTCCGGAATTCCTCCCACTCTGCCCCTTTTCATTGCTGAGTTGGTTCCCTGGGTTAGATACTAATCAAGTTACATTGTTAACTCAGGGAATAAATAAATCCTTTACGTGTTAGCATAGTTTGGGCAAGCCAATTCGTATCGAAGTTCTCACGATTGGTAGCTTCCACTTGTTTCACGTCGGCGGTATTAAGGTATACATGCGCTGGGATGATATCTCCTCCAAGTGGAATATCCCCTAATGTCGTTATAGGCCTCGAAGGTTTCCTCTCAGGCTTTCTATTCTCAAAACTCTTCCTCTCATTCGATCCCAAATAGTGCTTTAATCCATTCGCTCCAGCACCATTTTGATAAGCTTTCTGTTCTTGGGTCTGCCGCTCTGGACTGTTTCTGCGGTTGTTTGAGTTTTTCACTTTCCTGATTTTCCATTTGATGCCTTGTTGCTCTTCGTTTGGTTCTATATTCACATCAAAATGGTTTTTCAAGACCATTTTAGTCCAGTTCGGATTATAAGGATTATTCGAGTCCAGTCCATTCAGAGGCTTTCCGACAGGTACATTAGCTTTCCATTCGCCTTTGTTAGTGTTCCATTTTTTAAAATTCATAGTGTCCGTCGTTGAGGTGTTATGTTTCTTATCTTCTATTGTGTGAGATCCCATGAGGTCATTGTCAATAAGGTTGGATTTATTTAAAGGAATAAGTTTCTCTCGCGTTTTCGGTCTCATGTCACTAGTTTGTTTTCCCTTATCATTGAGCAGGAAATTATCGCGATCTCTAGCCGGCAGCGTTTGATTCGCATAGTTGAGGGGTAAAAATCGCTGTTCCGCTTCTTGTCTCTTTTGTCAAGTCCGAGACTCGAGGCACTCTTCTGTAGATTCCTAGAGAAAGACTATTAGAAACATAGCTATTTACTGATGTTACGAAGTCGTTGGCCGTTTTTCAGCTGCAGAGTCCTCGACTTGAGAGTGTTCATAGGCCGGCGCCTTAGGCTTTAGGTTATAAGCGTTCCCATTCGTTCGATAATTGGTCATTGTGCTTGAGAAATTCTAAAATTTTATCATGATTAACATATTGTTAATTCGGATATTACTGTTCTTCCAGATGAAGTCCCTATCGGAGTCATGTTCCTATTCCCACCAGCCTTTTGCTTCACAACTGGTCCAACTGAATGCCCTTCCTCTCCAGGCTCTCCCATAAGGTTATTGATTTTTCGCTCTGCTTTCACTACAGGCCCTCCATTTCTTTCTTGTTTCGGCCTATTTTGAGAGCTTCCTCTAGAGCCATGGGTGATCCTCACTTGAACTACATACCCATTAAATAACTAATAATCTTAGCAATCAATTACCTGCAGGCTTAGGCTGGAATTTCTCTGACTCTGGCTTCTGGTCTTGGGATTTATATTCTGGTTTCGGTTCAAATGTAACTTTCTGAATATCGTTACTATCTAATTGAGAGGGAGTGATCGCATTATCTCTCTCGTGGGTGTGAACTATTCGATCTGAGTTCGAATTCGCAGCCTCATTGGTGAAGCTCTTATCGGTTGCAGCTCTCTGATTGTCTCTCCGGTCATCTTGGCTCGGAGCTGTACTCCTTTGAGCTACTGGCTTGCCAAAACTAATTTTAGTGTCTTGTTTAACGTCTTTAACAACAGGAGTAGTTTTTGTATTTCCGTGAGCAATATTTGATGATGGTTTGGATTTTGTCGACGAGGGATTACTCTTCTCCTCGACGTGAGACTCTAGCTTCTGACTAGCATTTCTAAGGGCTTGAAGTTTCTCCTCTTCTTCTTGTCTCCTCTTTTGAGCTTCTTTCTCAAGCGCTTCTATCTGCGCTTTTGCTTGAGCCAGCGCCGTTTCTTTGATACGATTGGCTTCTTGGGTAGCCGCTTCTCTGATTCTCTGCGCTTCTGCTTCCGCTTCTTCCTTTCGCTTTCTGGCGAGAGCTTCCGCTTCTTCTTGAGCCTTTTTCGCGATTTTTTCGGCTTCAATACGCCTTCGTTCAGCCTCTGCTTCTGCTTGTTGTTGTATTTTCAATGCTCTTTCTTCAGCCTCTTTCTGCTTCGCTATCGCTTCTCGCTCAGCTTCTTCGCGTTTGCGTTTTGCTTCGGCCTCGGCCTCTTCTCGTTTGCGTTTTGCTTCGGCATCGGCCTCATCGCGTTTGCGTTTCGCTTCTCGATCAGCTTCTTCCATCTTGCCTTTCTGCGCTCGCTCAAGTTCTTCCCTCTTACGCGCTATTTCCTCTTCGGCTTCTCGTTTGCGTCGCGCAGCTTCACTTTCAGCTTCTTCCAACTTAGCTTTCTGAGCTCGCTCAAGTTCCTCTCTTCTACGAGCTATCTCTTCTTCTGCTTCTCGTTTGCGTCGTTCAGCTTCACCTTCAGCTTCTTCTAACCTGGCCTTCCGAGCTTTCTCGACTTCCTCTTGTTTACGTGCGATTTCCTCTTCAGCTTCGCGTTTGCGTCGCGCAGCTTCACTTTCAGCTTCTTCCAACTTAGCTTTCTGCACTCGCTCAAGTTCCTCTCTTTGACGAGCTATCTCTTCGTCAGCTTCTCGTTTGCGTCGTTCAGCTTCACCTTCAGCCTCTTCCAGCTTAGCTTTCCGAGCTCTCTCGACTTCCTCTTTTTTCCGTGCGATTTCCTCTTCAGCTTCTCGTTTAAGTCGCTCAGCTTCACCTTCAGCTTGTTCTTGGCGGAGCTTGGCTTCTTTTTCAGCTTCCTCCTTTTTTCTTTGCGCTTCTTGGTCAGCCTCAACTTTTTTTCTTTGAGCCTCAGCAAGAGCCTCGTCTTTTATCTTTTGTGAGGCCGCCTCTGCTTCAAGAAGTTTCAGCTTGGCTTCTTCCTTCAACTTAGCTTCTTCCTCTTCTGTGAGCTGCTGCCTAATGTTTGCATCAGAGGCTTGTTTTTCCACTGCTCTCTCTTTGCGAAGCGCTTCCTCCTCATCTTCAAGTTTCTTTTTGAGAAGCGCTGCTTCTTCTTTCTGCTTGCGAAGAGCTTCCTCTTCTTCCTCAAGCTTCTTTTTGCGAAGTGCTGGTTCTTGCTCAGCTAGTTTTAATTTTTCTGTCAGTTCGGTCTCTTGAGCTTCCCATTCTTTTTTCTTGAGTTCAGCTTCTTCCTCCGCTTTTTTCTTTTTGAGCTCAGCCTCTTTTTCTTGCTCTTCAATCGATTTTCTTGCCTTTTCTGCTTCTTCCTCTTGGGCTTTTAATTTCTGACGAAGTGCTTCTTCTTCAGCCAGAAGCTTTTGACGGGTTGCCTCATATTCTTGAGTTTTTTGTTTCAGTTTCTCAAGCTCCTCTTCCTGGGCTTTTAGTCTTTTTCGCGCTGCTTCCTCTTCTTCTTGTGCGGCAAGCTTTAGTCTCTGGACCTCTTCTTCTTGGGCCTGCAATTTTCGGCGAACAGCCTCCTTTTCTGCAGATATTCTGGCCTTTTCATTTGCAAGATCAGATTCTGCTTTCTTTTGCGCTTTTTCATCAAGTTGAGCTGCTTTCTCATCAACATCTTCTCCATTTTCTTGACTGTTTGCATTATTTTCTCCACCTGCTTGCACTTTTTCCTCATTTCTCCTTGAAGAATCCAAATTATCTGCAACTTTGCTAACATCACCAGCTTTTTCCTCTCCAGCTTTCTCTTCTGCAGGCTCTTCCAATTTTTTCTGCACTTCTTTTACTTCATTCTCTTTTTTGATAGCTTCTTCAGGAGGTGGTTGCGCTTTTTCTTTTGCTTTCTTTTCTGCTTCCTTAGCTTTCCTTTTTGGTGGGCAAATGAGGATGTCAGATCCGTTGAATGGAAAAGTGAAACTTACTCTTCTCTTTCATTCTTTTCTAATGTCTCGATTAGACAGTCCACTATTTTTTCTGCATAAAACCTAAAATCAACATGTGAAGTGCGTTGCTTTGAGAGATTAGTAGTTACATCGCTTCAGGATCAAGCTCTTTCAATTGATCCGAAGGGTTTGACATTTCGAAGTATTCTAAAAAATCGCTTGGTGACTCCAGATCATATGCGTATAAAAAGGAATTCTTCAGCAACGGAACCTTGCTGTCGCCCTTGGGAAGTCGAACCCCAACAAACCCTTGAAATTGAACGTCGAAGGAATTTTCCATCTGCCTTCGATATAATGTTGGGCAATAAACCTGTTTCTACAGAGTATTAATTTTATTTTTTTAGACAACTCAGTTCCGCCTTACTCAATCAAATCTATCGCATTATGAGCAAACAAAAATCGCAGCTTTCAAAATCTCTCAAGCCGAGTCCACAGACCATTGATTTTTGTCAATAAACTTCTCATCCGTGAAACTTATCAGCTAAAAGATCGAACAACACTATTTAGCCATGAGGAAATACTTTGAAGTAATGCTAAAAATGGAAAATATCGCTTCCGATGGGTTTCAACGAGAGCGATTTGTAGCAAAATGCTTGTGGGTATTGGTTTTACCTTTCTTGATGAAGATGTGCAGTTTTTTTTTGTTTCAAGGGATCTATGTTTTTGAAGCTCATCGCGGACTCATAATAGTTAACTGTCAGAATCTTATTTAAAGGTTACAAAAAGCGCAAAATCAAAAATAAAACTATTTCAATATGTAGAAAGTGAAAAATCATGTGCAGCTTCGCTTAGTGTAACCTCTTATAGGTTATTAGAATACTAGTAAGGTGTGAGGATATAGTGCAGGGGGTACCCTGCAGATTAGTGGACTTCGTGACTCATTTCAATACACTTATACCTTTTAAATAAAATCACTTTAAAAGCATCAACACCATGAAAGGTTTCGTCGTATTTTCATGCTTGAT
>ENA-UOTZ01001540-UOTZ01001540.1-compost-metagenome-genome-assembly--contig:-NODE-1540-length-15310-cov-5.201602_pt1 | contig 15310 bp, 5 predicted proteins | sample MGYA00238144_ERZ746983 | MGnify/ENA primary metagenome ERZ746983 (study PRJEB28759, sample SAMN06268863) | compost metagenome | isolation source: single cell | place: USA: California, Emeryville, Joint...
ATTCTGTACTATCAGAAGAGGTGAGTTTGCTTGTTGGACCTTGCTCCTTTTTGTTGTGCTCCCAATTACTGGAAGCCGGGATTTGTTTCTTCATATTATTCTCAATAATATTGTTTTCGGTCGCTTTTCCTTTTTTACTGTCCGAATGTGCTTCTATTAATTTGTCTGAGGCCCAAATATGCTGCAGTTGTTGTGGTTGATTTTCCTCAAGTATTTTAATGTCCTCATCAATCCGATCAATTGGAAGCTGCAAAGTTGGTAAGTTCTTCCTCTCTAGAAGGAGCCTGGTTGCCATTGCATCTTGTGTCTCGGCATTTGAATATATTATTGCTAATTCCTGTTCTGGGATATTTTTCTCTTTCTTGTCAGTAGCACGCTTTTCTTTCGTTACTGATCGAGGACCTTTTCCTTCTTTTCCTTCGATACCTAATTTATTAGGGTTTTCAGTGACTGTTTTAGTGATTGAGTTAGTTTCTCTCTTCGCAATGACCCGGCTTTCGGATGGTGGTCGACTCTTTGATTTATTTTGATCAGGATTAATTCGATTTGAAGCTGGCTGAGAAGGACTTTCATGAGACCTGTCATTCAGTTTTTTTGGAGTTAGGCTGCCTTTGTTGTCATTAAACTGACTGCTCTTTTTGGAATTGAGAGCAGAGGTATTACTCTTAGTGGTTTTAGACTCAGTAAGTAGATTCTTATTAGGATGTCCGTCAGTATGAATCTTTTCTTCATCCATCGAGGAAGGAGGAACCAAGAGTTTTTTATCCTTGACTCCATCTGATTTGGGATTGCTATTTGTATTGTAGGTCAAAAGCTTGGAATCTGCCTGAGAAGGCTCCTTTCCAGTAGCTTTATTATTATTATCTACGCTTTTGGCCTTAGTATTCCTTTGAGGTTTCTCAGTTGGTTGTTCATGAAGTTCACTAGGCATTCGCTGTTTACCTTCTAGTGATTTCGCCGTTGCTAATTCAATTTGATCAATCTTTTTGGCTATGCCCTGAGTCTTCTCAGGATGTGAACTAGCGGGGTTAGCTTTTTGGATTTCAGGTTCGTAAGACAGCTGATTTGGAGCTTGTTTCTTCGAACTGTGTTCCTTTTCAGTCAATATTTTCTCATTCGATTTACCTTCTTCAGCCAACCTCTTTTGTTTATTTTGGTTCCTGTTAAAATTCGAGACTTTTCCTTTTTCTGGTGTCATCTGTAATTCGACTTTCTCTGTAGAAATCTTCTGAGGAGTCATTTCTGAAGTTATGCTTTTTGATTTGATTTTTTCTTTCTTCAGACCTGCACCCAAGCCTAGGTCGGGAGTAGCAGTCTCATGATGAATTGGCTGAGGATTTGTAAAGTGTGCTATATCTTCAGGTTCTATTTGTCTGATTCCACTTTCAAAAATTTCTTCTCCGGAAGAATCTCCTTGAAACAGTGCTGGGTAGTTTGATTTTCCCGGGATTGGGAGTCCATTATCCTCTTTCTCTTGTAACGGATCATGAATTGTAGACGCTTCTGATGATAACTTATGCGAGGGCTTTCCTTCTTTTATCCCTTTTTTGGCTTTTTTATTCCTCTGCCTGCTTTCCGGATTTGCTGTCTGGTGCGCAAGACTATCAACTGTGCTTGAAATTTTTTTGGGAGTTTGCTCTAGATTTTGATTTTCTTGCATCTTTCTTTGCATCCGAAGACCAGCTCCTTCTTTTGATTCATTTTTTTCTTTTTGTGGAGCGCTTTTTTCAAGAGAAGAAATTTCAAGGTTTTCCTTTGGCGTTAAATCGGGTCGTTTTATGTTGTCAACATTATCCTTTTCAAAATTAATTTTTTTCGATGTCAGGTCATTCTTCATTTTCTTTCGACCAATTTCAGAATTATCTTCATTATCTTTCAAAGCTTCCGATTTATCATCTCTCTCTGCTTCTTGAAATTTAGAAATTTGAGCATCTCTCACTTTAGTTGGACTGATTTTTAAAAAGTCAGGAGTATCCTGTTCAGAAACTTTGTGACCTCTCTCCATTTTATCACTCTCTTTGGTTTTAATGGAGATCTCTTTCGCAAACAAACTTTTTGAGACTTCGTGAGGCTGAGTTTTATCAAAGCCTTTTGAATCATTCCCTGGTTTAGTTAACTGTGCATTGAAAAAGAGATTCCAGCCGTTATCAGTATTTTGGCTAGGGTTATTATCGTCCCTACCCATTTTGTTGTCATCTTGATGGCTTTCATTTGTTTCATTGTTTGGGCTTTGTTCAGATTCACTGGAGCTATCCGAACTATCATCGCTGCTTGATTGAGATAGATTTGAGAATTCAATATCTGCTTGTGATTTAGCATGAAATATCGGAGAATCTTCCTGGTCGTTATCGACCTTTTGCTGGCTAAATGGGCTAAGAGCGTCAGAGCTGTTTGTGTTAAAGACTTCTGAGATCTTTCCAATTGCCCCTATCCCAAATGTGTTTGCTCTACCTCGAACAGGCTGATCTTGATGTAAAGCTTTCCAAAAGTCTCCTCCGTCGTTGTTATAATCAGGATTTTTCGGGCTCTCTTTTCTTGAATTAAAGCGAGAGTTTGTTCGGGAATCTTCCCTGAGGCTAGCGAGATTCAGCCAAGGGACTTGTTGTCGTTGTCGTCCCGAATCAGAGCAGCGCTGAGATTCTACTTGAGAAATCGAGTCTAAAAATCCATCTTCTTGATTAGTACCAATGTTTATATCATTTTCGTGGGTTGTATCCGCGTTGTCGCGTTTATAATTTGGATGTGAGCCTCTAGATTGATTTGATTTTTTCTTCTTTTTGATAACAACCGATTCCTGAGATGGATCATCTGCTTTTTGGGTCTGCAAGGAAAGCGTATTTGTATCTTCATCTCGAAGGGCTTGGCCTGTAGATCCTTGAATATTTGAGAATTTCTTCTGGGCCTCTCGAGCCTTAGAATTTTTTATTCCCTGCTGAGCAGTTGAGAGACCAGAAATATCCGTTGTCGGATTTGATTGGGACTTTGATTTGACCGAGGTTGCCTTTGAATCTCCCATGCCATCATGATGCTCTGCTTTTAACTGTTGATTTAAACGATGCTTTCCTGAACTGTCAATAATTTCGAGTACACACGACTCCTCATTTGGCTGGTAATCGATAGATTCTCTTTCCCTCTTATTCTTCTCTCCAAAAGCATCCAGGCGAGCATCTGCAGCATTAGTGCTCGTCTTGGCGCTGGTATTTAGACTGGGATTGGATGTTGGCCTCCCGCCTATCAACACAGGACGAGCATGTGAATCTGCTTTGCTTCGAGGCTCTGATATTCTGGATTGCTCAAGCGAAAAGTTCATCGGATCAGCAAGAAGATCTTTTGCTATTTTGATTAATTCGTTCGATTGCTCGATCGGGTCTAAATTTTGGATCTTCCCGAGATCACTTTCCATATGCTCTTTAAACTTCTCTGCAAGTTTGCGCTCCCTGCGACCTCTTAAATTTTTCGCTGCAGTATTGTTGGTATGTAGAACTCTGCCAGAAACCACTTCTTCCACCTTATGAAGATACTCCCTGCTATTAGGAAGTTTTTCAATTTTTTGTCGAGGGGAAGATCGCGCAGCCATTTCAAATGCCTTTCGGAGCTCAGCCGAAATCCCTCTCTTCACATCTAAATCAAAAAGATGTTGGCCTTCTGGACTCTGATGAGTAATCTTCCCTCTTTTGAAATTGCCGGAGCTGACTTTCTTTTTTTTCATATCAAAGAGCACTCCTATATGGAGGAATCGTATTATTATTGATTCAATAGTCTCGAATGAGGTTATACCATCTCCTTCATATTCATTGTTTTTAAAACTTCCAATGTACAATGAACCATCAGAGTTTATGCTTCTACCGAAACCATTTAGTCTTCCCTCCTAACAAATAAGTCATTTTTCTCGGAAGTTTTTGAAGCATACTTTGAAATGTCCAGCACGAACGGAACCTGAAGGTCTAAATTCGACTGCGAGTCCATGTAGAACGTTTTTTCGCCAAACTCCGAGTAATTTACTGTTATTGTCTTTCAGCGACAATATTCCGAGTCCCTGCCTTTCACCATTTTCTATTTCTCCCTAAATTCAAGACGAATTATTTACAATTGGACATTGCAAGTCTAACTTCATAAGTTTCAGTCTTATTCTTCGCTTTTGGGACCTTAAAGGTTGAAATGGGTAGCCCGTCAGTCTCAACGTTGATCTCTGTCGAAGAAAATTAGAATAGGTAAATACTTCGTTTGCGAAACAAAAAAAGAGAAACCTAAGGTGACTGGTTCGCCTTCTCCCTCATATATTTCATGCACCAAGTTGCCATATTCATAATAACAATATTTCCAGTCGTTAGTACTTGCTGAATAGAATATCCCTTTGCCATGCATTTCCCCATTTTTTAGAAAACCGTGGTATTGATCTCCATTTGGGAAGGTCACTGTACAAAATCCATTGGCATAGTCGTTATCGAACTGACCTTCAACCATACCACCAACCGCAGGGAAGAAATAGCCCTTGCCTTTCATAATACCTTCTTCAAGCTCGCCTAAATTAACTTGAATACGACGTAATGACCTCGATTATACCATAGAAACTATCTCCATTCTTATAAATCATAATTCCTTCGCCATCTGGAACCTCGCTGGTATAGCTGCCTTGATAAAAGTAATGTTCAAACTCGCTAATTGCAGAATCTGTGCAACATCACAATTATCTTACTGAGAAAAGTGACGATTGGTTTACCTTCGTTTTGGTCCGAATGAGATTCCATTACAAAGCAAAACTATTGCAATAAAATTGAGAATTGTCAAAAATTATTGATAAAGATTTATTTCAAGAGCTGTGTGATGATGGTTTCCCAATAGAAATAAAAAGACTTTAGTACAAGTAGAACCTGATTGAAGTTAAGTAAACAGAATTCTGTGTCAGATGAAAAGAAATAAAAAACTCTTGTTTTCGAAAAAGGTTCAAAAATGAGCTTATATTATTTCTTCCATTGATATCTTATCAAACAGTTTTTAGATTACTACTGTTTATTTTGAGAAATTGTCTTTCGCTCGTCTTCCTTTGCTTATGTTTCTCATAATCATGGGAAGTCTATTGGGTTTGAATTTACTACAACCAGTGAAAAAAAGGAGAATTGTAAGATAACGGATTTTAAATATTTCTCTTCAACAAGATGGAAAAATTTGGAATATTGCTTGGCTTACTTTTATCTCTTTTGGGGTTTGTACTCAGGTTAGCCTTTAATTGCTTCACTCCAACATCATAATGCTCTTTTCTTCAAATTCAGCGACCCATGCTCTCCCGGACAAATGACATTAACCCTCGGAGAGAAATATTATCAAGGTCCAAGAAGCGACTGCCTTGGAGATCAAGCAGCAAGCTGCGGGATTGCGAGAATTATCTGGGTAACAGAGGTATTGCTACTTCACCCGATTTTCAGAGTCTAACAATCCTCACCTGAAGGAAAATTGTCCTCAATTAAGTTTACTGATAACTCCACCGGACATTAGTCAAAATGGAACCTATTTTATCCCAAAAATCGAACAGTATTCAGTGAATTTCACCCAGAATGGTATCTCATCCTCGTGAAATTGAATAATGAGAATGAAATTTAGAAACGAACTTCACTTACGCAAAATATTCAAATATTGTCGAGTTGGTAGGTCTACAAACAGAAACTCAATATGTTGCAAAGGTTGTCGCCAATGACTCGACTTCCATTACGAATGGGTAAGCGGAATAAGCTATATTTTCTAATATATCTATGAAAATTTAGGACATTCCAATTTAAGCTCCCTTCGCAGAATAACAGCAGCAAACCCTTGACTTTCCTTTTCTACGCTGATATCGACGCTGGAAACAAAAGCAAACCGACCTACGCTCGACTAAAAGATGAGGTGATTATAATAAATAAATTCTGGGCTTACCTGACTGAGTATATTTCTTTGCAGCTATCAAAGACAGATTCCCCATATGATATGACAATCGTTGGAGGAGATATCGCGTACAATCTAGAATACAACAACGGAACTACGGGCGACAATTTCTTTGACATTTGGCAGCCGCTCTGGACAACGCGTCCGATAGTGTTCACACCTGGCAATCATGATATGTACGACAACTACAACCTGTTGGGCTACAGACTCAAAATGCCTCTTTTCAATCAGACCAAAAACCATTACTACAGTTTTGATGTCGGACTTGCCCATTTCCTTACTCTCGATCACGATTTTTACTATAAAGTAGCTGACGCCCAAACCCAACAACAGATATATAATTGGGTCGAGAATGATCTCATTGCTGCGAACTCTAAAGAGAATAGAACGATCAGGCCTTGGGTGATTGTTTTCACACATCGTCCAATTTATTGCTCTGTTAACTCCATGGAAGATAAACCAAGTGGTCGCTGCTACAATTTCTATGAGACTTATACCGTTTGGGACGAACTCTTTCAGAAATATGGAGTTGACCTTTACTTAGCTGGCCATGTGCATTCATACGAGAGAATGAAACCAATCTACAAGAACCAATCACAACATTACGATGAATCAACTGATGCAGCTGGAGTCCAAATATTAAGTCACGTTTCATCACCAATTTATATTGTAGAAGGTGGTGCTGGTAACGATTATTATATGCCAAGTGAGCCGATCCCTACTTTGAACTACTCAATTATGACTGATATAAATGTGGGATTCAGTTCATTGACAATTGTAAATGAGACTTCACTTTATTGGAAGCGAGTGAAATCATCAGATGGATCGATCATTGACCAGTTCTATCTAAACAAAGGGCAAAAGGGCCTTCCTCCATCCTATACATTGCTTCTTTCCATCAACGTCGCTGTGGTGCTGATATTTTCGATAATTGCGGTGATTCGCTTCCGTTCGAAATCGACCGTGAGAGATATTAATGGAGAAGAGGTCGAGCTGAACAAACCTGTTGTTGCTGTCTAACTCAAGGAGTTTAATGCCTTTTGGAGTTTCCTATTTTATAATCTCCTGAGAAGATAATCTTAGAAAGAAATATGATAGTTATGACTTAACAGTCTGTATTACACTTCATCACATAGCGAAAATTTATGAAATAAGCATTAAATAGCCATTAACGAATTTATAAGAATATTCCCATCCAAATTTTACCAATTTTCGAACGACTCATGGCTATCAAGCCTTCTTATCATTGTAAAGCTATTAAGAATCGATGCTGTAACAACGGAAAGATCAAGTAAGAACCCGTATATTAAACCAAACAAACTGAATAGTATTACAGCTATTTATCATAACGCATTTGCTTCACGTACAGTATTCTTCTGAATCCTCTATGAATGATGTTCTCTTTTTTTTTGATAGACGATTCAATGTTTATTTAAACGGAGATATCCCAGAAAAGGAAATAAAGTTTATTAAAGAAAACTTCAGAACAGAGTTTAATGTCCTAACACGCTATCTCCACTGTGTTGCTTTATGAACTGCTGATGTGCATGTTATCATCATGTACTGGTTCATTACCCGTGAGAGTCAGTAGCCTTTAAACAGGCTAGACTGTAAAATTCAAAGCCAGTAAACAAATTATGCAAAGGAAAATTCATTATCTGTTATATATATCGGATAGTAATGATATATTGTTTTTTAAGAAAAACAAAACAAGATGCAAAAAATTCAACTATTATTCGGCATAATTTTCTCCGTCTTTTGTCTCGTGGTGAGGTAATCCCACTGTTTTCCATGTTTGCCTCAGACTATCTGTTGTTATCTCAGTGATCCATGTTCCCCCGGACAAATGACACTAGCTCTCGGAGAGAAATACTATCAAGGTCCAAGAAGTGATTGTCTTGGAGATCAAGCAGCAAGCTGCGGGATTGCGAGAGTCATATGGGTCACAGATGTATCGCGATTTGCCAAAATTTTTATGAATTAATTGTCTCGTCGGAAGGCACTGTGCCCTCAATTAGCACTAGAAATCAGCGATCCTGCTACCAAGAATCAAAATGGAACCTCCTATTATCCTAAAATTGAACGATATTCGGTGAATATGACTCAGAATGGTAAATTGTGGTACAACCGAAATTAATATTAAAATTAAACTTAGGAACAAACTATACCTATACACGATATGCGAATGTCGTTGAGTTAACTAACATCCAAACAGAAACACAATATTTTGCTCAAGTAGTTGCCAACGATTCTACTCTTATTTTGAATGGGTAAATGTCTCTTTACTTCAGTTTTTTCATTCAAATATGAAATGAAGATCGTTCCAGTTCAAGCTTCCTCCAATGAATGACAGCAAGAGACCTGTGAATATTCTCTTCTATGCCGATTTCGATGCTGGAGTAAAAAGTCGGCCTACTTACGAAAGGTTAAAAGAGGAGGTAACAAACGTTTAAATTTTCCTTGAGTCAACTGGATACATGTATAATTCTCTCTAGTTATCTAAGCCAGATACAGAATATGGCATGTCCATCATTGGAGGTGATCTTGCGTACGACTTAGAAGACAACAACGGAAAGAAAGGCGATGATTTCTTTAATATTTGGCAGCCGTTGTGGACAACTCGACCAGCGGTGCTTTCACCCGGCAATCATGACATGTTCGATAATTACAGCTTGCTAGACTATAGATTCAGGATGCCTCTTTACAATCAAACAAAAAATCACTATTACAGCTTCGACGTCGGACTTGCTCATTTCGTTGCAATAGATCACGATTTTTACTACACAGTAGCTGATTCTCAAGCCCAAGAGAGGATGTTTAGTTGGGTGGAGAACGATCTTATCGCTGCGACCTCCGAGGAGAACCGGACGATAAGACCTTGGGTTATTGTTTTCACGCACCGTCCGATATATTGTTCTGTTAACTCCATGGCAGATAAACCAAGCGGTCGCTGCTATAATTTTTATGGCCAGTATGCTATTTGGGACGAACTCTTTCATAAATATGGGGTTGACCTTTACTTATCTGGCCATGTGCATTCATATGAGAGAATGGGACCAATCTACAAGAACCAATCACAGCATTATGATGTCTCAAATGATGCTAACGGAGTCCAAATAATAAGTGGTGTTTCATCTCCTATCTATATTGTAGAAGGTGGTCCTGGAAATGATTACTATATGCCAAGTGCGCCGATCCCTACTTTGAACTACTCAATTATGACGGATATTAATGTGGGATTCAGTGCATTGTCGATTGTGAATGAGACTTCACTTTATTGGAAGCGAGTGAAATCATCAGATGGATCGATCATTGATCAGTTCTATCTAAACAAAGGACGCAGCGGCATCTCTGGAAAGGATACAAGTAGAATGTCGATTAATGTTGGGGTGATGTTAATGCTTGTGATTATCGCCATAATTCACTACCAACGGAAATCGAGATCGAAACCGATTCCATCAGCTCACATTCACAATGCTGGTGATGAAATCGACTTAAGCAACTCTGTGATTACGATTTAACTTAACAGACTAATTAATTAAGTAATTTATTTGGAGGAGGTGTTGCGATATTTGTGGTAGTCACTAAAATAGAAATCCACGGCAGCTGAATTTATTTATTTCATAAGTTGATATAATTAAGAATGATCTAATTGAACAGCAAAATAAGAGTAAACATTTTATTAACATCATGATAAAAGCAATTATCCAACTTCATTTTGAGGATTAGTAAACTGCCCATATCTCATCCATTGAATTTCAATCAACCAATTTCTCTGTTAAAGAATCCTTTTTAGGAAAGAGGCTGAAAGTAGTTTTCTAAAAATACTGTACACCGATGCCAAGTTAATAATGGCCTTGACAACCTCTTTCTAGTTTACCATTTTAACACAAATCGGAAATATTTACCATGCAGATCAATATAGATTGATCACTCCGCAGAATGCTAAAGCACTAAATCGTCAGCAATATTACTCGCTGAAATTTCAACGAGTTAGACTTGAATTGAATTACAAAAAACATATCGAGTTCAATTCTTCTATTAGCAAGCTTAGATTCAGCTCTATAAAATTGCAAATTACTGTCAAGATTCGTCGCAATGCTCTTGAGAGGTTTCCCCGTTTGAAAGTCAAATGAATGGATATAGCCATCAGACGATACAGCAGCTAGAGTTTTTCCAGCAGGATCCCACTTGACTGAATTCAGAACACCTTTGGTAGTGAAACAGCTAAGCCCAGAATCGAGAGAGGTTTATTCTTACTTTCAGAAGATTTCGACATCACCCTGATAACTCTGTTCTCGCGTATATCAAAGACTTCGACCTGCCCAAGCACGTCACAGGCTGCTAGGAGATACCCATCCTGCTTCCATTCAATCCCTAAAGCCACAAAATTCAATTCCACCCCATGAGGAAAAAAAAGGCATTTCCTACATTCTGTCTCTCCACTTAAAAATTGTTTCTTATTTGAGAGGAGAACCCCTTTGTCTGGATCAAGGAATTCTAATTGGCATGTGTCAACCTTGAAAGAAATCATAGAAAATGACGGATTCCATCGGCAGCAGCAGTGCAAATCTAAATATTATACTCTTGATCGATAAAACAGCTGGGAATTACCTGCAGTCGCGGTTTTACAAATATGCAATATTTCATTGCTAAGGACATTGTGAATAGCACAAACGCCTCGAGAATCAAGGGTGGCTAATCGATCGCCTTGGGGATTGAAATCTAACCTTTGAGGGAATGCTAATGAAACACTTTATGCTCATGTAAAAATTCATCTCCATACAGTTGCTCATTCCCGGTGTCTTTACTCTCTTGACGATCTCTAATGAGTTATAGTCAAAGAGATGATAATTGATTTTTCGATCAATCGATAAGAAGGCGATTTTATTTATCTTTCTATTGATAGAAAGGTCTCCAACGCTAACGTCTTCATTTTGTGGATTAGGCTTAGAGAGACTTTGTAAGGAAGTACTTCCAACAATCTCACCGGAGCTGTAAAGCATTTTGCTTTTCTTTTTGGAAATATCGAAAATTTCAAGAATTGCGCTTTCTCTAAATTGCTGATTCAGAGAGACCAAGTAGTCTGTTTCAGGTATTTTATCCAGGTAGGTATATCCACCTAGGAATTTAGGGCATTTATTAACGAAAAAATTGCGATGGTACCTCCTTTGATAATTTGGGCGCCAGGAAAGGTAAGGCCAGAAGAGATTTCCGACTCAAGTGATTGAATACTAATATTATTCGTGCGATATGTACAACATGCAACTCTCATGTCTGTCCCATCTTGCACGGGCTCTTGATTTGAAAGCTGCTGATCCATTTGAATCGGCTATTCTATTTGAATAAAATTAAATAAATCAGAGTTCTCGAGAAAAGAGATTCGACCCTCTGAGCAAACTTCTATCCAGCAACACTTTGAGATAAGTGATAGATTTATAGTTCAGATGAATGTTGGTTTAGCCTTGAAATTCACATAACATTTCATTTGAGATAATAAGATCCTCATCAGAAGAAAATCCACTTTAACTCATATTGTACTACATGATATCAGTATGCTAAAGTCTCTAAGCCATCCATTTTCCCTCTCTCTCTACTTCAATCTCACTGAAGATTGGATTAACTTTGATTTTCGCTTGATAATTTCATTTCAAATTTCTCATAATTTTCATCTTAATCGTTATATCAAGGATATGTAATTATGTAATATCATTAATGTTAATGGTATCTAAATTCACTTTCTGTTTATATTGAAGATTTTCTTGAGGGAATGCTTAGGGACATTCGAACTCACTGGCTTGATGGAATTTCCAAATGAGTTGATGAGAAGGTAATCAAATATGGATGAGTTCCACCAGCTTCATCAACATAAACGAACAGATTATCTTTGTCTTGGATGATGTCATTGGGAATAAAGTAGTTGCTTTGAACCTTCTTCGAATTCACAGAAATACCGAAATAGCGACCCAGATCAACTCCATTCAGATAGAAATGTCCACGGCTATTTTCAGTGAATCCACTGCCCTCACCAAACTGTAGGATGATGATATCATCACTTTTCATACCGCTTGGGCGATCGAATTTGGTGCGGAACCAGGTGAAAGGAGGAATATTCGCTGCTGAAGGAACCTCAGTCCAAGACACCTCATCCGTGCTGCCTGGTGCATAGACTTGCAATTTCTCGCCGTTTAAGAAGGCGCGATGTCCCCAAGGACCAGAAAGCACCTTGTCGTTGAGTTTCACAGTTCCTATAATACCTTTTTTGTCTTGGGCTTCTGGTCCCTTCTGATTATTGAAGAGGCATTCAAGTCCAAGGGAAACACTGACTATCGTGATGGTGATATTCGTAGTGCCGGGACTAGGAATTTGGAAATACAGCGAAAGTGTCGCGTTATCATTGGTCTTTCGAACGTCGTAGGTTTGACCTTTATAAGCTCCATTGACGAACACTAGCAGCGCATTTGCAGCTCTAGATTCAATGGTTATGTTGTAGTCAGTTACGGAAGGATCGATCTCTGTTTGTGTGGTGTAAACCAAATATTCTGTCTTATCTTTCGTGATAGAGAGTTGCTCCTGAGGGGTAGGATATGATACCATTCCATCGTAGGTTCGGCTTTCTGTATAAGCTTCCCACTTCAGATTAGACGAATTCAACAACGGTACATTAACTCGTTGAGTTGGAATACCTGTTGAGTTAACTTTCGCAGTCTGATAGAGCTCAGTTCCTTGGTTATCGAGTATAGAAACAGATTGCTGTGGAATTGTATAGCTCTTTCCTTCCCAGGTTACTGTATAGTTTCCATTGAAGGTGTTCACCAAAAACACAATTCGGCGTGATCCTGTTCCATAGGCATAAGCCGAGACTTGTGGTGAGACAGCAGTGGTGCACTTGTTCTGTATTTCTGATTGGAGTCGATGTGTCGCACTCGAATTTTGGTACGTCCATCTTTGATTGGCTGCATCAGAAGGGCTCTTGCAAGGCCACATATCCAGCTGGAATTGACTCGTCTCTAGATCAAGACATTGGTTAGAACCAACATTCAAAAGTTGCTTTGTGTCAGGCAACCATTTGAATTGCTGGAATTGGCTAGATGGGTCACATGGCTTGAACTGTACAGGCATCGCATATGATTGACCTTCAAGGCAAAGATTACCATTGTATCGGATAGTGCAAGGCTTATCTCCGCTGTCGCAGTCGGCAATGTCAATTTGCTGCGTTGATTTCGTTCCATCGCAATCAGTACCCATGGCCATTGGAGCACCATTAGTGTCCAGTTTAATAGCGTTGTGGATTTGCTTTGGACTTGACATTAACGCATCGTTATAGGAGATCAATATTTGATGGAGGCGGTTCAAATGAGTTCGCTTTGGCTCGTTTGGCAAGTTGTCCGCGCGGTAATTGGCTCCATCTGCATACATATTCGTCAAACTAGCAGCGCCCCACAATCCAATGTGGTTTCCTCCAAAGTACATGTAGTAGTTGTGATGAGCACCGCCGATAGCAAACCATTTCGCTATCACATTGGCCATATCTTGAGGCGTGCGGTCATCTCCGCTCGCATATGACTCTCTGTCCCACTCTTGGAACCAGCCTTCGTTCTCTGTCCAAGCCAACGGCTGATCCGGCCAGGCTTGCTCGTGCATTTCGGCGTAATCCCTCGCTCCATCATTGAAATTGTAGGTGTTTATCATATTCTTCGCGCTCATGCCATTGCACATGACCCATGGTATTTTGAAATTAAGGCTATCAGCCAATGCTCCAGCCCAGTCAACATATTCTTGTGAACCTTGGTACTCATTCTCAATTTGTGCTAGGATGATAGGACCGCCGTTCTTAGCCAAGAATGGATAAGCCACCATTGCAATCGCTCTTACGAAGGTTGCCATCTGAGTCATCCATGGTTGGTTGTAGTCTCTGAATTTTATTCCTGGGATATCTCTTATCCATAGAGGAATTCCTCCGTAGTTCCACTCAGCACAAACGTAGGGACCGATACGCAAGTTGACGAAAAGACCCACTTCAGCGGCCGTGGCCAAGAACTTGACGATGTCTGCTCGACCGGTGAAGTCATAATTATGAATTCCTGAGGAGATGTCATGGTCATGTTCGTGGAAATTCCAGAACACATACATCTGAACGTGGTTCATACCATCGTCCTTCAATTTCTGGAGGGTATCTCGCCATTGGTAAGGCGCGAAGCGAGGGTAGTGGATATCTCCTCCCAAAAGAAGTGTTCGCTGTCCATCGATGAGAAAAGAGCGACTGTCATAGGAGACATTGTATGGACGGCCTCTCACTGAGTCGTACCAGATGTATGGACCAGAGGGCGCGTCAGCAGAGCATGGTATAGTGATCAATCCAAAGAGGAAAAAATAAACTAAAAGCATCTCTTTTTTTGGGTTAAAATTTAATATCCAAAAATTCCTTTGCCGAATATATCTTGAATGTTAATTAGATACAAGGAACTCAACGGCCTTGAATCGACTCAAGAGTAAATTCTCAAATATAACGTTTCAAAGGAGAATTTGTATCGAATCTCACAGTAGCCATGGTCATCTTTATTTTTTGATGAGATTTGTACCTGCTATACTACAAAGACCTTGCGTAAAGAACCATCAATAGCAGTTTGCTGCTTTTTTTTTTTGGGAGTCTGTTTAACACTTATTTCACCGCGATGGGTCACTCGAAGTCCAAAAAGCAGCAAGAAGAATTTCGTTCCATAAATTTCTCCAGCATGTGAGCTAAGAGTAGATTATGATTGACAATGCTAAATGACCTTTGGCTCAGAGGTGTTAACGATGAGAAATTTATTTTATCTCTGTTATTGGTTACACTCTTTGAAAGCTTTTTTGACTGAGTTCCAATTAGAATCAATCGAAAGAAACGAATGGATGAATGATCAGGTGATGTTCGATATATCCTAGGATATCGTGGCTTTGAGTTTTATTGTCACAAAGGTTTGCTCCTAACTCAAGCAAGAATAGAGTAAGGCCTGTAGATCTTTGCTAGTGCATTGCTAAACTCGAAAAATCATTTTTTTCCAGATCTTGTGTTAAATCAGTACAAGTCCAAGTTTGTTGATTGACTTCATGAATGTATCATTGTTTTGATATCAGAAGTATTATTTAATTTTATCGGTGTTTGTGGTGATATCAGAATATCAGGAAAGCAAAGACGAAATAATGAAGACTGAAGAAAAGCCTCTGGTGGCCACTGATAAGCAGCTTTCTGGTAACAATGAACTATCATTATCAAGCTTAAGCCTCTTCTTCTTCATAAACACTATTAGAAATAGGTTTGGGATCTGGGCAACTTTTAGCTTGGTGCTCTCTGACCCAAAACCAAATCCAAATGTATGATATAAAGCAAAACATAGAACATGCATCTTTC
>ENA-UOTZ01001541-UOTZ01001541.1-compost-metagenome-genome-assembly--contig:-NODE-1541-length-15294-cov-19.005454_pt1 | contig 15294 bp, 22 predicted proteins | sample MGYA00238144_ERZ746983 | MGnify/ENA primary metagenome ERZ746983 (study PRJEB28759, sample SAMN06268863) | compost metagenome | isolation source: single cell | place: USA: California, Emeryville, Joint...
TGCGCACAGTTCTATCTTCTGCGCCTGTGACTAACAATTCACCATTCGTACTGAAAGAGCAGCTTTGCACATCTCCATTATAATGAATTTCTGGTACTACCTGCTTCTCTAATATCTGACTCCAATAGCTATGTTATTCCCATCAGGAGAATGAGCCACACAAAATGCTTCTTTATCAATCTTCAAATCTGGGATCACTCCAAATTTTATCATGTTCGTCTTTGCATTAACGAACGAAGTATCTTTTAGCCAAGCTTCTGTAAAGTTGACACCCTCTAAATTAGCACCATCAAAATTTGTTCCTTCGAAGATTCCATGACTTAAATTGGCTCCTGGAATGTTAAGTTTGCTAAGATCCTTATTGATGAAGTCATAATCAGACACGTTTAGAATAGTAATAGCATTAGCAGCAGCGATTGAAAGTGGATGATGGTTTTGTTGGGAGTGGTTTTGAGCGTTATTTTCTGGTTGAATAACATTTCCTTCTGGCTGATAATCCCCGTGAAAATCTTTAGACGTGCTTTTGGTCTTTTTTATCAAATTAAGTAAGTATTCTTGTGGTATGATCTTATCCTTGACTGCATCAGCAAGAAAATGGACGACCGACGTGGATACTGATCCATTCATAAGAGATTTCTGGTTGATCAGGATTTACATTCCTAAGGATTTCGGTCTCGATTTTTGGGGCTACAAAGTAATCCTGGAAAGATTTATGTGAGAATACAAAAGTCTCGGAACTGCCAGTCTCATCGATTTTTTTAAGAAGAGGGCAAGAAGAGAGGAGCAAAACATTTTCTTCAGAATCTTCCAATTTTAATTCATCATCTTGCTGGATTCGATAACCGCTCAATCTGAGAGCGAGATTTTCTAGTTGCCGTTTTAGATTCTCAAAAAGGAGAAGGAGTTGTTGGCTATCTTTATCCTCTTCTTGGGATAGATTCTTTGAAGATAAGAATCTTTCGACTGCTACCTTGATTGATCGATTAACAAAATTCTGGTAGAGTTGATGACGTCTAACTTTTGTTATCTGCTGATTCTTTTTCTCTTGTAGAATGTCAGAAAAAGATTCTATTAAGATAAATAGAGTCAAAGGGGCTTCAGCAAATTCTTTCAACCCATAAGAAGCGATCGCATCTTCGTATAATTTCACCAAACTCTGGGATTCTGATTCTGAGTCGAAACGCTCGGAGTTTGCTAGTGTCTCCTAAATTTCAGTGTCAAGCTGGTTGAGAACCGAACGTTTTTTCAAATTATAATTGATTTGCTTGTCATTGAAAGGCTGTAAGACAAATTCTGCAAATGAACCTTGGAGTGGCATGCTTGTTGACTCATCCACGGGTCCAAACAGGAGATCTTGTTGAGTAGGACCAGAAAGGGTAATTGAGGTATTTGCGGCATATCATCATCAAATTGTCTCTCTCGAAGAAAGCTGATTTCGGTTTCTGTAAGAGAAAGCTCTCGACGGAGAATTTCTTCGGCTCTAACAGAAGCTGCTGTTGTTGGACTCGTCAAAGTAGACTTGCTGGAGCGCATAAAACTCGAAATATCAACAACAATAGGGAGCCAAGATCTTTCTTCAGTGTCTGAGTATGAATAATCCCATTCAAATAGGATTGCTCTTTGGAGATACTTGCAAAATAGGGTTTTTCCTATGCCTGTTTCTCCTGTCAAGAGTAAGACTTGCAGCTTTGAATCAGAAGACAACAAGTACATCCTCTGTCATTCTAGTTTGAGATAAAGCCCCTGGAAGTCTTCCTAGGGCAGTTTTCGGTTCATTTTGCTGTTGTTGAGAAATTGACGTTCTTGCATTTTGAAAATAAAATTTATTAAATCCACTCTTCAGTGCCTGATCATTCAATTTACAGCAATTCGAAAAGCTATGCTTTATAATTCAATTTGCTAACAGAGATTTCACAACAAATGAGTCTGTTCCATTGGAAACTAACTACTTCCTCGTTGGTACAATCAAGAGCCCTTCAGCAGCCGCGGCTTCAGAGAAAATACTTCTGTCTTTCCCGCATTTTAAAATATTTTAGGTTTAATGTTGATAATTCTGATTTTCAGAGGTTAATGTCACGTATCTTCAAAGTAGGAGACATTTCCGGCGTGAATGTATCTCATCAAATGTTATGATCGACGACGATCATAACTTCTGACGTTTAAATTGTACTCATTCCGACGAATTCATCGCTAAAGTGACAATACACTCAGCACAACACCACTAAACTTTAAAAAATGTGTTTATTCCTCTTCAACTACAATTCAACTAACAACATTGTTCGAGTATTTCGACTTCTTAACGAGTTTTTTCATCAATAACCACGAAACCTATATTATTTCTAATAAATCAATTGATACACCATAAAAAACCAAAGAATACTTTGAAATAAACACCATCTTATATTTGATAGACACCAAAACTAACAAATTCTCATCTCTTCTTGACTAAAGGAAGTCAATAATATTACAATTTGCAGCATGAGAAAATCGAAGCCAAAATCTTGAATATTTCTTTCCCTGTTACCGAGAACACGTCTCCAAACCTCGACCAATCCACGTAGAAAAGTCTCCAAATTATCAACATAATACTAAGGAACAATAACAGCCCCATTTCCAAAACCTCTGTGATCAGATCGATTCTTCTGCGACAGCGTTTCTCAGATTCAGTCTCTTTTTTGCAATACCTAATCACAGCTGAAATCCCCATTGTGATGAACTTATACACCAAGTAACTCAGCGCACAGAACGCGATCATATTCATCCAAAGCTGCGAAGTTCCTACAGTCAGGTTGTAATCCATAATACCGCTAGTGTCGAGATTGCTTTGGCCTATCAACCCAGCGATCAAGTCTTTCGAAGGAGGCTTGTTTGTAAGGCAAGTGTTTAATTTCGTATTGTATATGTTTACAAACCCAACATCAATGATCAGTAACAAAAGCACTTCTTTCACAGCGGAATAGGCCCGCTTTGCATAGCTAAAGCAGGTCTTGGGTCTCTGCTCGTTATCTTGGCCCCTAATATTCCGAATCTTAGCAGGAGAGATGATGCCTCGGTATTTCCGATGTTTTTTTCTGAAGCCAATGACATCTCTCGCCAAAGTCAGCAGATACAAGCAGCCGGACAACACAACCAATATCACCTCCACAACGAATTGAAATCTGAAGAAAGTCGTGTCGGTGTACTTTTTCGGCGTCGATGTGAACTGGTAGTTTTCTATTTCGAACAGCGAGTCATTGTTCAGTGTCAAAAACACAGCTCGCTGATCAAATCTATAGATTCTGCAGTACTCCATAGTGCTTTTATTGTACATTAACTTCGTTACAGACCCGACAGTGTTGTAATCCGCTGTGTAATTTGAGATATTATTCGTAAGGAGCACATATTTGATAGAATCGTGAGTTGTCGAGCTCGAAGAGCCGATATCCTCTCCAGAGTTATAAAATACGACTGGGTAGTACTCGCCTCTAACATTCTTGAAGTAATAAATCGCGTTTCCTAAACCCCAGAATAGTGAAATTATCGTTGCCAGCATTTTTAGAATCAACAGCGCTAAAATCAGCTTTGCCCATTTAGTCAAGGGCTTCGGTTGGTTCCCAACGCTGCTGTTGTTGTCCTGGGTTATATTTAACGCGAGTTCAGTGTCCTCTTTGGCGACGGCAGGCGGTTGCATTGATTTAAGTAGCTAATGAGTTTGAATAATCGAACTTGAATAAAACCAGAGACTGACGATATCTGCTCCACTTTACGAGAACAGCACTTCGAAAAACTGTCCAAACTGGTTCTGTTGAAAATTGGTATTCAGTACCGGAAATCCCACGAAAGAAAAAAAACTGTCGTTTTGCTAGCTAATAGCTGCAAAGGAAAATTTCAAAAAAATTTCAGAAATCCGTTAAAGAAGATTCTCTGAAAGTTTTAGATGAATCCGTACTGTGAAGTAAAAATGTTCGGCAAAAAATTATCATTCAAAACTAACAAAACCCAAACATGAACGCGGAAACTGAAGAGTCGCTAAAAACTTACAATGTAAGCCTTACCAAATTTACTGTATTGATTCTCTCATAGTCAATAGAATCAGAAAAGCCAGACCAAGAAAACATCGACTCAGCGGATTCAGTGCCTGGACAAGACGCTCCTTTGGTCATCTCGAAGCCAAAATGTATGAAATTCTACTGGTTTTGGGAAATTTACGCGAGTTTATTAGATCTGGACGCTAAAGTGATATGGGGAACTTTTCCCTTCTGGTTGCTGATAATAGTGCAATGGATCCTGGCTTTTGGTGTCACGGTTCCTGTAATGATTATTTTGTCATTGCTGTGGCCGATCGCGAGCTTATACTACTACGATGTTGCAAAGACACTGGGAACTGATGTACAAATTCTTTTAGCTTTGATGGGAACGGTGTTGGCTGTATGTGTGTACCCTGTGGTGCTGATACTCACGCTGATTGGAGGGCTACTCATGTGGATCTGTTGGATAGTGAGCGATATTAAAGCAATAAGGAGGAATGAAGAGCGGCCTTCCTTGCTGCCGGAGAAGTATCAAGGACTTTATGGATTTGTGCACTAAGAAAATGAAATTTGTTAACAATAAGACTATATGTACGCATATATTTATGATTCCGTTGTACTTTGGCGGAATGGAATGGTAAGAAAGCTGTAACAATGCTTGACAACTAATCTAATTTCTTACATAATGTCGTGTATGTTAGTTGAGCAAGCTTGTTCATTTGTTTTTTTCCGAGAGGTGGTAATATGAACCGTGCGAAAGACGGTTTTACGAATCTAAGTGTTTAGAAAATTCAATAACCCTTAGCAAATAGCTCTGCGTAAATTTTCGAAAAATTGCCGTTTATTTAATTAAAATCGTTTCATTGCGTAAAGGATGAGATCAAAAATTTGTATGGAGTGAACTTAGGCCGATGAGGATTGCTCTGCAAGTTCCTATTTGATTAGAGCCCTCTCTCTCACTCAAAAGTTTTAGGGCTGTGCAACGGCAATATTTGTTTTATTTTGAACGACGATTTTTTTCTCGCATGATGAAGTTAGAAAATATACCTATCGACAACTAAAAAATAGTACAGTTTACAAATCAATTCTCAACTTTGATAGTATAATATCATATCTAATGATATTATAAATAATCATCTTCCTGATCTACATCATCAAATGAGTCTCTTCCTCCATAATCAGTCGGACTATAATTTGGAATTCTGACCCCCTTGTTCGTTGGTTTTTCACCCAATTTCTCACTTGTATATCGTCTGTAATATCGGAAAATGTAAATAGAACTCAGGAAGAAAGTTGCAGCCGCGAGTAGGTATAAGAACAAATTGAAAAGTCCCTTCGGAGTGTATTTGATAACTTCTGGTTGCTTTGTCTTGAGTATATCGCCGAAAACTAAGATAAAAAGCCAATTAAAGCATTCCATATAATTCTCAATTACCTTCATCAGCAAAAGTGAAGAGAGACCGACCATTTTTATTCTTCATTTCAAATGAAAGATGACACTCTTCCGCACTGATGCTCGCGTTGTTCACAAGCGTGAAATAAAATTTCTGATAAGTCCTCTTTTTGATTTTTAAAGTGTTATTTCCAAAATAAGCCACTTGAATGTCATTTCCATTGCTCGCTGTCTTGTTTGTAAGCTGAATAAATTTGGTTTTATTGGTGATGTGCAATAAATCATGATGCTTTGAATGACCATGCGTTTGCAATGGTTCAGTACCGTTAGGAAGAGCTGCTACATATCCGTGGTAGTAGTCAAGGTCGTAGTCGTGAGCTGCCAAGAGTACCTCAGGAACAAGAGACGCGTTTGAAAGAGATTTATAAGTGACGGTAAAAGTAATGTTGTATTCGACATCAGTCAATGCATCGTTGTAGATCTGCAACCCATAAGTCGAGACGTTGTGAGTGAGGTTTCCAAGGAGAGAAGAATGAATCTTCATGGCAGCTGGGTGGTTCTGCTGATATTCAGTAGCATAATCGATCCTAGTTAGTAGATAAGCCATGCAGTTCGGAGTAAAGGCCTATTACATTATCTTTGGGCCAAGGATCCGCATGAGGTAGAGGATTGGAGGGAAATTTTCCCTAGAGAAAAGCGTATTAACCTCGGTTATAATGCTTGTATTCTTACTCGAGAATGTCCCAAAAAGTGAATCGAGGGGGAAAGAATTTATCTGATTCGCTGTTCGTACTTCCCAGCTCAGGGCTGAGAGAGAAAATTCCGAGTGTTCCAGTAACCCAATCACTCGCTTCTCCATTTGCCGTGTAATTTATCATCTCATGAGCATTTCCGAACCTGTAAAAGACATTACTTACTACAAATCATGAGAAAGAGCCTGCTATTACCTCGCCTTTTTATGAAGCTGTGCGTTCGCTTTAAATTCCTCGTAAATCTGCCACAATGTGAGATTGTTCTTCAGAGGGTTTCTTCTGTCATAGTTGAAAGGAGCGATCCATAAATTTCCATATCTTATTAAATCATTCATTGCCACGAAACTCGTAATTGGGAGAATACGCATGGAAGTTAATAACCGCGCCGAGATTGTCTTTGAAAAGCAGCACGAAATCTCTCACCGCAACAGTTTCGCTCTCAGAAAAAGGGTGCTCTCCTCTGAATTGCTCATCACAAGGATCGTCGCTACTGCCAAGCTGATCCAGTCCGAACTTGAAGTCATAGTTTCTATTTATATCCACTCCAGTCTGCTCACTGATAATTATATCCTCTGTTTCAATTGAACTAATAAAGCGTAATTACTCTGCTGTTGTTGCACAAAATTTCTTCGAAGAAGGTCGCCTGTTCTTCCTAACCCAGGGATGAGGGTGTGTTTTACCGAAAGTTTCTTCGACTCTCTTATATCCATCAGTGTTTACGGCTGGAATTATCCAAATCACATTATTTTTTAGTATTTCCATAATCTCTGCATCTCCTTGGTTATACTTATAGATTAACTTAGCCAGAATGTACAAGTTCATTGTCAAAGAAATCGGCTCTCTCGAATGATGCAAACCTAATGAGATATGCTAACATGAAATTCGCTTGGAAACGCAGGTGTTACTTGTCAATAGCATCATCCCTTTATCCTTAAATGACTCTAGATCACTTTCATTTCGATTGCCTATGAGAGTAATCAGTTATTGGCATGAGAGTAAACTCGTTACCAATTTCAGTGATTCCAAAAGCAAAAATAGATCGGTTTTCATAAGTTTGGCCAATTCTTGTTAGATTCACAACGAGATTGGGAAATTTCTCTTTGTAGATCTTGATAAATGTGTATGCCTCATCAAGAGTGAAAAATCCGTTCTAAACAATGGAGGGTGAGCTGCTCTTGGTGTAGGAAGGAAGTAATACCATTGATCCGGATTCAAATAACAGCTGATATTGCTCCCATTTGGTTTGATTTAAGCTAAGTTCGAGCATCTCATTCACTGGGAGGTATTTTGCAACTGTAGGAGATAATGCGATAGCAAGTATCAGACAGAAAACCGAAAGTTGAGGGAATTTCAAGCGATTCATGACCTTTAGTGTTGTTTTATTGAATAAGTAAGGCAATAATTTATAGTATAGTATCACTTTTCGTAGAATGTGTCCTTTTTCAAAATTGTTTAACATGGCAATAAGCAGCTTCTCTTGATTTTTTGAGCCATGAAGGGACGGAGGGTGATTAGTTGCTGATATTGAGTTCTAATATTTTCATCAATTTGAATTTGTGAAAAAGAAATTTCCTAATACCAATACTTGACGTTTTTTGATATAAGAACATTGCTTGAATGTCGTAGCGTTAAATTCAGATGCTAAACACTTCGAAGACTATAATATAGGAAAAGTTTGGGTCGTCTTTCACAGGGTAGTTTTCTTATGAGGAAAAAATGTAAATCATGCGTTGCTCATATACAGTCCCAAACAGTGAATCAACATCAGCGAATATATCAACAACTTCAAGATTCCTTCTAAAAGTGCTCATCACACACAGATAATTTACCTCCTGTGATCCTCTTGTGTTGTTCGTTTAAGAATCCGAACAATCATCAATACAACCACCATCACTGCATGTATGAGATAATCTTACTCTAGCAATGAACTCTGCCTCTATACTCTAAGATTAGTGTATTTTTCTTCAATGACCTTTGCTTTTGCTCTTATGTCTTTTGTGAAGTGGCTTTCTATTTCTCCAGCAGCAACTAACCCCGCGAGAAGCCCGGTAAAAATTCTGTATGCTCCACCCATTTTCAGTGGAGATTTGTAAGCCAAGAACATAGATACTGGAATGATAGGGACATACGAAGCTGTTCTGATCTTCAATAGAGCTTCTTGAAGATTTTGGTGCTCTTGCAAATCTGCAGGAGCTGCTGGCTTTCCGAGAACGTCGTTGTATTTATAAAGGAACATAAGGCCGTGCTCAGGCTTCTTTTCCATCCAATAATTTATATAAAACTTTGCCTCTTCAAGTGAATTGTCCTTGTCAGCCATTTACAAATCCTTTGAGTATCTTTTAATTTTTATTTAATTAAATGTAGGGCTTACCAATACGCACTCACTTAGCCACCTTAGCAATTGGCAAAACTCTAATTTTCAAAACAAATTCCTAAAAATTCAACTTTTATGAGCATCGTTTGCTAAGACTTAAACCTTGCTTTCTTCTATTTTCATCATTTCAGGTTCCTTTCGTGGCGCGCCTTCTTTCTCAAGGATTTTCCAATAGGAGATATTTCCTTGTAAGTCTAAAAAGATCAGATATCCTTCTTCTTCCAGACATAGGATGTTGACAATGACGTCCTTATGCACATGTGTCCAAAAGAGAGGTTGGAACCCGTCTGCATTGTAGACTTTGACCAGTCCATTGATAAGTCCAACGATTATCAGATCCGATTTTTTGAAAAATTTCACAACAGAAACCGAATCTTCGAAAGAGACATTGATCACTCTGCTTGGAGTGGCTTCGATATGAGATGTTATACAGACGGACTTATCGAATCCGCCAGAATAGAGCAGTCCATGGACAGAAGCTATTGAATATACTCCCTAGTAGGTGGTTAGAGTCCTTTGAGAAAAAGAAAGCATTGTTACTTTTTGGTCATGTGCTTGGATTGAATAAGCAAAATCCCATTTTGGAACCGCTATCTTGTCATTAAAATGGAAAAACTGAATCGAACCGTCTGAACAACCAGCAGCGATCAAAGGTTTTCCGCTAGGAGATACTTCAATAAGCGCCTTGCTAATATTTTAAAAATTTTTACTGCAATTCGAGAGCTTTTATTGCAAAAATAGCGCAAGTGGCTTGTCCTTGGGATTCAAGTACAATTTTACCCTGGATTGGATCTTCTTTCCATATTTTAAAAAAGCCTATCGATAGGTATTGATGAGATCAATGGATCTACGAAAAATCTTGCCATCTCGACTTGCTGTAACAAGCTTTGAATCCAAGAACGTCATTCTCGTTATGCTCTTCTCGTGGCAATCAGGAACGATAATCTTTCCTCCTGTCTCGATCGCTCCAAAGAGAATCTGTGCTTTTCTAAGAAAATTAATAGGAGTTAGTTCATTACAAATGTCGAGGCATGTTACTTCTCTTGGTTTGTGTAAGCAATTGCTAAAATCTGCTTGCTCACGTTGTATACAATCAGACTGCTGACCTTCCCGTCAACTTTAATAACTTTATTCATTTCAGGATCTCTTGCATTGAACAGCATGACTCTTTCCGAAAACCCAACAGCCAGTATTTGGTGTTTCAAATCCAATACCACAACATCAACAGCTTTCTCTTGAGTGTTCTTAGTGAGTTGCTGTATATTCTCGCACTGCAAAAGAGCAGACTGATTCTTAGAAACGCTTCCGAATATTAAGTAGAGTGATAAGCTATAGAGATTACCTGCGACTTACAATGATACAGGTCATATTGTCACATCCGATCCCAGCTACATCGTGATTTCGTTAGGACAAAAAACCTAAAATATGAATCTTTACTTGAAGAGTCCGGTGCTAGCAGCGTATCCAGCAGTTCTTCAGCGATCCGACTCGGGAGGATCTCTTTCTTAAGCCGAGTCCCAACGAAATCGATGATAAACTGATTCGTTTTGACCTCCCAAATCCCATCACAGCCGAGCACAATGAACTCGTCATCTGGGGTTAGAGTGCGTTTTCTCACATCGGGTACTGCTATAATCAGCTGCTCATCGACCGGCAAAGCGGGATTAGCTTTAAACTCAAAATCTCCGAGAGCTCTCGAGAGATTCAGGTTGCCATTCACTCTTCCTTGTGCCGTTATGAACCCTCCTGCTTTAAGTATCCTTTCCGTTTCTTTTGGATCTCCTGGCTTGTGGTCTATTGACATTTCTACTGCTTGTCCTTTCGATGAGAGCACACATCGAGAATCGCCAGTGTTCGCAACGTAAAGCACGTTCCCCACGACCAAAGCCACGTTTGCAGTGCATCCTGCTTGAGATTCAGCCAAGTAGCCGAGACTAGCTCCTTCAGATTTGATTAAATTCAATTCCGTTTTTCCTACGGGAGTTGACATTAAATAATCCATGTAAAGGAAAGTCTCTTGAAGAGCATGCTCATAAGCCTTTTTTTTAAACGATTCGTTTTTTAGCAGCTCCTCAACGAAATGTTTTGCGACGAATTGCGAGACTTCCTTGCCTATGAAAAAAAATTAAAATAGTTAGACGCCTGATCCCTCGAGTAAAGCAATGTATAAAACAGTGTATACCTCCATGACCGTCAAAAACGCCGAATATGTGGACATCCGGTATAATATTGAATTGAGCTATATGCGCATCTTCCATGTGGACTCTCCAGCCTGAAAAGGACACGAATTAGATAACAATAATCAAGATTTGAGAGTTTAGTAAAAAAGAATGTGTTAATAGGGTCTCTTAAGTCTAACCTTGCATCGACGAGATTCCATACTGAAGGTTCTGGTACTTTCCGTCTTCAGAGTGTTTTTGGCGGTTTGGTGTCGGAAGATATATTCCCATGGCCAATTTATTAGTAGATTTAATATTTACTTTTTAATTGTCTGATGACTATTGAAAAATTCATTATCAAAGGGATTAGCAGACTGTCAAATCAAACCAAAAGTTCATAAAGGGAGTTTGTGAACAAATAATGCTTCGCTTTCGTAATTAAATCAAGTACATCGATACAATTTAAATCGTGTAATCGAGTAAACATTAGTAATTAATAATAATATCATTGCTGCATTTGCAAGGATATCGAAAAAAGTGATCCCAAAACTGATACGATAACGTTTCTTTGCCAAAAAATAATAAATATTAAAATAGCAGCTGTAATTCACGATTATTTCTGTTTGAGCGAACTTTTTTTGTCATGAGCGCGAAGGACGCTCGAGTTTAATGGAGTTATTGAATCCTTAACGGATTCTTTGCGTTTAGAGAATTTATCCTCCTTTTTGCTTCCTTCCTCAAGAGTTTTCGTAGTTTTCTCAAAATTGCTATCTGGAATACTTCCAAGAGTGACTGGATGAGAAATCGTATGACTCTTCGCGCGAGATCTACTGCCCTCCGATTCAACATTATTAAGACTCTGCGATCTACAAACAAACTTTAGCACTCTTTATCAATATATTCAGTGTACTTCAAGTTTTTCGTGCCAGCTATTAGTGGAGTAGAGTCAATCGGCACCTTTCCAATGCTGGTTTTTCCATTTCCTTTCATCACAATACCACTGCTTGTGGTCGATTTAATCTTCATTGATGGACTTACCAATGACGTTCCCATTTTAGGCTGCTTAGAGTGCTCTAACACTTTCGTTGAATTGAGTTTTACTCCCTTATATGACTTTCAAAAGAAATATTATATTATTATTTTCATGTATTTGGAGGTGGCAAATACTAAGCGGCGATTTTCTGTTCCAGTTTGAGTCTGCAGATAGTCAAATTTGCCTGGTAGGCTCATCCGTTTCTTGTATTCTTCAAGCTCTTTGGCCTCGCGGCTTCGTAGCTCTTCCTCTTCTTCGAGCTTAGCTTTTTCATCTTCTTGGCAACTTGGAATCGGTGTTAGAAGCACCTCTTGAAACGCTTTTGCTTTCTAAACAACTTTATATTACTTCAGAAATTCATAGAACAATTACCCCAGAAACCTCTTTATCTAAGTCCTGAGCAAGTCGCTTGACCAACTCTGCGAATTTTTTTATATTCTCCGTGTCGTCAGGAAGTAGAACACCTCGGATTTCAGCAAGATGACTGGCTAGCTTCCTTCGTACTTGAACGGTTTTATCCGCCTTGAGTAGAAAGATTTGGTTGAGCAGGTTTTGTTTGATAAATGTCCTCGAAAAAATTTCTCCGAATTTCAAAAACAGGTTAATGAATGCGATTCTCATCTGATAGCAATTGGAGTTGCAAAACTCTTCGATGAAGACTTTCATTAACTCTTTGAATTTTAAAGACAGATAGTTTGTCCGCATAAACTTCACTAGCATTTCAATAGCTTTTTGCCTTACTTCGTTTACGCCCTCTTTCACTTGGTTTATTAAATACGAAGCCAATTTTTCGTTCAGCTCTTTCATATCGAAAATCTCGTAGTAGATTGGAAATCCCTCCAAGAACTTGATTTCCAGTCGCCAGTTATGATATTTACTCAGGGCGTTTCCAATGCCTAGCACATCTTCCAGATACGATTTTGTCTCAGAGGCTTGACTGAATCCGTAGTCTTTTGCTTCTTTCTCCTTTGATTCTTTCAGCTCCTTCGAAGGACTGTCTGATTCGTTAGTTTTGATTTCCTGGAAAATTGCTGTAAGGTCTGACAGTAGAGGCACTAATTTGGTTAGTATTTCAGGGTCTTCCTCTTTAAGAAGTGCCTCAAACACTTCTCTGAGGCCTTTGCAGAGGTCCGCGGAAGCAAGCACCTTACAAACCTGTTGAAATAGAGTTAGATGAGTTAGTTCTCATGGTTACTTCGAGAAAGCAGACAACACATTTAACTTTAACTTCTTTACAGGGATCCTTGAACAGTTTCGCATAAATTTGCCTCAACTGATCTTTGGCCTCGAAAAGTGGAATCATCGCTGGCAGATTATGGATGAAATTCTTTCGGACCTCTGGTGATCTGTGAAAAGCTGTATCCTTGAATAGGTTATTAAAAAATCTTGCCACGTTATTGAATACTTCATAGAAATCCTGTACGACATTAAAATATGCTTTTTCCTTTGAAATAAAAGGCTGTAACTTCCATGGAATTTTTGTCAGGTACACCAATTTCCCTCTTGAAAAATTACCTTATAGCAGATTTTTCCGATCTGATAAGACATTTTACGAGCAACATCATCGTTAGTTGTGCTACAGAAGTCCAACAGCGTTCCAGTGACCCTATTCTTCTTGCATTCGTAGCTCAAAAGGTCTGTCATTTCGATCAGCACGTCCAAACTCGCGAGTTTTACTTGCATTTCCGTATCATAAATAAGTTCAATGACCTAGCCACACAAACATTTTGACTCTATTTCCTGTCGAATTTTTCGAGGTCTACCTTATCTAGAACTTTATCCTCAGCAAATTCGCTTCCCACAGCCAATGTAACTTTCAGCAGGACCTCTTGCACCATGATTTTCCTCACCTCAACGTCCATATCCAAGCACAGGCTCAAAGCACGATCAAGTAGCGACTCGCCAAATCTATCTTTGAATCTCTGTAAAATAGCTTTCACTCATTAAATTTTGTATGAATGGTCACCTCTGCGATGAACCCTATCATTCTAGCAGCAATATATTTGCTCATAACATGCTGACTTGATTCCGAAAGATTGTTTATCAGAGATATCGTTTCTTTTTCGACGTTCTCGAACTGAATTTTGTATAGAAATTCGTTAAAGAGCACCACCCAGCTGTCTAACACAGGCTGATTCCAAAGCTTCAGCATACTTAATGTGAGTCGATAAAGGCTGATAAGCTTGTCTGGAGGAAGCTCCTAAGACATTTGGGTAAATTTCTCAAAAAGCATGCTAGTACGCTTGTGTTGATTAACTTTGAAATACTTTTGGCTGCTTCTATTTGGTACTCTTCGGTTTGGTTCATGATATCAGACTTAAAAGAAAATCAGTGGCGGTAAACCAGCTTCAAGTACCTGGATAAAAAGGAAAAACTTATCGAACGCCTCGCTTTCAAGAAAAATTCGCTTCAGGTTTGAATAAATCTGTGGTTTTCGATGCCAATTGGAATTAAATGTTTAGGTTTCTCCTAATAAATCAAAGAATACAGCATATTTCTGTATCTGTTGCCCTTTCTGGAGGATATGCACTGAACGCTTAACCTCATTTAAATCTTCTTCGAGCGTGAGTCTTTTGATTTCGTCTTCCGTCTAATCACATTCAATTGTTTATCAGAATTACTTTGGCAACGGGAAAAACGGAAACGAAGAAACTTAAAAAAGAGCGCGAAAGGTAATTACTTTGTTGCTGGTGATAAACTCATTGCTAGTTTGAGCGTATTCATTCAACCAAATATATGACTCCATACTATTTGTTCTTTTATTGCTTAGTTATTTAATATAATTCGCTTTATCGATAAATTAAGTTCATAATAAATCGATTCTGAGAATTGTTGTAGACTCATTAGTCACGTAAAATACAAGGGATTAGAGTTAATATAAGCTCGTGATGAAAAGAATGGCTTTATAAGGGGTTAAACAGTCGCATTATTGTCGAAAAGTGACCTAACTAATGAATTGGAACTTGTATAATGATCAGTATAGTCGTAAGATTTTTTTTTTTACGAGTGGGTTTAATTGAGATGGTGGTTGAGACGGAGAAGATTGAAAATAATGACAGCGAAAGCTTTTTTCTAATTGTTCATTTCTAAAAAAAAGTAGGCGATAGAAATCACTATCAGAAATAAATAACAAATAATTAAAAGGTCGAAAGTCATGCGAGTTTTCTTTTTTTTTTTCACGAGAAAAAGTGAGAAGATTCTATTTTATTATGGATGAGGTTGGGTATAGTATTTATAGAATTGAGCCTGGATGGATGAATTGGTCATTGAATTTTAGGAATCTTTTGAGAACTTGTACTTGTGTCAGTTAGATTATGAACCCCATGTAGAATTATGGGCAGAATCTGATGAAAGATGAGGGAATAATGGTTGGGTTGATGCATTCAAGTGATTAGAAAAATAACGTTAACCTATAGCCAGAAAATTCGAATTTTGTTAAATTTTTTTGTGGGAAAAAATTCAGGTAAGAAGCGAAAAAAACTAAAAGAATCCACATGAGTGATGAGATTGATTCAGCAAAACTCAAAATTGTGCTTGAGGAGCGCACTAGTTTAGATTTTAATGAACGTGATCGAG
>ENA-UOTZ01001542-UOTZ01001542.1-compost-metagenome-genome-assembly--contig:-NODE-1542-length-15294-cov-15.496681_pt1 | contig 15294 bp, 12 predicted proteins | sample MGYA00238144_ERZ746983 | MGnify/ENA primary metagenome ERZ746983 (study PRJEB28759, sample SAMN06268863) | compost metagenome | isolation source: single cell | place: USA: California, Emeryville, Joint...
GATGAGAAAATTCGAATAGGAGAGAACAGTGAAGCGAATTTAGATTTGGAAACGCTCTTGGGAGTCTCTTATTGACACATTCATTTCTAGCTTGGTGGTTCAGTTTGCTGTTTTGAGATTCTAATACTTTGTTACATTTACATGGAGAGAGGAAGAAATTGAAATCACAAACTTTTATTGGAACCAATTTGATCTGAAAGAAATTACAGATCGGTAGCTTTGGGATTGCGAAAAACCCACAGTTGGGTTTCTATTAACACGTATGTTTTTTATGGAACCTTTACCAAGTCTGAATTATTAGAGAAAAGGTAAATCTCTTTCTCTCTCTGTGTAGAATTTTCAGAGTCGTCTATGTTTGTTGAAAGAATGAAAAATCCTCATCCTATTGAGCAGTTTTCTAACAGAGTCAACTTACAATCAACGCTATTCTCAATCGTAGAATTCACCAATTACCCTTATTTGGAGCTAATACCATTTCTTGATAAGACTTAATATCGTGTTAATTTTAGCAATTAATAATTTTTTGTTCAAGTAGGATTCAAGAGCAGATGCAATTATTGCAATTTTTACGAATAAATTTCAAAGAATTTTTCTTAAAATGCGGTCTACGGTTATCCTTTCATATTACGCTTGGATATCAAGGAAAGCAAGTAAGTCTTCCATGTAAGTCAATTCCTTTCCAATCATGAAGGAGAGGTGTCCCATTGGGTAGTATCTAAGTTGCTTATACTTGGCATTAACCAAATCTCTGACCCATCTTTGCGCATCTGGTGGTGTCGCGAGCAAGTCATCAGTCCCAACAAAGAGACCCACTTCTTCAGTAACTAGAGCCGGATTGTATTGAGGAGGCTTTGACTGGCCGTAAATCTTGTAATTATCAACTCCGTAGTCATATTTCTGGAAGCTACCCCTAGAGTTGATCGCTTGTCTCCAATGAAGGAAGTCCTGAACACTGGTTCCCGCTGGGAAATGTCCTGCGAAGCGATCCAAGATGTTTTGGTTGTTTGCCGATGATTTCTCATCAGAAATCAAGCTCATGCCGAAAGAGCAACTCCATGAGAAAGTCTTGCAGAAAGCTCTTCCTGCTTCCGAAGAAAGCCAGTTTGGTAAGAAAAGACCGTATTTGGCGACTTGTTGGAGAAGTTGAGGCAACAGAGGTAACTTAGCCATGGTCAAAAGCAATGAGGATCTGACGTTACCCATGTACGTAACAGGACCCAAAGCAGCGAATTTTCTAAGATTGTTGACGATCTTTGGGTTTCTTCCTGAGGGATTAGAGAGCGCAGCCCACATTTGGGTGGTACCTTGACTGTGACCAATGTAATTGATCTTTTGCCCTGTGAAATTTGCGATGTAGGAGAAAGCGGCAGGGAGATCGTGCTCAGACATATGTTGCCAAGAGAATGCCCAGAAATCCGTTGACTTGGTGGAGTCGAGAGAAACGTGGTCAAGTGAGTATTTGTTACCACGAGAGTTACCGAGCCAAATATCGTATCCTTTGTTGGCGAGAACGAATGCTGGAGCAAGATGCTCTTCGTTGACGATCCAGGAGTCAGCGCTGTCCAAGAGACCGTGCCACATCAAGACAACAGGCTTGTTGGGAGCGATGGTGGTGCGTTTAGCTTGGATTCTGAAGATGGTGAGTTTGTATCCGTCATCGGTGATGATAACGTGAGTTTCGACAGGGTATCCATAGCAGCGGGCAGTGTCAACGAAGTTGCTGGTAGCCAGTTTGCTCATGCAGTCTTGAGCGACCACAGTGGAGGCAAGAACTGCGGTGAAGAGGAGGATTGCGAGGTAAGCTCTCATCCGGAATAACTTTGTGAATATTTTATTTTTATCAATGCAGACTCAAGTTTAAATAGGCTGCTCAAATGAAATTCTACATTTAGCTATTTAGAATCCTTTTCAACAAAATTAAAGCACTAGTTAGAGAATAAGAGTAAGATTGGGAGTTTTAGGCCACTTCGATTCTGAAACTTGGTAATTTCTCTCATTTAAGCGAGAACTCGGACAGAAGGAGCTGGAAAGGTGGGAAGAATGGGAGCGGTTTATGTGATTCTTTAATTTTCAGAGGAGCGTGACGTCAAATTTCTTCCTTAAATTTCAGCATTTTTTCTGACTTCATTGACGTCACTAATGAAACCTGAGAACTAAAATTACATTAAAAGTCATGAAGTTGAGTTACCTTCTTCCTGGCTTGCAGGTGTGGTTTTCATGATCCCTTGAAGGAATACATGTGAATGGCTTCAATCAGAAGGGATCTCATTTATTTTTTTAATTTTTTTTGCAGAAACACTCATTTTTCATACGCCTGGAATGGTTCTACCATTTCAGGTACAGTCTGTCGTGTTTCCTTTTGTTAAAATTTCAAGCTTCCTCCGCAAACTTCTGATGTTTACGAGACGAGCTGCACGGCATCAGTTACTTGTGATCAGAATTACTAAAATTAACTTGTCCCATTGATATCTCAGACGTTTTAACTGAAACATTGCCCAAGCAAGGAATATATCCAATCGACATTCAAATACTTTTGAATAATGGTTTAATCCAATGATTGTCAACATTCGAACTGAATTTTTTTTTTTTCAAATATTTTGAGAGCGATTGCACTCATTTATGACAGATTGTACTTATTTATCAGCGATCACAAATGATAAATATGATATATTGCTCTGACACTACAATGTGTTTCGGTATACTCTCTTATCGAAATAACATATTCACATTAGTAAATTCAAAAATATCAAAGAAAATAAATAATTCCAATACTCTGAAATTAAAATTCGTTTTAATTTTCTGAACCACCCGGAGCTCTGTGACTCTTGATTTCAGCTTTCTGAATTTTATTACGTTTTAACTCGACTATTTAAATCGGCTTGAGTCTCCATTAATAAAACAAGCGAAATTTGACCCTAAAAGCCTAAATGCGCCTTCCAAACACCCTCGTTCTCCTCACAGCATTCCTTCTCTGCAGTGCTGTCGCTGCCACCAGCTGCTTAGACCGCTTGTCTACAAGCAACTTTGTCGACTCTGTCACCTGCCTCTCCTACCCCGTTGAAACCCACATCGTCACAACCGAAGACGGACACAAGCTCACACTTTACAGAATTCAAGCTAAATACTCAAAGATCTCTCCCAACAAGCCGGTTACCTTGATGTGGCATGGTCTTATCGACAGCGCTGACGGCTGGATAATCAACGAAGAGCGCATTGCCCCTGGACTAGTCATGGCAAATAAAGGCTACGACGTCTGGTTCGGCAACTCCCGAGGAAATAAATACTCCCTTGGCCACACTTATCACGACTCAACCAAAGATACTGAATTCTGGGAATTCTCATGGCAACACATGGCCCAATACGATCTGCCTGCCGCCTTCAGCTACATCGCCAAGCTCACCGGCGAGAAAATCAACTATATCGGTCACAGTCAAGGTACCACGCAAATGTTCGCGGCGCTCTCTGACCCAGCTGGAAGACACCCTGCGATCATCAACAACCTCAGGAAATTCGCTGCGTTAGGTCCGGTCGCTTACTTAGGAAACGTCAGATCTCATTTAATCACAACTTTGGCACGTACTCCTCTCTTGGTTCAGCTCTTGCAACAAGTCGGCAAATACGGAGTGTTAATGCCAAACTGGTTCTCTTCTCAAGGAGGACGCGCAATCTGCACAACTTTCTCTTGGACCTGCTCCCTTGGATTGAACTTGGTCTCTGATGACAAACCAAATACGAACAATGAAGCAAAATATGATGCTCTGGCTGGACACTATCCTTCTGGAACAAGCGTCATGGATCTCCAGCACTGGAAACAAGCATTGACCAATGGTGGTGAGTTCTCGAAATACGACTATGGATTCTTTGGAAATCTCCAAACGTACGGTCAAACCAAGCCACCGAAATATGATGTCACGCTTATTCAGGAAGACGTTGGCTTGTTCGTCGGCGCTGATGATTTGCTCGCGACCCCTGCCGATGTCGGGAAACTCCGCAGAGACATGGTGAACGCGAAGACAATGATCAGATACTACCCGCTCGGCCATCTTGGCTTTTTCCTTGGTAAAGAACTCAGTTATATGAATGATTTACTCGAGTTCCTTGATATCAAACAATAAGAGATATGAAAAGATTATATACATATATAGTAAAACACCATAGGGCTTTTACTAAAAATTTTAGGAAGGTCACCTTTTGAAAAAATTTTAGAACAGAAGTAATAATTGAGAATGCATTGATACCCTCTTGTGAGTGTAATGATTAATAACAGAGACGAAACCAAAGCCTCAAATATGTCAACTTAGTGTAGAAAATTGTTAGTATCGGCTCAGTACTAAACTCATTAGACCTCTGCCATGAGATCAAGCTTTCACCGTTGAGCTGTTTTCTTAATAGATTATCATGTAGTTGAGTTTACGTTGATATTGAAGAACATTACACAGTTTGAAAATGGCTTTTCCCGGACTTTCAAACGATTAATTAAGTCTACATTTTATTCGAATTAAGCGAGGGGATATTTGATTTGAAGCCCGCTAAAACTCACTCATATCAATTGAAATCCCGCAATTCAAAATAATAGTTTAAAAATCAAAAAGAAAAGGAAGATCGTTCTTATTCGTGGTACATGGACACTCTTTGGGTAGACAAACACAGACCAAGAAATTTGGAGATGCTTGACCATAACAAGCAACTCAGCGGCACTTTGAAGAAGCTCTCGACCTCCATCGATTTGCCTCATCTATTATTTTACGGACCTAACGGTGCTGGGAAAAAGACCAGAATTATGGCCTTCCTTGCAGAGCTATACGGCTCTGGCGTCTATAAACTCAAGCCAGAGCACTGGGAATTTAAAGCTTCGGCCACAAGCTCCACTAAAATCGAATGCGCGGTACTTTCAAGTAACTATCACATCGATATCACCCCTTCAGACGTCGAAAACTACGACAGAGTCGTTCTTCAGAAGTTAATCAAGGACGTCGCGAGCTCAGAGCAATTGAACGCAAAATCCCAGCGAAGCTTCAAGATCATTGTGATTAATGAGGTTGATCGCCTGACGCGAGAAGCCCAAGCCGCCTTGAGAAGAACCATGGAAAAATATGTTGCCACTTGCAGACTGATCCTCTGCTGCGAAAACGTTGGAAAAGTCATCCAACCGCTTAGAAGTCGTTGCCTTTTGCTTCGAGTCGCGGCACCAAGTCATGATGTTATCTCTTCAGTGGTCAAGAAGATCGCGAAGAAAGAGAACGTGCAAATAAGCGATAAGCTCATCTCGAGGATCTGTAATGACAGTGAGAGGAACCTTAGAAGGGCGGTCCTGCAATTCCAAACGTTGAGAATGCAGTCGCACTCGTTGAGTGATAACCAAGCGCTTCATTCGCCGGAGTGGAGAGAAGCGATAAAGACGATTTCGAAAGATATCTTGCATGAGCAGACTCCTACTCAGTAAATACTTGGTTGTGTTATCTGTTGTTTAATGCGATTTTTCTTCATAGACTGAAGACGATAAGAGAGAAGGTCTACGACCTCTTGGTGAACTGTGTGCCAGGAGAAGTTATCATCAAGAACATAATGATGGACTTGATGGCGAGTATTGATGATGATATTAAGTTTGAGGCTATTCATTGGGCTGCTTACCATGAAAATAAGCTACAGAAGGGAAGTAAGCCGATCTTCCATATAGAAGCGTTTATTTCGAGAATGATGTTATTGTATAAGAGATTCTGCTTGTCGTTGGGTATTTAGATGTTTGTTTAACAAGTAACTGAGTTGCATCTAATTGAAGTTAGTGCTTAATCCAGTTTCTTTTTTACAAGAGTATAGGAGGATGAAAAATTTTTTCACTCGCATGGGGTTTCTTATCAGGAATTGAAGTCAAGATTAGATGCATGTTCTGATTTCGTTAGCAATCGACTCTTCCCACGATGTCGTGAAAATATCGGCAGATGACTACGTCCGAACTATGTATGGAGAATTTCTCATCTTTCTAGATAGTCGATATTTCCATCTCATATCTCAAAATTGGGAGAAAAAAATCAACGTATTGTAAAGCCAAAGTGGAAGAATAACTAGAGATAGTATCATAGAACCATTATTTTTTACACCAAAATGAAATGCTTAATTTATTGAAGAGATTGGCCAGAGACGAAAAGAAAATGATTAATTAGAAAATAAATTGACAGAGAGCGGTAAGTATGTAATTCTAAGCCGAGGCAAAATATTTATTTTCTCCTCAAAATTTGAATAAGATTGACATTATTTCATTCTAATCAGGCATAGTAATTAATTAAATTGTATTTTTCCATTCGATCTAAGTAAAGCTTGCAAACAAAAATGCTACCAAAATATGGTTAACTGATTCGTACATCTGTTAGGAACAACAGGTGGCCTGTCCAATTCTCTGATTTATCATATGTGGGTGTTATTTTGATGAGATGCTCATTCTTTTCAATGATTTCAACCTGCTAATAATGTACCTCACATCATCTTGAAACAAAGAAGTAGCAGAGATAAATTCCTCACTTACTACACCCTTCAAAATCAGCTTTGTACGATGAAATTTACTTGGAGATATGCTTGAAAGCGAATCTGCTGAAAAGAAAACCAGAGGACTGAGAAGGTGGAAGGATTAATGGTATGCAATGAAAAGTATTTACAAAATTAAAAGTGAAATATCATTTCTCAAACAAACAAATCCAATCGATTTTCCTGTTATATTCTAATTCATCTCATCTCATTGACATTCAACATGATATCTTCCTCCTTTGTACTATCGCTCTTCATCTATATTTAGATGAAACATACTGAAGTAGCACCGTCTGCCAAGGAATAATGTAAGAAAGAAATCTCCTCATAAAATTTATTTACATCTATCTATGGTAGTTCCAGTAAAAAGAATCTTTCCAGTACTGAAATCCATTAGTATCGCCTTCGCTTTACTCCAGCTACTTGCAATCATACTCCCATCTGGACTCCATCTCACACAGTCGATGCCCTCTAAAGTATTTTAAAATATTTTATCAAAAGAAAATTGCAATCCAAGAATCTCACCTCTATCAATGTTTTCAAAACTTTTGACAATTTTCGATTCTCGTTTATCAAAGATTCTGATCGTACAATCCTCACCGCCTGCTACTAACAAGTTTCCATCGCTTTGACAAACATCAATCGAGAATGTCGTAACTATGAGAATTATTAGGCAAAACGTTTGAAAAACAATCATAGAAAAAAAGAACATAAGCATGCACAGTTAGTGTAGCAATACGTGAATCAAGTTGAACGGAATTCGCTAAAGTGTAGGCCTTCTTCTCAACATCCAGGAGATTGAGCTTGTTTGCACTATGCCTCACAAAGAGAAAAGCTTCGCTAGGATTTATGCTCCATCGACAAGCACTCCAATTCTCTGAAAAGCTCATATCAAAAGAAGAAAAAAAGTAACAAGATTTTCAGAAAACAGCAATCAAACAGAAATATCAATTGTGAAAAATGAGAAAAAACAAATTGGGAATTTCAATACCGCCTTTGCTTATTCTTAGATGGAAAATGTATTTGCCAGTGCTCATATCTGAAACTAAGAGTTTTCCAAAACCGTCAATCATTGCTGCAGTTTCACCACTAGGATTGAAATCGAAACTCGTAATGGAGTTACCTAGAGGCATTTATGATAAATCAACTAGAAAAGTGAGAGAGATATTATCATCTACAATATTCTGGATTATATTGGGAGTACCACTTCACCTTTTTCAATAGTTTCACACTATAGTTACTTTGCCCCGCAGAATATCCGATATTGAACAAATGAAAACATGTTTTTCCTCCGACAGGTATGGCACCAAGGATATTCCTTCGTGAGTTATAAGCAACATCTCCAGAGCCAGTGGCTAGTATAAGCATGAGTGTTAAAAAGCAATGGAAAAAGTAGTATTTTCAAGAATTGTATTTAGAGGCTTTATCATAAGATCTATTTGAGATAACTATTATACCTCCTAAGATGTTCCCAAAAGAGTAAATATTTTTCACCATTCTCGTTGACACATCAAATAATTGCATGCCGGCTGACTCCTTACGATCATGGCTGAGTGAGACCAGCAATCTCATACTTGAGATTCCTTTTACAAGCGAGGTAGGGACTAATAAACTTGCGTTTAGATCGACTCTAACGGTCCAAGATACCTGATCCTGCTTGAACCCCTTTAAAATTTGCATAACTTTGTAGTGTCTGAAGCTCGATCATACTAATATTATTATTTGCGAATGAACACCAAGCAAGCAGCTTTGGAGGTAGGAGAGCTGTCTCTTCTAAGCATGGTTAAAGTTGGGTTTCGCAATAATTTTGAACAACAATAGAGACTATGCGTATTATTTGGAACTTAAAATTACCAATGACCTTTCGAGCTTCTTTTGCCTCTGCAGAGCCTGATACAGAAACTTGGTATTTTGAGGCCTTAGTGTTATCAATATCAATGCTTTTGTTAGCATTCTTTTTCTTAGGTTGACGTGTGCAAGCGTTTCCCATTTTGATTTGGTGGGAAAATTTTGGTGTTACAATAAAATTTATTAATTACTGCTAGGCTCTCAATTTTTCACCAGAACTCACTGGTAATTCTTCAATTCCATAAGATATTATAGGGGTTTTTTTAGCAATCAGTGTCATGCTATCCTATTCATCATCTGAAGATTAGCTCACTTATTAATCTAATCTTCTAAGAACAAGATGCTGAAGAAAAGGTCTAATATCATATCTATATTTGAGAACTAAGTTTATTTGTCGCTAGCTGAGTGAAATGGTTTTTGAACCTACAGTGTTGAATCGCAAATTAATCGGAAAAATGCTTGTTTTCATGAAAAAGAGAAGCTGATGTGATATCTCTTTTTGAGAATGAAACCTGCAGAGAAGCTTGGGAAACTCGGCAACAGAACATCTTGTTGTCGCGTTCAATTTCTATGTTTGTAATTCTCATGTGGTTCGAACCCAAATTTCTTCATTTTACCAGTTGTATTTATTATTAAGCAAAATCAAAGGAATATAACAGCTACATTATTTTTTTCAAAAATTAGGCAACTCTCATATAAAAACCGAAAATCTTGTAAGTTTGGATATGCTGTTAGGTATCACAGTGCAAGAAATGAACATTGAATCGAGGAGTATAGAAAGTCGCTGCTTCATTTGGTTGCAGCTGTTCGATTCTTTCTGCGGGAGTTGGGGGATAAAAAAATAATAGAGAATTTCATTATATTCTTCGTACATTCACATCTAAATTTTTGTAAATTACTTGTGAGCTGATAGAATTAAATTTGAAGCAGCTTCATTCAGCACTTGATTTCAAGCTTGTAATGATATTTGAAAGGCGATAAGATGATTAATCAATCAGAGACATGGAAGGGGAGGGGATGTTTCCATGCATTCTCTTTAATTTAATCTCTTGAAATTTTGTATGTACCGGGAGCGGTTCCTCTCTTTTTCTCAGAAGACTATGAAGATTTTTCGAAACTCGGTCCTATGCTACTCATAAGGAAAAAACGTTATAAATTTTGCTTATTCTAATTCAGAACTCTTCCAACATACATTGGGATTAAATAGTGTAAGGAAATTCATCAGAAAATATTTTTCATTAATTAATAGGGCATGAAAGATTTCTGTTCTGACGCTCAAGAAGCAAATCATGATCCTAACACCTCAATTGCTCCAAGGAATTTTATGTTGAAAGAGTGCTAGACTGATAGGTGCATTTATTTTAACGGTCACGGTGAGTTCATCGTGCTATCATATATCCTACCGAGCCAGAGAGACATTTTTCCAGCAGACCCAAGCAATGAGATCCTCTTGCCGTCAGAAAAGCTTGAGTTGTTAATTTTAGCGAGTTTTTCATGGTTTCTTTAAAAATAAATCATAACAGTGTTTGTTTATATTAAGGACTGCTAGTGTCTGCAACTTTATTAAATTAAAAAAAGTCTACAAGAAATTAGCTATTTTTTCAAAGAATATTAGTCGTCTGAGTTTGATATGAGAAGAAACATGACAGAAAAATGCTTTTCGAAGCAACTAATGTTGAACACTTTGTTATGAATGCTAAGAAACAACGATAAACTAACAATATTCAAAACAGAGTCGAAAAAGAGCTGCAATAAGATCTATTCTCCAGTTTTCGCAGGATGTACTGGAATTTTGGAAAGATAGACAGATAAACAAAAAGTGAATTTACAACAAAAGGAAATGCGACTGATTTTCTGAATATTTATGTCTCTATTTCCATGGATTTAAATGACATTTCTGAGTTTTTTGGTATCATTTCTAATACAAAGTAATAATCATCGAGCATCTCCCATTAATAATGATTGAAAGAATAGAATTTTGAATCTCACTATCCAACTAAAAGAATAAATGCCCCTTATTTAAGTTAAACAATTTGTTTTTACTTTAAGAAGTCTTTGAATTGCAAGGCAAGCCACTCAGTTTCGTTTTCGTCAAGCATTGGAATCATTTTATTGAAATCTAAGCATACACTTCATAACTCAGTTTCCTTTCCCAGGAGAAACGGCCTTTATCCAAGACCAGCACTCTTTTTCAAAAAAAGGAAGTCGTTTGAAACCTCAGTAGAGGAGAACGATATGGCCATCTTGGCTTGTTGACAACTGAACGAGTTCTTGACGGATTATTCGTTAGATCATTGCGGTTACTGTTCTGTACTGCATTTTGCTCTTCATAAATCCATTTCCAGTCCGAATTCGATGCCAAACTATTAATTCAGTGCAAAAGTTTCGATTGATGCTCTGTTCGATCAGTTTTTCATCGGCTTCGGCCACCAGTAAATGCGAACATCGTCAATTCTTGGAATTACCCCTACTGCAAATCCCGTATTTTAATGGGAAAATTTATCCAGTTGATCGATTAATTTAACTTGACATCGATTAAAATTTTTCCATTCAGTAATACAGCTCAGTATAAATCCTCAATTTCATTCTTCAAATTCATAATCCGAAAAATATCACTACGAATTCACTCATTACTACAAAACTATCAAATGACTAAGACTTTCATTGTACTTGTTGCCTTCGGCCTCTTCCTCTTCGGAGCAACGGCTCAAGAAAAGAACTCCAATGTTTGCGACGGATCTTGTCCAAGTGGTTGCTTTTTCAACGACGGTCGTGACAGATGTACTGCTTGCCCTGTCGGTTGCATGACCTGCTCTGATGCCAACACCTGCTTACAATGTTATCCTGGATTCTTCTTGAACTCTGAACAAAACTGCGTCAGCTGCGGAGTCTATGGGTGTGCGACTTGCACAGCACCATATGTTTGTACTGCATGCGAAAACAGCTTCTTCCTCGTAAGTGAGACTCAATGCGAGCAATGTGATCATCTCTGTGACGTATGCGCCAGCAACACTGAATGCAAAACTTGCAAAGTCGGTAATGGCTTCGGAATATATCTCAATTCTCGTGATAATACCTGCAAGGTTTGCTCAGAAGGCTGCCTTTCTTGTGATTCGAGAGAGACTTGCACTAGATGTGCACTTGGATACTCTCTCAGCAATGGAAAGTGCACGGCTTGTGAGGTTTTAGGATGCATTGCATGTGATGAAGATCAATCAAGCTGCTCAAAATGCGACCAAGGCTACTACCTTTCGGATGGGCAATGTATCCCATGCGCAACCGGCTGCACGAGTTGCAGTGACTACTCAACTTGTGATAAATGTGCCGAAGGGCTCTTTAAAAATACTAATGGAGGATGCACTCCATGTATGGCGAGCTGCCTTTCATGCGAAGACGGAAATACCTGCTCTACCTGTTTCAAAGGGTTCCAGTTTGATTCGGACAAAGGAGAATGCACTCAATGTCCTTCAGACTGTGCTTACCTTTCTCGATTTTAGATGAGGCATGGAGAAAATTGAGAGGATTCAAGCAGCAATGTAAATATGCCACTGCTGCTCTCTTTCTCTATAAATAACAAATAAATATTCCATGAAGTAATAATGAACAATGTCTAAATGAATTCACATTTTTTAATCACATTAAATAATTCATATTCAAAACTTAACAATTCACAAAAAATTTGCAAAATAAAGACTAACGAACTAAACTTTCTTTAGCTCCAAACGGTAGAGTTCGGTCTCTATAGAGGCAGTTCTCCTATATTTTTCCAAAACTTGCAGAAAAATGAAAAGAACTAATGTTTATACATAGCAAATACTGGTAAAGTGGAGAAGTTGAGAGGATCTCAATGGATTCTTTTTCTGCTGGATACGATGAGCTCCAGGCAAAGGCATCCAAATTCAAAAAACATTACAAGATTTTCTTTATTTATTTATAAAGAAAAAAAAATGTTGGGAGACTTGCCTTGAAATGCTCTTGTCTGGTAATAATTATGTTGCTTACCTGATTATTTAAACTGTCGCTATTCAGTTGACTATGAGAATGAAATCATAACGAACTCAGCATTCGTGCTTAGTGTGGGAATATAAGTCTGCTTGACTTAGATATTATTTGCCAACACGATTTTCAAGAGAGGAGACACTTCCAGGTAATGAAACCTGGTAACTGAAAGAACCTCTAAGACTTCATTTCTATCAGCTGACCAAGATTGATCTTATTTTGTTACTGTAGATGTTGGCAAGGTAGAGCTGTGATGCCTATAAATCTCATTAATCGAAGTTTGCAAACTTCGACAAATCACTGAAAGATTTTTTGTTCTTTTCTGGGAGGAAATTCGTCTCTAATAAAATTTATTAGACAAAAAATGTTAAAAGAAGATGTGCAAAGCGGCCTCCGCAATGCGACAGCCTCAATACTCGCAAACTCCATCGAGCATCTCCTTCACCCACTTGATCTCATCCGCGTGAGACTCCAGAGTCATGACGGATCACGCAAAGGAAACATCGTCCCTAACTACCAAAGATTCTCTACTGCCTTTCGAGTCATCCTAGAAGAGGAAGGGATACGAGGAATGTATAGAGGTCTGCTAGTAACCCTCTTCTCAACGAATATCTCAAAGTTCTCATATTTCGGACTGTAAAAAAACTTTAAAATAGTCCATTGACATTTTAATCGTTAAGGTATGGATACTGGCGGTCTATGTACCAGAAAAAATATGGCGTAAAATCAAAAAGAGCGACGAGCTTCGCAGCTTTACAAGCTGGGTTCGTGACTAGAACGCTGCTAGCTCCGCTGTTAGTCGTGAAGACTCGAATGATCTTGAATACGTCGAATATTAGTGTACCTTATCTTTCTGAGGACGTAAAATCATTTTGCCTTAGGGCTATCATAACTTCATTGGTACAGTGAAACAAATCTATGTCCAGCATGGAGTGATAGGTTTCTTCAGAGGACTAGCAGTCTCTTTGTTCCTGTCTCTCCAAAGGACAGTTCAACTCACATTTTATGAATACTTCAAACTGTCAATGGGGTAAAGCGAAATATTTACTGCGTGGTAATTTATTGTTGGCGTATAGGTATAAAGGGATAAACAAGAATTCTGATAATATAATACCTTTACTCTGCGGAATGGGCAGCAAAATAATTTCCTTAACGTTGATTTATCCAGCGTCATTGGTACGAACGCGCTTCCAACAAAACCAATATATCGGTGATCGGAGCAATCCGAAATATAAAAATTTGCGTGATGTGCTTTGGAAAACAATGAAGCATGAAGGATTTTTTGGATTTTATAAAGGGTATGCAGTGGCCTTGGTTGGAAGTCTTCCAGCTAATGCATTGTTCTTTTTCTTGTTTGAATTATTTAAGAAAAAGCTCCCTTTTTGATCATTTTTAATTAATTAAGTAATGTATAAAGAGACAAATTACTACCTACTTCAGAATTAAATGTGATCAAACAACCATTGTGCATAAATCAGCAAACAAAATAATGAAAATAACGATTTCGCAAAGCAATACTTGTTGAATCTGACTGGATAAGCTATTTCTGTTGACTTTAGATCTGCATTCTGCTTGTTTGGAGCATTCTAGGGAATAATATCAAATTGGAAAAGAGAGAAAATATTCATTATACATTCATTATACGAATTTTCTGTTTGATAACCTTATCTAATGGGTGCTAATTTTACTTCGTTACCGTTACCTGAGAATAATTCCAAAAATAACATGGCTTTTCCTCCTTCTTTGAGAAGCGGAGCCGTAAAGTATTTATTCTTATGATATATAAGTTCAGTTTGTCGTCCATAAATGATTAATTTATTCAGTTCATCGATTAATTAAGTTTGACATCGATCAAATTTTATCAATTCAGTAATAATACTCAGTATATATTCTCAGTACCTACCTCAATATAAGTAATCCGCAAAAGATCCACCACAAATAAACTCATTGCTACGAAATGTTCTATCCGTTTGAAAGGGTTCCAGTTTGATTCGGAGAAAGGAGAATGCACTCACTGTCCTTCAGACGGAGCTTATTTTAGTCCTATGCTTCAGTGATTAGTAAATGAAAGAATACCTTAACCTCATTTGATTTAAGGGTTTTCGGACTTTTTTGAAAATGGTGGTAATCTGGCTTTATCTGATTAACACAAATATTCAAAAACCCAGTGAACTTCAATTTACCGTAGCAAGCTTTAAAGTCACGTCTACAATTGACTGTTCACTACCATTAAGTCATCTTAAAAAATGATTGGATCAATAATTTCAAATTCTTCTTTAATAAGCTAAGTCTGACTAAAATATTTGAGAGATCCTAACACATATATTTCAATGCATTCCCTCGGATGCTCATCTCGAAAGTTAAATATCGATAATTCGGGGGAAATCCGCTTGAAATGCGGTTATCACCTCTTGTACTGCTGCTCAATCATAAAAAGTATGAAAGAGGTGGATTAGGTTTCAAAGAATTCTGAGTTAGTGACGGTTAGGAACATTTAGCTTCTATTCGTCTCACGTCATGAATTAAGACCTCAGAGAGTTACCAAATTAAGACTTGGAAAGTTTATTCATTACTCAATATCAACAATTAAAATTTCTTCATTCTCAAATCAACAAAACAGTCAACAGAAAACAGGAAAATGCTTCCAAAAACTCAGGAAATAGAGGATTCATCCAATCTCTTCGAAGAGGAACCCAAGCAATTGCAAGGAGAAACACAGTTCGGTTCCCCAAATAAATCATCAGCAATCATTGGTATTATACACCCTATCTTCATCTTTTTTCGTCATAATCCTTGTAAAACAGAAAACCTCTCTTCAAAGCCGAAGCTACTCGCTTGGTGCTCACACAAGAATAATAAGATTAATATTGTTGAACTCGAAACGAAGCAAGATTTTGCGAACTTTGATGGAGTGAACAGCCAGTTCAG
>ENA-UOTZ01001547-UOTZ01001547.1-compost-metagenome-genome-assembly--contig:-NODE-1547-length-15253-cov-8.862151_pt1 | contig 15253 bp, 6 predicted proteins | sample MGYA00238144_ERZ746983 | MGnify/ENA primary metagenome ERZ746983 (study PRJEB28759, sample SAMN06268863) | compost metagenome | isolation source: single cell | place: USA: California, Emeryville, Joint...
AAGTCTAAAAAGTAACTCGCGTTGCATGAAGTGCAATTTTGGGAAGATGGTCCTGAGCAATTTGAGCAACTACTATCACAATCTAAGCACCTTCCCAGGTTCATATCTTCGTATGTTAATTCAGGGCAGCTGTTGTAGCAGAGTGAGGCTGAAGGACCTACCTTCACTGGATAGGTGCTTTTGCATTCGAGACACGCAGTGCCGTTGGTACAACTGAGGCAGCTGCTATCACAAGGAAGACACTCAATATTCCCTTCAGAGGAATAGAAGCCTGTGGGGCAGCTCAGTACACATCGGAAGGTGGGAGAATTGTTGGGATTGTGTCGGAGTCTGCCACTGTGACAAGAAAGACAGTCAGTGCTTGAATTACCGTTACAAGTGAGACAGCTGGGATGGCACATATCAAGGCAGGTCATCTGATCGGAGACCGTGCCTAATGTAAAGCTACAGCCAGGGAGGCAATCCATTTGGTTATCCATCCCGCCATTGTTCCAGAGATATAAATATTGAAGTTTTCCTCGAAAAGAGCAAGCGTTATCTCCTATCCAAAACTCATCGGCTGCTAATTCTTCATAGTACTGGGTAGCTAATGAGAGAGAGCCTGAGGGACTGGTCGTCGGTGTGGAACCATTAATAGACACTGTGAACAAGAATTTTTCCATAGTGTCAAAGATAAATACTGAGATCGCAATAGTGTGAAAATAATCGTTGTTGAAAACTGATGTCTCTGGAACTGCTGTTCTGGACACAACGCCACTGTAAGTGTAACTAAACACCAGAGATCCTGGCGCTATTGAGGAGCTAAAACCAAAACTATAGCGCTCAGTATTGGTGCTGGTTTTTCTTGAAAATATTTTCTGATATCCACAATCCGTCCCCAAATTGAAACTAAGCCTCATTATGATTGTAATCATTCTCTTTGGATCATCAAATGTTTTATCGGCTGTCCATTTTAGATAGCGTCCATTCACCGGAAAATTTAAAGAGTCCGTTGAGGTATCATAGGAAGGAGCCGGCGCTACCCCTAAAGGGAAAGTCTTTGCTGACACCTGATCAGTAGCAGATTCGCTGGAAGAGAAGACGAGATTTATCCATGAGGTAAGTTGATTAGTGTATCGCTGAAAATGAGCTCCTTGATTCAGATATGCACCAAGAAAGACTGAAAGCCCACGCAGTGAATAGCTACTTCCGCATGAACTTGACGTGCCGCATATATAGATTGTCGAACCACTTGTCGTCACTAACCAGGAGTCTGTGCTTGTGAAAGGTAAAGTAAGCTCAGTAGAGGTGTCACTCTGACTGGCGCTCCAAGCATACAGATAAACTGACCCCGATTGATAATCAATCGAGCAGCTTATATATGCCCAAAGAATGTCTGTGTAAGGTGGAGTTATGGTGACAGTCTGACTACTAAGAGTAGATTGGTCAGTGATGACTTTTGCTTTAACCGAACCCAAGCCTGCTGCTGATGTAAAATCCAAGCTGATTCGATCCTTGTTCCCATCTCCTTCAAATTGTAGGAATTTTGCCAAGGAATGGGCTGAGAACACCCACAATCCGATCGTAATAGCGTGAAAAGGTTGCGTCGTTGGAACAGACGGAAAAGAATCTTCCAAATTGTATGTCCATGACCCTGAGCTGAGAGTTTCAGCCAAGATAGAGCTTGTGGGACAGGTACTTGCTCCCTGATAAATGAGGAGTTGAAATGACAACAGGAATACTGTTCCAGCCAATTTTGATCTCATGTATTAATAAATTTAAGTCGATAAATTTTCCTGTATTGTATCGAAATATATACCAACTCTCTCAGAGAATAACTAAATTAATCATCTGTTTAATGGCTCCAGTGAACAAAGAAGTCACCTTTTCTTAAACATTATTCAACACAAATGAAGCTCCTCACTTCTTAATCGAAGTTTTGGAAATTAAAAGCTTTTTTTGAAGTTCAAAACGAAACAAATTTTAGATTAGACTCCTGGAATTCAGAAAACGAGATTGATGGAGTAGTTTAAATTTTGCACGGCTCGATTAATATTTTGATCAGTTTCTCAGCTCAATAAATTTATTAGGAATGTTTTCGAACGATTTTTGAAAGTTTGGATTTATTCATGCTGATTAAATACTTTGATTAGTTTATTAATCTTTCTTCAGAATTTTTCTTTTGATAACGCAAATATAAAGCGGTCCTTCAATGATTGGGGGATATCAATGCTCTTTCACTATATTCTGTTTTGCGCTGCCGATTTTATGAAATGGATTAACAAATGCAGTTTTTTTTTTTAGGTTTCTTTGGAATTAACAAGGATATTGCTTTACATCTTATTTTTTCGTAATCCAAGATCTTGAGGCAATCTGATCGAATAAAATTTGATTACGATATGTACAAAATTCTGTTATCAAAATAGCAAGCGTATCCTCCTAATTTCCATCGATACTCGAATTAGTATCATGCGAAAAGTGCTATTTCAGCTTTTCTAGTTTTGAAAAATTCAGCAACGATCTCTGATTCTTCTTCTTGCTTCATTCAGATCTGAATTGTCAGTATCTCAAAAGATTAGCATTTTCTCCTCCTACGTTTACTTCGAGGGAGTGACTTACAGAGCATGAATGGAATTTACAAGAAGAAAGAGAGGGTTTTTGATGACTGAAAATCAAAATCATATTTGAATTTGATAATTCCTTAAATGGATTTTACAGAAATGCTGGCAAATTAATTAATAAGTTCAGGATTTTGAAAATTCGGAGTAATAAAGAGAGGTGAATGACGGAAAGCTGAGAAGAGAGATGGTTTTATCAACTATTTTGGAGAATCTCTTTTTGATAAGAGAATAATTGAATATTCTAAGAGACAAAGTATCGGTTTATGATCATTGTCTTATGTAATGAAACATGAAATTTAGAAGTGTTTTGTTGACCCAACTTTTTGACTATTTCGGTTCGCTAAAGGTTTAAATACTAATAGATCCAGTATTTCAATGTGTGATTGTTAATAGAGCCAGAAAAAAAAAAAGAGTACATACTTACTATCATAGAAAATGAACTTACTTCAATATATATTAAAACCATCGTATTCGCTCAATTTCTGACAGTCATCTGATGACAAGCAAGATTGAATTTAACTCATCAACCTTCTTAGCTGGTAGTGTACTGCACTTAAATAACATTTTCTTATTATTCTCTCTTTTGACAGTTTTCTCCGTATTTGTCGCAAAAGTTGTATTTGATTCTGACCGAAAAAGAGTTGTTTCTTCTAAAAGAACTTTAAGCTTATGCCTGCTGCTCATTTTGCAACTGAGAGCTCTTTCGAAGTTTTTTACGGTGTGCCATTGAGGGCAATTGGACTTTTTTATTCGAGAGAATTCTAGAATATGATTCAGAGATGTGTCGGCTTCGAGTTAGTTTGTTCGATATTGCATCTATGCTCAACGCCAAATGTGAACAGGATCAGCAACGTACTCTTTGTATTTGTTTGCCATTTGTTTGCAGAATTGATTTCTGACTAAAAGAATTATTCGATGATATCCAATTTACATTTTTTTTTGAGAATAGAGGGACTTCTTCAACAGCATTTGAGTATTTTGATTCGAGAGAGAGCTGAGAAATGTCTCCATGAACTATTGTTGGTACATATTTGAGTCATAATTGATTTAAATTAACCGATGAGACGTAAGTTCGTAGGAATCGATGTTACTTAAAGCTGATAAGGCAACATCAGCAGAAATATATGGAGCTTATAAGCAAACCTAAAAGATTTCTGAAAATTAGCAATGTTTGTTTGATAAACGTGCTTGGTTAAGCTCTTAGATTTCTGGATTTATTTTTTAAGAGTTAAGTAGCTCAATTAAACTCAGAAACATCTGTTAGAGCACCTTGACCAGAGAGAACTTATGCCATACAGAGGATACAGAGCAGAACTATAGAAAATAAATTAGGGCAATGAATTTTGAAAAGAAATGCTTTTGAAATATGTTGTCTGAAAAAAATTTATTATTGTGACCAGCTGAAATGATGGCCTTAGTTTCATATGCTCTAAGTTTAACAGAATTAAACATCAAGACTTAGCAGTTTCTTTAAGAAGATTTTTGGAATATCAAGGTATCAAAGCAGGAAATTAAAATAACTAGCATTTTTGGATCAGTAGTGAAGCGATTAGAATTTTGATTATGGCAAATAATAGCAAGTTGATCTGGACACAAGCGTTTTCCAATGTAGTAGAAGATACTAAGATTAACCAGAATCTAGACACACGATATTTGAGATTTTGCTATAATCATCGTTATTTGAATTGGATGAACCAATTATTCATGGCGATTCTCCTCTCTCGTTGATACTTCTATTATAAACCATCGGTTTGAGGTTAGCAAGCAATTAGACTATTTACACAGGCTATCTCTCGATAAAAATTCAGAAGTTTGGGGATTTTTCGAACTTTTTTCCAATTCCTTCAGACTATTATGGATTCTGATTAAGAGGATGAATAATTGAAAATAAAGGTATTTTCTCCATGGAATGCTGTTCATTAGTTTTTCTACAGTTCTTAATGTGGATAAATATATCAGCAGTCATTTCTCTGACGAGATACTTGAAGCGAATGCTAAATGATTGACTCATTTAATGAAATCTGTAGACTCACTTTCGAGTGCAACTGGTACTCAGTTTGTAGCATTTCAAATTGCTTACAGGAAAAATTATTTAAATTGATAAATTTTCCAGCTTTAATTAATAATAAGAAAATCAAGAGATGCTAAATTGTAGCTGGATTCAATACATAGAAATGATTTTGTTCAGGAGTGAAGGTTTTGAGCGAATTCAGTGATATTGATCGAATTAGGCAGAAAAATTATCTAGAGAATAGACACCTGATATATCAATATCGGTCAAAAGTTTCTATTTCGTGAAATTTATCAAATGACGAATGATGACTGACTCATCTATAATGTCTAAACTGAAATTTTGAAAGTTTAGTTGAGATTTTCTTCTGCACTGATTAAATGTCCGCAAATAAGAACTTCATTTCGTTGCAGTAAGCAATTTATTGGAAATTCTCCCACTACTTTAAATTATACAGAAATCTATTGAGGGCTACATTTCTCAATATCATAGCTTTAAATTGGTGATAGAACCAATAAAAGAAGTGTTTTAAGACTTGTTGATTTCTGTGCAATGTCTGATTATGTCGCATATGATTGTGACGTATTATGATGACCATTTGATTTAATCAAAGTGTGATACTTCTAATAAAAGATCTTGAGGCAATCTTAACTCATAAATTATCTCGATCTGCTGAAATATTTCGTTCATTAAAATTACAACTCTCTGCTTCCACGAATTTCAACTCGTTCACCAAAGCTAAAACGGCGATTTTGACTCCGTTTCGAGCAGTTATCTAATGGAGACCATAGCAAAAAGTAGTCGGGCAAAGTGGGATGATGATAGAATTCTTAAAACATTAATTCAGCACTAAAATAGTAATTGAGTAAGAAAATCGAGTCGAAACATTTATATCACTCAGCAATGACACTTTATTTGATAAACTTCGCGTAGCAGGAGAATAACCGATGAAAGTTTCACACAAAACTAGTTTTCTGTGATAAACTCAGCAAAATATGATTATGTATATAGATTTCTAACCAAATGTAATAACTTCTTTGATAGGTAGTCGTAAATTTTCATGATATTTCATCATTAGCATCATTTCTGTGAGAAATACAACTCTCAGAGTAGATTAATGGAACTCGGAATTTTGGTGCTTACATAAAGAGTTAGGAACAAAATAATTTGACTCTCAATCAATTCATACTCCGCTGACAGAACATCGAATTGGAATAGCGCAAACTCTCAACAGTGAAAGTGTGGAAACTCAGTACACTAACACTCGAGTGCGCAGACATAACAGCACAGAGCTTAATCGCAGAAAAGCTTCTCAGTTCGGTTGCTGAGGTAATGAATAGGTTCTCATGGTCTCTAAAATTAATTCTGGGTTTTTAAATTAATACCTGTAGCAGTGCACTGAAATTGAATTACGTAATCTGTTAATAAATTTTTTATAATTCTTTTAATTTTCGAATCTACTATTAGACTCAAAACTCTGTAAATGATTCCTTTTACTTCACAAAGCATTCCAATTACCAATAACTCAAGCCTGAATTCCATGTATGGCTCATTCCTTGGAACATTGGGTCCGAATCCTAGCCACCTTCTTCCGAACATTTATCAACCAAACATCATTGATACATATTACAACAATCTCTTCCTTCAGAATACTGAGAGACTGCTATTAGAACAGCTTCTAATCACTCAAAGTCAAAGCCAAGCGTACTTGTCCGATCAGCTCTGGCAAAACGTAGTTGCACAAACTGCAGCTGCTAAATCCAAAGAACTCACGAATAGAGATTCTAACCATCATTCTAAACCTGAATTGGATACTTGGAAAAAGAGCACTAAGAGTCTTGAAATCACTCCAACACCTTTAAATCAAAATCTGGAATCTTCATCATCTGCAATTAACAAATTAAAATCAACTCCAATTAAAAACAGCCAAAAAAACTCCCAAATCTCCACAGTGTCGCCACCACAAGGCAATAGAGTTGATAGTAAAACCCTCTTTGAAAAAGAAGCAAAAGCAAGTGGCCGGAAGAAAATCCATAAAAATGATTATGAACCGAGAAATCAAATAGAAATTCGAACTAAACAACTCACTTTAATTCAGTCTTTAGACTCGAATGATTGTGCATTCGATTCAAATGATGAAAATAATTTGAAAGAGAGTGAGAAAGCGAGCTTAGAAAAAGTTAAAACAAGTTAAAAGAAAAATGAGCGATTACAGCAAGAAGTGTCAAAAGACAATTCTCCTATCAGACAGGAACAAAACGAACTTATTGAAAACAGTGAAGTTGGAAAACCAGTGATGAGCGGCGAAAAACAGAAAACTGCTTCAGAGTGTCATTATCATCAGCTACTAGCACATGAGCTGGATGACCTCAATTCAAGCTTTTCATCTGACGACTGGCCGAGTTTAAGTGGAGATCCTGATTGTGAGAATCCCTTCCAAGAATAGTTGTTTCTCTATGTTTATGCAATTTTATTGATAAACAACACAATAATTTATGAGTTGGTGCATTTACTTATTTCAAAAATATGCAATGGGCAACAAATATAGTCTTTCCTCTCTTTATGTTCCTGTTGAAAGCAGCTAATATTGAAAGATAGGCGCAGAATACTAAGTTCGATAATTGAAATATCTATCGGATGTTAAATTTACAAGTCTATGGATTTCAAAAGAAATAGCATCACAAAGATTTTTCTAATCATTCGAAATTCATACCTTCGAATTTGAATACAACAGCATTTCATTTCACCGAAATATCTCCAGTCACTTGTTAAAAGAACGTTCTACAGATAGTTGCGCTCGTTGCGATGTTGTTTTTAGCAAGAAATTGAAGTTTTAAGCGATTTTATTCTAGTCTCAGTTTCAATCCTTGAGTAGACATTATAGAGACATAATTGGGAATCTTTTAGAATAAAATAATTTGAGTTTCCAATATGACTCGACACAGCATGCTAGCTTGACTTAGATCCTGCGACTAGTGCTATTAAACCAAGTTTCATAAGCACTTATAATAAGAAAATCTGCTAGAATTACGAATCGAAGGTTGACTTTTCTTATGTGGATAACGCAGGCTAAATCTAAACGGAATCTTTAACAGTTAATGAATTAGAATATTATTTTCGGTTCGAAAAATCATCTTCTAAGATTCGTCGCGAAAGATGCTTACAACTTCGCAATCTTAAGAAAATAATATTTTGGAAAACGATACATATACTCAAGAAATGTGTTTTTATTCTCATTCTTCTTAATAAAATCTTTTGCAATTTTGTCATAAAACAGCTGGAATGCAGATTTTATTTTGAGAAATGGCTCCGACTAGGAAAGAAAAAGCAATAAATTCAGACAATAATAGGGGTATAAAGATTTATTTATTCATGCTCTCATTTTGCGGTCTATAATAAGAAATTAAATTGGTGTTTTGAGATTATTTCTACAATTCCTTTAATTATTTGGTGTTATTCATGTAAACTATAGTTATACTGTTTCCGCATTTTCCCATGAAGCAAGCTTGAGAAATTTTTGAGATCAATTTTATGTTTGTTGTTTGAGTTCTAATTTTTCTCTACTTCCGAACTGTTTTGTTTTTCAGATCAGAATAATGCGTAGTGAATCTGATATATAAGGAAGAAGAAGAAAATATAATTTCTGTCATGGGTAGTCTTAAAGCACTATATTGTGAAGAAGAAATATTTTCTCAATGAACTCATGTGGCCTCTTTCTCCTTGAGGTAATAATGGCTTTAATACATACTCAAATGAAGCAGACAGAGTGTGCAGCCACTAATAATAATTATTATTAAATGAGAGGTAGTCTTTATTAATTAAACAGGGAAAATTTACTTCCGCCAGGGTTCCTTCCAGTATAGAGCTTTTTGCCAGTTTTGAAGTCCATTAGTATTGCTGTAGTATCATCTGAAGCACTAGCAATCATATCGCCGTTTGGACTCCATCGTACACAATTGATGAAGTCTATAAAATAACACATAGAAGTCAAGTAAGATTATCAAATGCATCAAAAAAATATTACCGCTTTGAAGCCCTTCAATAATTCGAACAACTTGTGATTCTCGTTTATCAAATATCATCATCTTCTTATCATAACCACCTGAAACCAGGAGGCTCTCATTGGTCGGACAGACATCAATCCAGGTAACCCCAACTATAAGGAACAATTATTAACTCAAGCATGAATAAACCAAATCGAAGAGATGGCATAAACTCACAAACCATTAAAAGGGCCAATTTTTTCCCCATTAGATAGAGAAATCATGGTTCTCTTTTTTCATTTGCTGGTTTGGGATTGGACCCTCAATCAAGTGAAGAATAAATTTGGTAAAGAACTGCATGGGCATTTACAAGGATCCAATTGAATAGGGCTCTTCAAAGTTAGAACTTTTTTCTCGACATCTAGGATATTAAAGTAGAGTTCATCATAGCTGAAAAATAATATTGGTTCATCAGTATAAGAGCTCCATCGACATCGATTCAAATAATCTGAAGAGTTATTATAAGAAAACAAGAAATATTAATGTTCAAAAAAAAAACTAAATCTCAGGAATGAGCAGTTCTTCCGGCCTTGGAAGGAGAGAATGAGGGTGTTAGAAATTATAGATTTCCGAAAAAATTACTGACTTTCTTTGGAACCTATACCTAGGCAGTAGCTATATTCATTGGTATTCATATTCGATATGAATAAAGTCCCTGGAGAGAAGTCAAGCGTTGCTACAGTTTCTCCATTAGGATTGAAGTCAAAGCTAGCTATGTAGGCCCCTGGTGGTAATACATTAAATTAATCTGCGAAAACAAAAAATTAAAAATATTACCATCTCTTGTCATTTCCCTCACCTAACTAGTTTAAATCCCAAAAATGTAAGCTTTGATTTTGCAGGACCTCATTTCCTTGTTCTTCAAAACATTGTTATCGAGTCCAAAAGAAAAAGGTCTTTTTGATTGTATTAAACTCAAATGGATACCCAAAAAGACTAACATCTCATATTCCGACGAGTGATAGACTGGATTAGTTTCGAAAAGTAGAGGTTCTTTGGCAATCTTTTCGGTAAAATCTGTAGTTATACAGAGAGTTTGTGGTATTTTTCTGCTGATAACTCAATTCTTAAACAGAGCTAGCTCTTGAAATCAGTCCTCTTCCTCTGTATTTAATACCTTTGCTTGATTATACACGAATTCTTAATTTTGGTTTCAAAAAAATCCATTTCATATGCTTCAGCTTTGTTTAGATTTTGTAGAAAATATGTCAGCCATCTCTATCTGGCTTTGCTTATATTCTCTCAGGGTTCAATTTATATACTTTTTTCAACCACGACAAGCATCCAAGATTGCCATTAAATAAAATCCTGTAAAGAGTAACCACCTTATAGCTCAAAGAAATGTCTCTGTTATCATAGACAAGTTCCAAAGAAAGTTCTATACGAATATATCAGAGGCTGTCCTGGATATTTTAGAGAATAAGTTCTTCGTTTTCATGGTCAAATTAACTTTTCAACTCGTAATAATAGGTCTGCCCATTTACTCTTTTTGGAACAAAATCTTTTTTTGAAAGCGGGACTGAATTTGGTAAGACACACTACTTTCCTTAGCACGAAATTGAGGATGCAATCTTAATTTTCCGATAAGTTTTACAATATTGCCAGTCTTGTGAGTAGAAATACTGTAAATATGAAAAGCTATCTTGTTCCCAGAAGGAAGAGCACCAAGAATGCTTCTTCGCGGGTTATAAGCCACATCTCCATAACCAGTCCCTAGAAGAAGAAAGAAGTATGTAGATTGTTACGATGATTTACTGGCGTGGACTTCCTCAAAAGAGTATATTTTCTTCGGATGTCCTTTCCGTGAGACATCAAATATTTCCATGCTAGCAGATGTGTCATAACTGTGTTGGACAGAAACCAAAAGTCCTGTGTTTGCAATCTCTTTCACATGGGTGTTACTGCTGCTGCGGTCTTGTGAACAGTTATTGGATATGGATTAGCTTGATTGGTTTCAAGGATACCTCTCATTTTTCTGAGTTGAACTCCGTCAAAGGTAGAAAACTTTTGTTTTGTTCCGAGTTCTATAATACTAATCTTATTCTCCTCCCATGAGGTCCATGCAAGTAGAGTTGGAGTTGGAGGTGATGGCTCTTCTACCCAAAGTTCGGCCATGATAGAAAATTAAGTGGGTGAAAGGTGAGAATCTCATCAAAACAAGTGGAGTAAAGCATTAATACCAGTTGTTCTCAAGTTTTTAGGCAAGTTCTCTCTCAGTGAGCCTATTTGAGTTTTTGATGCTTCAAGAACTGCATGAGTTGATTTTTTACTTTCGTTTGACTCGCTTTTTGGAAGCATTTCTTTTTTTAATAAAAGAGGGAAATAAAATTATTAATTATCAAAACTAATAGTGAGAGAATATGTTAGTGAGAATTTGATTAAAAATGATTAAAATGAAATTAGAGTTTCGCAATGATTATTTTCAAAGGTTGTCAGGAAATCTGAATAAGTTTTCGCATTTATATTGAGATGAAAGAAGTAATAGAAGTAATTAGCGATCGAGGAAGACAATCAAAATAGCGAGGAAGACACTCAACTGTTACGGATTAGTTGAAGCTGAAATATGTCTCAAATCTCAGGAAAATTATTAACACCTCAAACACCTTCTCAATTCAACCTTTAGTAGAAGATCTTCCAACGATAAAAAAGTCTTTGTTCTCCAAATTTGAAAAACCGACTTCAGTAGAGAGCAGACCCTATAGAGTTTTGACACTTTTTTATATTTTTGTAAAATATGAAATTGAGAATACAAACGATTTCACATCCTTTTTTCAATAAAACCATAAGGTTGTGATCCTTGGGTATATGGTTCAATTTGATTTTTTCAAATGGAGGTTTCACTAGACCCATTTTGGAGTCTCTGAGATGTTGGCCTTGTGGGTTGAAATATTTTTCAGAATTTTGTGCTGTTATTCGCCTTGCATTTCTTGTATTGATCCTTTGTCACAGTTGGATATCTACCACACCTTTGAATGTCTCCTCCAGCCTTTTCTCGGCCACAGTATTAAGCCTTGTTTTCGGAAGGGGGAACTTGACTCAAAATTGACCCTCATTTCTCTTTTTGAGTCATTAAAAAGTCAATTCAGACTCCCACAATTCGTCCAGAGTATAATTACTTTCAGGTTCAATTTTTTTGGTCTTTCTGCAATGTCATCCGTCTCCTACCAAAAATAACTGAGAGAGTTCAGTAATGGTAGAGACTTTATAACCAAATACACGAATTTGTTGTTTCCCCACACAAAATAATTCATCTAAAGCGAACTTGTTACTTGATCGATTGGATCATGTCAACAAAACGCTGGACATCTCTCACAAGCCAAACTCAATTGATGCCTATTTTTGCTTAACAATGGATGAAAGGTATTGATAAAAAACATCTATAATAATATATCTTCTTTTTATCATATGCTCCTCTTTCTTTGTTTTCTTTGATCTTCAGCATTCTCTAAATGAGACATACCAAGTTTGCGGCCTCCGAGATAAGTCAGTGATCAATATTCACCATATATGCTATGTTAGTAACAGATACCAGATCCACACCCGAATTCTTTGTTCATATATTTTGGTTTAAGGCTGAGACTTAGTTACCCTCCCCTCATTGGTATTTCATATTACAATAGGATATGCGTGATTTTTGAATTGCAAAATTGAATATTCTAAAAGCTTATTGTTTTCTATTTCTCTACAAGCGATGGTTAAAACCATATGGAGATTCAAAAGAGCTGAATCTTTTATATATGTTTTATGAAGGGTATGTTCAAGAGTCGATGCACCAATGCAAGGCAATAATACCGAGAAGGAACCTGTTACCCTACTTAGACAACAGTTTTCTGAAATCTTGATGCTAATCTCAGTTAATATGGCACACCAGCCAGTTAATCCAAACACAAGAAAATCATATAGTGTTGAAGTGTTGAACCGTTTTCCATGTTACCCCATTGCAGATACCTCGTGTTTTCTCAGAAAAAAATAACTGAAGATGTCTAACATTCGTTGAGAGCAACAAATAATGCACTATTAAGTTACGAGGAGAGGGCTTAGAATCGATCTCTCTCTCTAAATTATACTTATAGCTTTTCTCTCAGATTTCATGTATTCAAGTCAATAGGAATAGATTAACAACGCAACAGTAATAATTAGTGGGGGGAGAGTGGTCCTTAAGGATGATTTCTTCTATGCCTGTACTGTATGATATTGATATATAACATTTTTTAATTCCTTACCACTAAATAGTTGTTCAACCTATTCATTCATAGATCCAGTCCATTTTGGCTCTATTCAGAAAACTTTTTTTTTTGAGAGAGAGAAAAAACAATGATCAAAATGTGATTTGGGTATTTGTAAGTCACAGCAAGGTCAGGCTACACCTTTGTGCTTACTGCTGTGGTGGATCGTGATCTTTAGTTTATAAAGTCCAATAATTTAGGAATATTGTGTGGTAGTGTTGATTTTTTAAAAAGCAAACCAAAATGAGACGTTTATGTTACCTATTTTTGCCACTTATCCTCCGAACTTAATCATGCTGTGCAGATTTAATTTTTTCATACGAGATTATTTCATGATGTCAGGAATTTAAATTGATGTCTAATTTGTTTATAGTTCGACAACTCTGAGCAAAGTGAGATTTCTTACTTATGATCAGCATGAATGAGAGCACAACTATTCAGACGTAAGGATGATTAGAAGTCCTAAGGTCAGGATTACTTAACCTAATTCACGAAGTCATTATCTGAATTGTGCTGCTTGGCCGACATTTTTGAGAGTAATTCTTGTTCTCTGGGTCCTTTCCGTTTCATGTTTATCTAGATGAAGCACACTGAACAGGGAGGGTCTATATAATTTTTGAATGACAATCATGTATTCTGAAATAGATAATTTACTTTCGCCTGAAGTGTTGCCAGTATAAAGCACTTTTCCTGTTTTGAAATCCAACAGTTTTACTGTTTTATCATTCGAAGCACTCGCAAGCTTATCGCCGCTCGGACTCCATCGCACACAGTTAATATAGTCTAGAATGAATATTCAAGCATCAAGTCTTTTTTTAAACTAATCCAAATTATTACATGTGTGAAGGCCATCAAAGGTTTTGATAATCTTCGATTCTCGCTTATCAAATATCTGGATATTCTTAGTTTGGCCACCAGAAGACAGTAGATTCCCATCGTTTTGGCATACATCAATCCAGCTTGTGTAACCTTCACAGATTAAAAATTATCATATTTAATAATGAAATGAAGAGAAGCTAAGCGAAAAAAGTCATGAAATTAATCTCTTGATTTATTTGAAGAAAAGAGAAATATTGTTCTTCTTCCCGGAATATATTAAAAACGAATCATGTATAAATTTGCATTTGCAGCAGAGAGAAAAAAAATATTGCTGTAATTACCCCAATCATCAAGTTCTACCGGATTCTTCAGAATGAGAGTTTTCTTCTCAGCATCTAGGATATTGAGTTTGTTCCGGTCGTACTTCACGAATATTAGTGATTCGTCCACATTGGTACTCCATCTGCAGCGTCCACATGAATCTCCTAATTGAGTTTAATGATGTGAGTGAAATTGATATAGCTAAGAATTTAATTATTGAATCTGAGTGTAATAGAAAGAAAACCTTAGATATCAAATTACCATATTTTCCTAATTCCACATGGAACCTATAGTTGGCTGTGGTCACATCAGATATCAGGCACACGCCATCCTCAGCCATGGTAGCCACATATTCTCCAGTAGGATTGAAATCAAGCCCGCTGACCACGTACTCTAAAGAGTATAGTAATTTCGATGTATCAATCACGATTGATTATTACTGTGTTGGAAGTGCCATTTCGACTTGCGGATAAGCTTGACAATATCTTTGGTATTGGAGGCATTAGAACCAACGTTAAATAGATGGTAAGAAATTTTTTGGTTAAGAGGGACTGCGCCGAGGATACCTCTACGCGAGTTATATGTTATATCTCCAATACCAGTGGCTAGAGAGAAAATACAATTCTTCAAACATGAAGGTACCAAATAATTATACGCCCTCCTGAAACTTCACCAAGAGAATATATTTCCTTGATCTGATCTTTTTTTGATATGTCATATACCGCTATATTGGCAGACTGGAAGTCGTTATGATGCAGAGAAACAAGCAGTTTTGTGTTTGGTATCTCCTTCACATGTGTTAAACCATCGACTAAAAATATTCCAGCATATCAACCTCAAAATAGTTTGAAAAACTAAATGTTACAAGTGTCACTAATTTTAACTCCATCAAAACTTGCATAACTTTCCTTCGTGTTGAGGTCAGCAATGTCGATCTTGCTACTTCTATACGAACACCAAGCAAGTAAAGTTGGAGAGTTCGTGGTTGTCTCCTCTACCGAAGATTAGATAATTGTTGGTAAATGAGCATGCTTAGCCTTGAAAATGAGTTTACCTGTATTAATGATATTCCTTTGAGGCGACGTGGCTTGCTCTCTTTGGCTCGGGACTAGTTTCACTTCTACAATCTTTGGTTGAGATGAAACTTGTGTTCCAAGCTCTTTAATTTGTTTCGATTCTTCAGCGACTACGTCCATTTTCTTATCTGAATTGTGTAGCATGGCTTTTTCAAAT
>ENA-UOTZ01001549-UOTZ01001549.1-compost-metagenome-genome-assembly--contig:-NODE-1549-length-15198-cov-11.754249_pt1 | contig 15198 bp, 10 predicted proteins | sample MGYA00238144_ERZ746983 | MGnify/ENA primary metagenome ERZ746983 (study PRJEB28759, sample SAMN06268863) | compost metagenome | isolation source: single cell | place: USA: California, Emeryville, Joint...
GGCCCATCTTTTCAGAATCCAAATTAATCCAAAAGGAACTGTAAAAGCCTCATTCAAGCTACCAAAAAGAATCAGTAAATGATGAGCAACCCAGAAGAGGAAGAGAAACAAACCTTCATACAAGCATCTGAGCACGATTTGCTGAATGAAGAGGAACTCGGATCAGAGCTATTCAATTTACTTAATCCATATTTCCAGCAGGGAGAATCCCTTACTGAGCTTGATTTCGAATACCAGGCTCTCGGTGATAAGGTGGTAATTGCAATCAGCAAGAATGCCACCTGGACTAATCTAACCACTCTTACATTAGGAGGCAACTCCTTCGGTGCAGAGGGAGCAAATGCACTGAGCAAGAATACTATCTGGACTAACCTTACCAGACTTGAATTAAACAACAATGAGATCGGTGCAGAGGGAGCAATTGCACTAAGCAAGAACACCACCTGGACCAAACTTACCACTCTCAACTTATCATACAACAAGATCCTTGCAGATGGAGCAATTGCACTAAGCAAGAACACCACCTGGACAAACCTTAACACTCTTGAATTAACATGGAGCGAGATCGGTGTCGAAGGAGCAACTGCGATTAGCAAAAATACCACCTGGACTAGTCTAACTATTCTTGCATTAAGAGGCAACTATCTTGGTTCAGAGGGAGCAGTCGCACTGAGCGAGAACATTATCTGGACCAACCTTACCACTCTCGATTTATCAAACAACATGATCGATGACGAGGGAGCCTGTGCAATCAGCAAGAATATCACGTGGACCAACCTGACCACTCTTTATTTAAACACCAACGACATCGGTGTCGAAGGAGCAATTGCAATCAGCAAAAATACCACCTGGACCAACCTCACCACTCTCAACTTATCATACAACTCTATTGGTGCAGAGGGAGCAATTGCACTCTGCAAGAACACCACCTGGACAAATCTTACTACTCTTGAATTAACATGGAGCGAGATCGGTGTCGAAGGAGCAATTGCGATTAGCAAAAATACCACCTGGACCAACCTTACAACTCTCGATTTATCCAAAAACGAGATCCGTGATGTCGGAGCAAATGAAATCAGCAAGAACTCCACCTGGAATAAACTTACCACTCTTACTCTCAAAGATAATTCGATCGGCGACGAGGGAGCGATTGCGCTCAGTAAGAATACCACTTGGAAGAGCCTTGCCACCCTTGACTTAGGCGAAAACTCTATCGGAGCAATAGGAGAAAGTGCAGTAAAAGCAAAATGGCCTCAAGCCGAAATTAATCTTGAGAGGGATTAGACATTTCATATTTCTCATAGCTTCGACCCAATTCTCAATATTAGAAAAGTATATGCACAAATATCTATATTCTCACCCATTTTTCTTAGAGTTGCTTCTGGAAATCTATAGAAAGTCATTAAGAACGTAATTCTAAAAATTTTAAAGAATCCCGCGGATTCTTATCAGAGTAAAACTAAATAGATTAACAAGCAAGAAAATCAATGCGTCACCACTTATATTTCATAAAACTAATGGACTGTTGTTAAGCGACAAAAAAGCTGCCAGGAATAAGATTTTATCGTACACAAGATTTAAGAAATCAACAGCAAAGATGAAGTATTAAAACTATAGATTAGTGCAGACTAGTCTAGCAGAAAAGAGTTAAACGATGAATTTACTAAAGAAAGAAATCTGTTTTTCCTTAACTCTTGAATGCAAACCGGTGTTGAGCTCAGAGGAAAATATCTGGTTTGATAGTGTTGAATCTGATATCTGTAATTGTACTACAATACATATTCGCTTGGGACTTGAGCTACGAACAAAGGAGAAAGAAAAGGTTTCCCGGCTTTTATCTATCCCTAACATGTAAGAAACGAACTAATCACCTATTCAATCACAACACAGAAATAGAAGTTTTCACAGTATAACAAAAATTTGATTTGTAATTACCAAAGTTTTTTGGTGCGCTTAATTGACGGAGGACCTCTGTAACATATTGAAGAAAGTTAATTTATGTTAAATTCAATAAATTAAAGGAGATAAATCAAGATCTATCAATCCGAGGAAAATAATTCGGCTATTTTTCTCTTTCAAATCAAATATTCTTGCGTTCAATAGCTTTTTCTTAGTTCAATTTCAACCTGTTTTCATAGACACACTACATAATTATGAATTATACATATTGTCATATATATATCTCTGTATAAAAGCTTCATACTTCTTTGCTAAAGAAATATTTCATTTCCAAAAAGGGTCCTAATTTACTAACTTCGGAGACTCACTAATGATAATAAAGCTCTAAAAAAATCTAAAATCAAATTTCAAAAAAAAAAACTCCTTCATTTCTTATTGCATTTCCCTTACCATCATTACATTTCCAGGTAATCAATTTTTCTTAAAATGGAACAGCCCATGATGCCCATCACCGCTCGATCTTCTTATTTTGTAAAAGCGCAATTTCTCTCTGAATGCATGCTGAGTAGCCAGCAATCTATCGAAATTGTTTTTCATCTTTGGACTAAGAGAAGAAAAAATTAGTCTTTTAACGATTCACCTTTTTACCTTAATTCTACTTTCTTTTCAGTCTGCTTATCACATTCATCTAATATCCAATTCATCGTGTTCATGAACCTCGAAGAATTTGACGGACCCTCCTCTCTTCCGGAAGAAATTTCATTCATAGATGGAAGATGGTCAAGAGTGGCAAGAGATCGAGAGCGGCTCTGTTTCCGAGAATAAGCTGTAGAGATATCAGAAAGACTTCCGCGCTGTCTCTGAGAAAATTTCGCATATTGACTCTGCACTTCAGATTCGTTGCTCGTTGAGAATCCTTTCATTGCCTTGTTACTCGAGTCAATTTGCTATGAGAAAAAACAATATTGAAAAAAAAGTGTCTTGGGATTAGCATACCTTTAGCGATGTCACTTGTGAGGGAGGCGTGTGGTTTTCCATCAGTTGAGGTTGAATGGGAATGGATCGTACGGGGAGCCTCCTTTGGCTCAAAAAAGTTGATTTATAAGGATGAGACTTGAACCATTGGGTATTTCCTTTATCAGCTTTATCAGCGTTGCCGACGCTCTCTTCTTGAACAGGATTAAGATCGATCTGATGCTTTGAGCCTGAGATGTTATGTTTAAGGGAGAATTCATCGTTCTGTAAGCTTTGCTCTTGTGTAGAGATTGGAGACTTCATGTCGAGAGTCTCATCGAAAATTTTTATGGTTTCAGCGTTTTCAAGCTGCTGAACCCAGCTTTCGACTTCTTTGGCTTCTTGGGTGTGCCTTCGACCGAAATATTGTTCCAAGACCTTGAGTTTCTGCATCGCTGGATTTCTCTTTGCTAATGCGATTTTCTCTTTCTCTTCCTCAATTCCTGAGGCATGGCGAACCTTAACGATGTGTTTTTGAGACCAAAGGTCAGTCACGAACATTTTTCCTGCCTTCTTTTTGGTTTCGATGCGAATCCTCGCCAAATTTGAAATTTTTTGAACATCTTTCAAAGTTGCGTTCTTATCTAGATCCTGATGATGAAAATTTGATTTTTGAGTGAATTTGCGAACAGGATCCGCTTCCATTTCGGCAAAATTCGAAGAAAAAACATTGAAGGTCTTCTTACTCTGAACTATTCGCTTGTCTGAAATGATCGTAGGAATGTTAGCTGGAATGGTGATACCCACAGACCCTCGAGCTGTGTATGCAGCATCAGACCAGTCGACTCGCTTGAAAGTGCCTCTTGGACTTATTTGAGATTGAACTCTTTCAGTATGAGGGTAAAAATTTTCTGATCTCGTTCGGTTGTGGGAGATTTTACCAGGCTTAGGCAAGCCTAGTTGAAGACCGGGTACATTGCGTGGAGACGCCTTACTCATGAAGGGAAGATTTTGTTGTTGTTTCTTGTTTTGAGTGTTTTTCTTCGTTAGAAAAATATTTACTATGTCTGGTTGACTTAGATCACCTTGTGCCTCATAACGTTTCAAGAAGGATTAACAACGGACGTTAATTTTTCGTGATAGCCTTAATCAAGGCATGTTCAGTATCTTGGAGAAAATTTGATATCAGAGTAGCTGGAAAAACAGTAATTTAATAGAAGTTTCTGTAAATAAAGATTATTCGAGTTTTTTTTGAAAAATTTGTGAGCATCTTCTGTCAGAACTAAATGCTCTAACTCCTACAAGAAATAATCGAACTTAGAAAATAAATCGATCTCGTAGCCTTCGATTTTCAAGGTGATATGGTTTGATCGCTATGCGTTAAACTGAAGTTTTAAGAGGAATAAGACAAAGGAATTCAATCGCCTGATTTATTATCATTAAAATACTGATCTAAGCCACTGTTACAATCCGTAATCAGATCTCCAGGACACACACATGAGATATCGTGGAGAATTTGCATGAAGATGAATCATTATCTGTTCAGGCATTAGAGTTGTTCAAAGGTGAATATTACGAAATATTGTGAAGAAAATTCAACAGTTTGGGACTTGTAGGTAATGTGTGCTCCTTATCTTATCAGAAGTAACTGGAGAGTCTTTTAGTTCTCTCACTAGTAAGAATTAGTGGAAAATGAGTTAATCGAAAAAAGAGTTGGGATTATCCCAGAACCAAGATTTTTCTCCGAAGTAGAAAAGTCTATAGCATTGACTGTTGCAGTATAGGAGTTAAGATACCAGCATCTGGAAAGTCATACCAAAACTAAATCATGCCATCTTTTCGCTGTATTCAAGCTTCAGAAGAAGATGACAATCATATTTTGAGTGATGATCTCCTCTTGGTTTTGATCAACAGAATTATGATTTTCAAAAAAAGCACACCTGATTGTTTTGTAATTTGCCATAACTAGTCTGGATTAATTTTAAGCTCACGTAGTGCGACAATGTGTATGTAAATTATGATCACTCTCTCCTAGTTATAGAAAAAGAATAAAATCATTCTGCAAATACCACCGAATTGACTTTAATTATCTCTACTTATTTGACTTTTGCGAAATCAAGCATCAGAAATTTGTCACCCGGAACAAAGTAAGATTGTATGACTTCCTCTGGTATATCGATCGTCTTATAGGTCCAATTGGGCTTCTTGCCTTTCGAAAGAAGTTTAGCAGCAATTCCTTCACTAACGTCATTTTCTTTCATAAGTCTAGAGGTTAATGATAAATCTCAGTTTTTTCACAATCTCATTTTTACTTTATCAGAGCGTAATCCATTTCCAGCACCTGATTAATATCCATTTTTTTAGCCCGTTGATGCTGTTCAAAAGCAATCCTTAGACTCTTCGGGCTGCATTTGTTCAACTTACCCAATGTTTTCTTTGCAAATGCGCTGCTTGCAGACCTTCTTTCAAGCTCTTGAAAGACTTCTTTTAGTGTATTCTTTCCAAAAATGCTCTCAATCTCATCCTCATTCTCAAATGGCTCTTTTGTATTCTCGCTATACTTCTCCACTATTTTCTTCAGCTTTTCGACTGAAATATCTACATCCACTACCCTCAAACACTCTTCCTCTAATTCCTTGAGTTTCTCTGATGGTACGAAATAATCCGCCAACCCCAACGAATAAGCTTCTTTCCCTGAAATCGCTGTCCCTGTTAGCCCCAGATATATTCCAATGTTCTTCCTCAATCGAGAAAAGTAGTAGGAAACTCCACAATCTGGGTAATATCCCACTTGACATTCTGAAATGATCATGAGATGGTTAGTTGATTGAGTGCTATAGGGTTACCTGGCATTGCAAACAGCGTAGAGTCAGTCGCAATGCGTATTTTCGAGTTAATGGAAATTCCAACACCTGCACCCATGACATATCCATCCCATATAGAGACTTGAATCGGTCTCATGTTCTTGATTCTTGTGGTTAGGAGCGCACAGAGTCAGTGGACTATATTCATAAGATCGTACTCTTTTTGCTCGGAGAATTTTCTCCAGATGACGAGATCGCCACCGGCGCAAAATGCGGTGCCATTTCCTTTCCAGAGGGTCACCTAAAATGTGAGCTGAGAAAATATGAGATGTAGTGAACAGAATTACTTTGATGTTTTCGTTTGTGTTCCAGTAGTCCAAGGCTCTCATCATTTCAGTGATCATAGGAAGAGTGATTGCGTTCATGGCAAGAGGACGGTCAAGTTGAACGACACTGAGATTGGTAAAGTGCTTTATGATGACACGGCCACTCTCGTTTTGGGTAGAATCCGTGTCTGAAGTGAGATTGCCATCAAGGAGATGCGATTTTAAAAGGTTTAATCTTTGCATTGAGAATATCTAATGTATCTGCGTTGAGTATGTTCTGAGAATGTAGATCAAAATTAATTTTTTTAAAAAAACAAATATAAGTATAGCGGCACCGTTTTTGATATTAGATAGAAGTTATAAATCATCTCTGTGATAAGATCAAACATGAAGTTTTACAGTGACTTCATGAAGGAGAATGGCTATACATTTGTTTTCGAGGACATCGTTTTTGCTTTTCATTTCGATTAAACAGTCTGGTGTTAGCCATCACATTGACGAAATTGTGCTTCATCATCAAGGTGGATATCCAAGTATAATTGATCCTAAGTATAATCAAGCTCAAAGTGGTGAAAATACAATGGAAATTCTTGAATACTCATCGGATAATAATCAAATATGAGTAATTCAATTAACTTAACTGCCTCTGTGTGATTTCAACACAAAGCGACTCAGAGGTGAGAGTGCAAGGCTGCTCTGATAATATATTATAAATTTTGATAAAATTTTTGGAAAAAAAGGGAAATTAAGCATACTTGATTTTAACAAAACACCAGCTGAGATGAGATTAATAAATTGAAGAGATTTCACCTTGAGGTCCACTTATTTACAAGCCAAATATGATAAATAAATCAAATCTCTGAGAAACCTGAATTGATACTTATTGAGGGAGCAATGTTGAGGAACGTATTATAAGTTCATGGTTCAAGAAGATTTAATAGAATTCAAAGTTTACAGAAAGTTCCTGCAATATAAAATATTTTTCATTGATGCAACAAAAAAAAAAACGATACAAGTTAGCTGTCAGAAATCAAAAGAAAGACACCTAAAAACGAAAAAATACCAAAAATCAAAAAGGAATCTTTTTGATTTCACTTGCTGTGCTGAGCCGTGAAATGAAGGCATTGTGAGTTCCAGAATCGAATTCTTCCATTTCTTCCATGTAATCCTCTGTAGGAATCGTAGTTTTTCCCTTTTCAAGAACCTGACTCGTTAGCTCACTTGCCTTGCTTGTCTCAAAGCTTCTGAGAATTGCACTCCAAGTCTCACTTGATCTGAAATCAAATAGACTGAAATTAACGGAGTCTTTCTGCGCTGGGATTCCCAGCGCCCAGTTACTTGTTTCTTCAATGTTCTCAGGAGCTTTCTCATATCTCGAAGGAAGGACCAAAATTGACTCTAAATTCATTTCCAGTCGAATCTCCTTTCTTCTTATTTTTTCCGGGTCAATTGCTTTGAGCCAAGGATGCTTCCAAATCTCCGATATCCCTTTTTTCCTTCCCATTCGGAGCTTAGGATCTTTGCAGACTAAGCGTTCTATAAAATCTATCGCGTTTTTTGACAAATGCTCAGGGTAATCCAACTTCTCATGAGAAATTTTCACTATTGTCTTAGCCATCGAATTGCTTTTAAAAGGCAGTTTTCCAGTCAAAATCTCATAAGTAAGCATCCCTAGTGAATAGTAATCACTGGTAAAATCATGCACCTTTCCGGTAAGTTTTTCTGGACTCATGAAATTCAAGCTGCCGCTGATTGTCTGTCCCACAGATTGATGGCGTTCCACTTTTTTCGAATGTCTGAAATTACTCAGCTTAATCGTTCCATCAATATCGATTAGTACATTTTCTGGCTTCAGGTCTCCATGGATCACACTCCTCGAATGAAGAACTTCCAAAGCTGCTAAGACACTGGCAATGAAAAAAGTTCCCGATTGTTCATCGAGTTTTCCGTATTTATTTTTGAAGCCCAATAAATTTTCATACGGTGAATATTCCATAACGAAATAACAGAAATCTGCTGTCTGAAATGCGAAAAGCAATCGTGTTGTAAATGAACTTTCAGTTTCTATCATTATATTTTTTTCCATGAGAATCCTCTGATGGTCTTCTGACAAAAGACCCGTTTTCGGTAACTGCTTCACAATGTAGTATTTTCCATCTAGCTTCAAACGAGCAAGGTACATTGACCCGGCTTGGCCTCCGTTTCCCTTAATTTTCGCTATAAAGTCAAAGTCTTGGAGGGAAATTTTATACTCCAAAGAAAAATTGCGGTTGTATTCTTTATAGTATGGAACTAAAATAATTCTTTCTGGCAAAAAAGACAGTGGTTGCTCTGGACGCGACAGAAGATAGTCGACGTCAGCGTTATGATCCTGCGTTTGAAATGCCACCATATTGCTTATCAAACCCAGATTAACGTTTATATTACGTGAAACACATTCTTCCATAAAATACTTTATCGCGCACTTAAGAAGCCATGAGCAGGTCTGCTCATTGCTTACAGGCCGTTGGATCTGTAGGTTCAGAGTGATTTTGTAAGGAAGTTCGATTTTAACGTGTATGCTCTGTTTCTTGGAGGTCAAGGTAGAAACAGAGCCAGCAACCAGTGTCTTCTTGCCGAATTCCCATTGATAGGAATCTAGCATGAGCGCTCACTGTTTCTAAGTTTCCTCTAAGGTCCGTCTTAGATCTCAAAAATTATTTTTTTGGATTGGGATCTTTTTTAAAAAATTCGAACGGATTGGATCTGGTTTGATCTACAGGAAAGAATTCGGAAATAAATTTTATGTATTTTAGAATCGGATGATCCTGCGTTCGTAATCAAAAGAAATAACAGCCGTAATTTTCCAGAACTTTGGTGATTAGAGAAATAATTAGAGATTCTGGATCGTTATAAGAACGATAGGAATGATATTTAATTGCATTACGACCGGCAAATTCTTTGATTTAATTTCTCCAAAAGCCCTTAATAGTAGGCAGGACACCGAAATTATAACTTAATGTAAACTCTGGAGACAAATAAGAAACATTGAACGATGTAATCATGATGTTGTTGATTTTCCAGAATGTTTGGTGAGGAACAGTGAAAGGATTTCATAAGAATTCTGGCAAACTCGAAAGATTTAATAGTGGGTTTATATACGCCAGGAATCAGCATGAAAAATGCTCTTTTAAGATTCAATAGCAGTAATATTTGTCTCAAATACTGCAGGTTTCTGAGCTGTTTCTGAATATTTTGATTATCAGCAATAGAGTAATTTTATTGGCTCGAGAGTAAAAAAAATCAATATAGTTTAGTTTCGCGTGGTGTGATCGAGAAACCATCTTTGAACGTAATTTTCAACTGGAGCTGCGCGAGTGATCAAAGCGAGAGGCTATGGTAAGCGGGTGGGGTTGGTTTCGGTTCGCAATTCATATTCTCTGGCATGTTTTTTCATTTACCATGAGAATTTTACAAAATTTTCTTCATGTTCCTCTATCTCTTTCAATGCAACGTGGCAGTTGCTTTATCGAATACTTGGTCTAGGGTTTCGAGGTTTAAGGCGGATATTGACTACGAATAAGTTAAAATTGCTGATTCATATGATGTATGTTTTGTAAGCAATGAAATTTGTGAGAACAGTCTTTTTGAGAGTTTTTGTTTTAGTGAGACTAAGTTACTTTCTCTGAGCCGAATACGGAAAAAGTTATCCAGAAACATTTAGTTCAGTAAAGTTACGCGTTTCATAAGTCTCTTCTCAAATATCAAATTTGAAAAGGTAAGAAAGTCTTAGATATTCCCCTAAATTTTTCTAAATGGAGGTATTTAACTTACAGTCTAACCTTCATGGCAGTCAGAAAAGCCAGATTTAGTCTCAACCGTTTTAATTCTCAGAAAATATAAACATTGTCATGAACAATGAGAGGGTGCTGAAAATGCTTTTTCATAGTGTCAAAGTAAACTCCCTTCATCTTTTCTTATAGTGATTAACTGTTATAGGTCAAACAATAATTTCCATTAGAATGAATATTTTAGAGAATTGCCTAAATCTCATTCAATTTGATCTAAACTTCATTATTCTCACTTTTACCCGATAATGCTTGACTTGAGTTTCGGCTCTTCCTTATCACCAAGTAACGTCCGTTTTTATTTGCTGTGGAATTCTAAATAGAGATTGGCAATCTCTAAATTTTCAAGTCGATATCATTTTTATCATTTTGCTGAAAGCTTTGTTTATGATGTATCCATTCTGTTTGTTCTTATTCCTGAGAATTCATTAGACTATGTGATATTGTTTTTATTGCACCAGATAGTTCTATTTGTTAGGAAGCTTACTCAATAACAAGACTCTCGAAATTCCAATGCCTTAATCAACCTTTGCATACTGCATCAATGAAAATACCTTCCAACTCTGCAAAATTAACGTTTCTTGCTCCTCTTTGAGCTAGCAGGCTTAAATCCGAGTGAAATCTGTGAGCGCCCAAACAACATGACGTCATGAAATTCCAAAAATACGAAAATTTGTCAAACACCTTAAATGATACACAATAGCACTCAATTCTTGTATTTTCTGCTTCGGAAAAGTACTTACAAGCGAGAGGATATTCACGAGAAGATAACACCATAATACAGCCATGAAATTCAAAGGTGGTGTAGAATCAATTACTCTCATTCAAGCATCTCGGAAGCTTGCTTTTTTCAGGAAAAAGACCTCAAAGCGATTTTATTTAGTTGTTATCATTAGTTCATTGTGATTAATTTCTCTAACTAATTTTAGTAGTGATATTAAGATACCTAGCATCAAGCTTTTTCAAGTGAAGCAATTCTGGACTTAACTGGCGAGACTGTCCGAGGAGGACCGCTTTTTATTCACTCGACTTCAGCTGTCTTTTTAATTTGTATGTTACGATCGAAATTTAATTTTTGAAGAACATGCTTCTTAATCTAACGTAGGAAACCTGCCGCATTCATTTAACAGCCTCTTTAGTGTAAAAGGGAAATTTAGGAATCGTATATTTACTCTTACAAGCCTGCAGATATTAATGCCAGGTTCAAGTGGTCGGCGAGTTCGTCAGCATTTATTACCCATTGGGAGAATAAAACAACTGCTAAGTCATTTGGAAATTATGCCCTCCTGCTTTTGTCATAAATAATTAATTCATAAAATACTCTTTTTTTTAAATCGTGAATTTTACCTGTTTCGAACTATTAGAATTAATTTCTTTCGCAGCCATCTCGAATATTTCGAGAAATTCTTGAATAAAAATATTAACTGCATTCAATAACGTTATTGCAACTGGCTAATCCTATAATCAGTAATTTTGATTTTCTTAATGAGACTTTTCATCAGAAACTAAATTACGAACTGGCAGTTCTTGCTGCAGCTTTTTCTTGTATCAGGCCGATATTTTGCACTTCAAAATTTTCTATCCAGCTCAGCAAGGTCAAAACTAAGCATTTGAATAAAAAAGCATTAATTTCAGATATCATTAGAATCTCTTCCTTACTCTTAGGTTCATTCGTTGTTTTTAGAACTATGTCGTTCGGATTGCTCCTGATACGAAAGATTTTCATGTATGCTCGATATTTTTAAGTTGAAAGGACTTCATTTCTTCATTCTTATACATTGACCCATTTGTTAAACTCATTCTGCTTGTGGGGTACAAATGAAAACGCATATCGGCTCCGAGTTGAATATAATAGAGGATGGTAATAAATACCGACATGTCCGATGAGGCAATTCAGAAAAAAAGCTCTTCTTTCTAATTGAAAAGGAGTCCGAGTTATCATGCTAGCGTGATTCGATAGTAACACGAATTTCATGGGGAGTTCAACAAACTTAATGGTTTCGTACATTTACGCCTTGACAGACCTACTCAGATTGCCTAGGTGGTTTTCAAATTCATAAATCGCCGAGTCAAAACATATATTGAGAGCTAACAACCGGAGAAACATAAACATCAGAGGAATCAATTTGACTTGTGCAGAATTGCAATAGCAGAACAGTTTGCATATTCGAATATTTTGTTGCTAATGGTCTTTTACAGCTTGGTTTCTTCTCGTAGCATGCTGAATGAAAAAAAATACTTTTGGAAGAAAATTAAACTAATTTAACATAAAAAGCTCTGCTCTGGTATGCAATAGTTTAAGAAAGCAACAGAAACTTGATTCAAGCAAAATAGTTTACTTATTTGAGAGAAACGAGTAAGAGGCCCGTGTTAGAATTGAATTTTCTTGGCCAGAGTAATGATGTTTGACACGCACTCCTACTCGGCATTCAAGAAGAACTAATAGGAACGAATCGAATTCAAATTTCAGAGTCTAGAAAATAATTCTTTTACTGATAGAAAATTCGCTGATTAATCAATGTAATAAAAGAATTTTTGCGATTACCCGTGAATTTTATAAAAATTGAATTCGAATTTCATTCTTGGCAGTTAACGCACAAGAGACTCTTGCTGCTGCAGCCGTTATCAAGTATTATTCTTTGTAAAGAAGATCAATCTCAAGAGGCTACAGATAGAGTGCTTGATTTTTGTATTTGGGGTTCTGTGCGTCTGGCAAGAATTCTAAATTGTCCAAATCGAACACTTTAATTAAATTAATTTAGGTATTGACTATAACGTAATTTAGCCTTTCATTCGCGTTCATTCAAATTTTGATCAAATTTTATTAGCATGTAATAGAAAGAGGAAGGCTTCTATGAGTTCATTTAATGATTAGTGAGGTACATTGTAATTATTCTCTGATAAGGCAAATAAAAAAAAAAAATTTGCTCAAAGCTCTTAAACAATGGAAAACACCAACATGAACGTACTTCAAAAGTGGGCTCTGATGCAGCAACAGGTCGAGCTCATACGAAGTGCCACATCTAAACTCAATCATAATCCAAACACACTGAATCTATTTCCGTCAGGCGTGATTCAGAATCTCAATCCTTCAGAGATTTATTCTTCCCCCATTCCCACCATTAACTTCCCAACTCGACAAGCAAGCCCTCTTGTCCAGCTTTTACAACAGCAATTGGTTGCCAACGAGCTCAGATTGAATCAACTGAGAAACCAACGTTTGCTACAAGCTCATGAATCTCTCAATATGATTCCCACTCAAACGTGTTTCGTGGCGAGGAAACCTGACAATGCTCTAGCTCCGGTAACAGAATTCTTGGATAATATTTGTCCTAATGTCGGAATGCTTAGTTGAAAGAGCAATTACAGGAAACTAAAGAAGATGTTTCCGTCCTCAAAGGTCAAAAATCAATAAAAACCTCCAATAAGCTCCAAAAATCAAGCAAGAAAAATTCCAAAACAATTGAGAAGAGACACATAGATGAGCGTGGCCTCGAGGCGATGATGCCAAAGAAAAAGAGAAGGCAAGCTTCAGAAATTATTCGTCATTTCAAGTGCCCATTTCCGGGCTGTTCCAAAGCATATGGGTATACTTTACCGAAATTTCGCATTATACTTCAACCGATCATTAGGCACGAAGCATCATTGAAAATTCATTTCAAAAATAAGCATTCCTGGATGACCGAGAACCTTTCTTTTCAATATACGTCAGCTTAAGCCATCTTTGGTCGCGTTTGTTGTTGTTAATGTTCGATAACTACTAATGTCACATGTGCTATTTGTATACCTCTTAAATTATTCCACCGAAATGAATAAATCGGATTTCAGGAAATGCATAAAAATTAAATGTTTGAGTCTGTGTGGTCTAAACATTACAATTGTGACCTTTGAATTATCCCATCCTAATGAGTTATTTCCCAAAATTATTCAGCATATTCAACCGCGATACTCGTAGATTCAGGAAGATTACGTAAGTTTCATGCTGCTGTAAAATACCCATTGGAGTCCCATATGATCATATATTCATTGCTGAAACGCAATTTTGAAATTTCCTTAATTAACTTTAATGACTAAGGTAAGCAGCAGATTTAATTAAGGATCTTGACTAATTAAGTTTTTGGGATAAATTACTCAAAATGGATATTTTAGATTCACGATCATGAACTGATGACCTCTAGGATTGAGGAGGATAAACAACTTTTGATCTTTTCTTGCTTGGTAGAAAGCAAATTTGTCAAACTCAAATGATAAAATGGATGCGTGGGAATCGAGTGCAGGAGTCCACCAGGTATAAATTTTCAAATTGAAATCGGTTTGCTGAAGTAATGTAATTGGAACCCACTGAGAGGGATCTTTTACATCGATTTCTTATAGCACTATCATTTTTTCAGTATTTTAGCATAGGCTCTGTCTCTCATTTATATGTCTTATGTCATGGCTTAAGTGATGAATTATCCGGTTGCTATAAGTCAAGAGGACTTGGAGAAGAAGAAAGTGAACAGACTGTTTCAAGATGTAATATCGCATGTTTTGTATTTTGCTGGTTTGAAATATGCCAATGAGGCAAGTCCATTAGAATCGTTTAGCAATCTTCTGAGTCAGTTCTTTTTGACAGAGCGAGATACCACGAATTCTTGAAAAAAATAGTTTTCACTGAGAGATCATTTTGTAGCCCAACAATGTGAACAACTGATCAACTTCTATTAATTATTTTGTTGGAAAATGATCCAAGACCTACACGCAACAACCATATGAATCTATGAATCGCACGTTAAACCGGTCATCGAATCAACTGATAGAGAACCAGGATTCCTCCAAAAAGCTTCTCAAATTTAAAATTAACCCTGGCTCAGATAGGGATAGCCAATTTGTTTGCTGCCAAACAATCACCCAACGCCAAATTCGAATTTGTTAAGTCATCACCAATTAAACACTAATTTCTGTCTTGAAATGATAACCTTTAGATTTCTTTGGTGTCTGAGATATATATCCGGCAAAGAACTGAAAAAAGAAAAAATTGGAAAGTGTACACGAGGTAGGGGAATCTGAATCTCTTGTATGGTCTCAATTAATACATGAAGAGGGGGAGATTAAAAGTATTGTTAGTTTTTCTACCGCTTAGAATCGGAGTTAATCTCAGCCGAAGCGGTTTATACGTCCCATTTGAATGAGAACAGAGCTGTGCCAACTTATCCATCTCACAGGTTCGCAATGCCAAGTTTTGTGTGTGTGTATGCGTTCGAGTGGGCTGAGAAATTTAATTTTTCGAATACACAGAAATTAATCAGAATAAGTGCAACACACAATCTTGGCGATTAACTTGGAAAAGTCCACCAAGGAATAAAGTGAATGCATCGATGTGCAACGTTTGCTCCTTTAATTCTCAAA
>ENA-UOTZ01001551-UOTZ01001551.1-compost-metagenome-genome-assembly--contig:-NODE-1551-length-15182-cov-14.487852_pt1 | contig 15182 bp, 16 predicted proteins | sample MGYA00238144_ERZ746983 | MGnify/ENA primary metagenome ERZ746983 (study PRJEB28759, sample SAMN06268863) | compost metagenome | isolation source: single cell | place: USA: California, Emeryville, Joint...
TCTCAGCCTCTAAAAATGAATATTGAAGATAGATACTCGGACGAGGGCGAGTTAGATGAATCAAGACATCAGGAAAATAACGCTGTTCGATTGTTAGATAAATGGCAACTTGACAATAAAAAGAAAAAATGTAAGTGTGCGTCGTTACTTTTAGTCTAATTCGTTCTAGTCGCGTCTGCTGTAGAGCAGAAGGTGGAAAGCATCGCGAAAGTCATTAAGAAAAATGCACCAGATGCAGGCCTTACTCCAAATATCAATCAAGAAATTATGAATTTCATCGTGTTCTCTGATGAAGATAGAGAAAAAGGTAGCGCCATTTCATTGAAGAAAGAAACCAATTTTTACTTACTATTGTAACTCTGCAGCTATCGATTTTTACAAGAAAAGAGCCTCTGTGGATTCACTTTATAAACCGAAACAGAAACGAGATGACTATGAAATTGATAGTCAGAGTTCTCCCAAAACCAGGCAATCAATTGAGAAAATAATGAAAGGCGCGGAAACTCAAAAACGAGAAGCAAATAAAGAAATCCTGCAAAATATGATGTTTAGGAAAATCAAAGAAAAGAACGACAAACTGCTCTCGGGGGAAAATGCAGAAGGACTTACCAACGAAATTAAAACCTTCTTGCATCAGACTATGCATAATTTTCATGCTCTCAAAGGAATCACTTCTGTAAATGATAACGTTAGTTTGGGGAATATGGTGAACGGCCTCCTCAAAAGAAAAAATGACTATGAAAAGCTCACGATTTTTGAGAGGGACACAACGAAAAATGGAGGCCATGAGAAAGAAAGAAAAAAACCCTTGATGGATTATAAATTGGCAGAAACAGCACTTTTAAAAAGATTTAACGAGTGTATTGGTGAGATTCAGAAAATTAGAGACAAGATAATTGAGATAAATCATGACAGCTACATTCTTCGAGTTGAAATCAAGCAGCTTACTGCTGAAGTAATACTTTTTTTTATTTTTGAAATTACCGAGTTTTACAATTTTATCTCTATAGAAAGAAGAAGCCCTCAAAAAATACGATTACCTGGAGGATGAAATCCTGAACGAAACCCCAGAAAGAACACAAGGCTTAGGTCGAAGGAAGGCTGCAGACCGAGGCAATCTAGAAGATTATATGAAACTACAGGTATGGATGCTATTTTTTTCACAAAAAAGAAAATATTTATGATTAACCTTTTGACTTAGAAAATCAGAGCTGATAAGAAAAAACAGGAGACTTTTTACATGGAGAAATTGGAGGACGCTGACAAAAAGATTCAGAAAAATAATGAAATGATTAATCAACAAGAAACTGAACTGAGAAACACGAAGCAATTGAAGGCACATTATAAGCTCCAGGTCAAAGAATTATACCACCAAACCCTCCAAGATACCTCTGATCTCTTGTAAGTCATTTTTCATAATAAAGTGCTTGATATTTTTCCCTATAGAAATCCAGATAACCTGACAAACTTTATTTCAGTAATAATATCAGCCTGGAATATGCATGAAGAGATTACTGAAAATCACCTCGCAAGTTTTCTTGAGAAAGAGACTGCCTCATTCATGATTCAGGTATCGATTCAATGTCTATTCCCTAAAGGCATTCCAAACTAATAACATTTTTAGTATGCAAAACAAATGAGTGAATTCGAAAAATTTTGCAGAGAGGCTGGAATGACGAGTGCTCTCGACAGCATGGACGAATTGAAAGATGAAGGATCTTCTTTGAAACTTCCAAATCTCACTTCTGGAGTCGTTGACCGCACGCAACTCTATGCAATGAACAAAGACCTCAGTCATTTACTAAAGGACGTAAGACTGTTGATTTGAATTCAGCACTAAATCATCGATTAGATCAAGGAACGAATGCACTTGATAAAGAAAAGTGAAATTAAGGCCAAAAGACATGTCGCTGTACGGTCCCCTCATAAACTCAAGGAAAAAATCATGAAGGATGAAGATGTAGATCTTGTAGACCCGGTTGTATTAGAGAACCGTTTTTCTCACCGTGACTATGTGATTGGAATGTTCTCAAACCAGAAATCTCGCGAAACTTCTATTGAAAGCAAGGACAACATGAAGAATTTCGCAGACCAAGCGTCTGAAATGGTTAAGAAATTGGAGGCTTTAAAAAAAGCAGAGATTGCAAGGCTATTTAAAGTTAATTTGGCAAAGCATTTGGATGATAGACTCAAAGAGTATCTCAGGAAAGTGTTTAGATATGCATTTGGGAAAAAAGACTCAGAAGAGCTTCTTTCTAAATTTATGAAAGAAAAAAGAGTAAAATTTCATTCTCTTTTTTTTGTAATTTACATCCTCTTTCTCAAAAAGGTGTTCGACCAAAAAATTCAAAAGGCTCTTGGAGGTGGCGGTTCTGAGAAGCAAGGTCAGAATCAAGATGATAAAATGATGAGGATGGCAGGATTGAAAGCGGTTTCGACAGCAAGGAGTGGCTTTGATCAGAAGAGTTCTAATAGAAGTGGTTTTCTGAATGCTAGTCCACTGCTACCACCATTAGATCAATCGCGATCGACTAGATCAGTTCGAAAAAACTCATTTAGCAACAATGACAGCATGACTAAGTCCCCAGTCGCAATTATCCAAATTAATGAATATTAATAAAATTCTGCCATTTTTTTAAAATTTTCTTTATAGATATCGAGTTTTTTCAAAGGATCTTTTTGCATATGATGATATTTCGTTTTAGGTTAAGATTATTGTCGTATTCATTGCAATTGTCTTGCTTTTCTTTATGCAAAAAGAGAAAGTATTTCTTTAAAGTTGAGAGCGGCCATCGCGCGTCCAATAATTCAGATTTTATATGAAAGAGAGAAAGCAACAGCAAAGTTTTCTCCAGAATGAGAAGATTTGAAATCAAGAAAGTGTTATCAGAATCTGCTGAAAGATCATATATTAATAATGATGGCACACAAACTCCACAATAAATTAGTTGACAATTCAGCTAAATTTTATTGGTATTTAGTACTAAAATAAAATCTTGAGTGTTTGTCTCAACAAGAAGATGACATCTGGGCCTGTTCAAAAGACCTCTGAGTATTCTTCACCCTTGAAGATTGGTATAGGAGCATCTAGATCTGAGCTAGAATTACGTGGAATCAAAGAATTAGGTACTTCAGGAAAAAAGAGTGAAACTTTAACATTCAGAGCTGAGGAAGAGGGAAACCCACAACAAAGCGCTGTGAAGTATCAGTCAAGAGATCCCTCTCCTTTGAGTTCAAGCCAACTTTCTCTAAAGAAAATAAATATGGATCAACTTTATAATAGAGATCCAAATTTTGATCCTGTTGAGTACAGGATGAGAAATCATACTCCAACCAAGCGGGCTTTGGAGATACCAGGTGAAAAAAGGAATAAAGTTCAAGATGCCAGGCTACTTAAAGACCTGATAGCAAATCAAGCAGGAACCTCTTTTTCTGATAGAGTGAAAGAATCATTGGAAGATGCGCAATTAAAACAAGAGTTGCTCACGCTGCGAGAAGAAGTAAGTCTGCTAAAACTGCAAATAAATAAGATTGAAAGAGAGACGCAGAGAGACAGTGTGCAAAGCGCTGAATCACCATACAAAAACGCGATAAGGAGTGCAGCAAGCTTGGCTGGAAGTCCTGGAACTACTACAAGGAGAGAAAGGATTCCTTCAACGGCAGTGAGTCTCAGACAATCTAGAGCTCAGCCACCTACGGGCAACGCTAAGGTTTCGTCGGGTATTGAGAGTTACCTAGATGAGACTGCTACAAAATCACAAAAATTTTCAACACCTCAACCTCACAGATCTCAGCAAGGGACCGTTGAAGACGAAATGCGAAGTAGTCCTAGCAAAGAGTCTCCACAGCGATTCTCCGAAAATAGTCCACCAAGATTCTATAACCCTTTGGTGAAAGATTATAGAGACCCAACAAGATCGGACCAACAATCTCCAAAGCGGCATTTACGTACCCAATCTTCCAATGCTCATACTGCAGCAAACTCATCTTATAATCGTTATCAATCACCTTCGACTTACAGTGGTGGCAGTCCTGGACGTCCTTCTGCTAGACTTAATTATTCCGCATTGACAAGTTTCCCTCCCTATTACAAGAAAGAAGCGCTTTATCGGCCAAGATACTCAAATATAACCACACAGCATCCAAAGCAGGACAATAATACAAGTCTGACTCGCTCAGACTCGGCAGGACCGAAGATGGCTGCCACGGCTCGGACTGCTACTCCTGACAGAAAAATAACCCATTCTCCAAGTATAAATAACGGGCCAAGACCATTTAGTCCATCGGTTCCGTCTCATACTAATAACCCAAATCAAACTTATGTTAAGCTTAATCCTGCGGTCACTGATAGAATGCCGATTCAAAGTCAGAGTAGCAATGAGAGTATAGCGCTGATATTTCTTATATCATTCTGACTAACATTACAAAAATAGGAAGACAGAGTTTTAACCAAGCAAAAGAGATTTCCAATAACCAAGCTGATGTTTCAAACCAATTCTCAACAATGTTGAACTTTTATGGAGCGCAGATGGACACTCTTCGAAATCAAATTGTACAGCAGAATGGTACGATATTAAATCAAAATAGCCAGATTGGAGAGTATGAGCAGAAAGTGGGTCAGCAAAAGAATAAAATTGCAGACTTGGAAGATAGGCTGAAAGGTAACAAATTTAGCCAAGAAAGAGTAATTTCCTCTCGTAAATAGATCAAATCAGAACAAATGATAGAACCTTCTCGAATCTAATGACTCAATATGATCAAGCTATGAATGAAGTTCAAATATATCTCTCTTGAATTTTTGTTTAACCTTCATAAAAGATTGGAAGATATAAATCCAACCTGGAGAGTTTAGCAAGCAGAATGGCTGTGAATTTAATACTATTGAAAATCACTCTCTTATCTACTAACTGAATATAGAAAGAGCAACTCATGAAAACACATGAGCTATCGTATCATTTGCTCAATCAAGAGGTCAATGCCTTAAGGAACGATTTAAGGAACCATAAGTAATCATCTTCCAAATCAATCCTTCTGACTTAACAATCAATCTCTACGAAAACTAGATCCTTAATCGCTGAATTAGAGAACGCAAAATCGAATTTAGACAGGCAGATCAAAGTCAATCTCTAAACTGATGTTAAAATGCATTATTTATTTCGGTATTCATCTAGGATCTTGAAAGGAATATGCACAGAGACATTGAGTTAGCTCGGCAGCAACAGATCAATGAAGCACTTGAGAAACATCGATATCAATATGTAATACTTACCTTAGACGAGAGGAAGCTATAATTTCTAACCTTACAAAAGGATACAATAAGTCGAATGAATCAAGCAATCATTGAGAGCTGTGAACGCACGAAGCGTGATTTGGATATGATTCATAACAACACTCATCAGACGTATTCATCTTCTGTTCAAATCCCTTCTGAAGTTTATAGTGTAAATTTTTACTCTCCACCAAAGACGCAGCCCGGGCTCGCCGAAACGATTAAATCAACTCCATTTTTCCAACCTAATGATGACAGTATTTTCCGGGATATATCCACTCATTTAATACTATTAGTTATCAAAGGAAATTATCAGGAAAGAGTCAATACTCATCAATACAGACCTACCCAAACCAAATATGATTCTGGCCTTGATCTTTATTCTGAACAACCTGATGCACAATATTCAGAGTACCAAAGAAATAGAAGCAGGCATCCAAATCTATAATCTTAACTGTAATTAGATCTGACTATTTCAATAGAGACCGACGCAATTTAGTCTCGAATCTAATCAGTGGAGGGTCTCAAGACAAATATGCTGACTCCAAAGTAGACAGAAAAACAAGCCCTACTGGAAGAAATCAATACTCCAGATCCACAATAGATGAACTTCTCTCAAGAAAAAAAATTGTAAAAAATTAAAATCGAAACACTATGGGCTTATAGATTGTCAGATTGAAAATGAATTGCTCAGCCTTCCTGAGACTTCTAAGACGCTTGTTCACAGAAGAACTAAAATGCAATTAGAACGTGAACTAGAAGAAGTTGAGCTCCAAATTGAGAGTATGCGTGCAGCAGCAAGAAGATCTCGAAACTATTAGAAATGGTGGCCACATTTTGAACTACTATTAACTTTCATTTTTCTTTATGTTCTGCTTCAAATTATTTCAGCTTAATCGATTTTGTAAAGCACAATTAAATATATTATTAATGTAATAAGGCATTGTCGTGTTATTTCTAAGGAGACTGACTGACCTATAGCAATGAAGCGGAGGAACTTTTTCCTGATTTTGGGCACAATTAACAAAATAATTTTGGTTTTAGTTATTGTCTCTCATACTATTCTGATACAACCCAGAATATTATTGTGGAAGGTTTCGAAGATATTAGTTAATATCTCACAGTTCACGATAAATATCAACAATTTTCCAACAATTTAGATAGACTCATTACTAATTTCCCAAATCAAATATGAGATTATTGAAATGAAGCTCCAATACGCGTCAGCATAAAATTTATCATTAGAGTAATCCAATCAGAGAAAAAAAAGAAATTAAGCATTTAAGCAATGAAATGAATGAAAATTTTTCCCTATCAGAACTAACCAAAAGAGACAGAGAGAAAGTACACTTAAAAATATATTTTCATATAGACGATTTAAAATATTATTATTTGTTTTTCTCAAGTCTTCGCTTAAGATAGATCTGTATAATTTTCTGTTGAGCAGCTGTAAACTCTTGGATATATTCATCAAATCCTTCTGAGAAAAGCGAATGTAGATCCACAATGCTCAATACGATTAATTTCCGGACTTCTGCGTTTTGACTGTTAATCAGCTTTGTTTGAAACCAATGATTAGAAAAAGCTCGAAAGTAATTTAATAAGTACTTCATGGTATTTTTCCATTAAGAGCGTCAATGAAGGTTCTATTTCATCTTCCTCAAGCACTGAGAAAGCCTGGAAAATTTTCTCTGTTTTCACGCCAAGCAGCTGCACATCCTCATCATCCTGGAAAGTGTTAATGAGAGCTTGAATAGCTGCAATTCTGATTTTTGAAGGCAGAATTTGATCGCACCAAATTGCATCAATGTGTTTGTTCTTTGTCATTTTACAGTAATTAGAAACAAATAAAACTATTTAATTTGTACCGTGATGTGGATCTTTTTGATCTTTGTAAGTCCTTCAACGATGATAGTTGAATGCTTTTCCCAATTGAAATCCAGATTCAAGAGCGAACTAAACATATCTAAAGCCAATTCTAAGACTTTTGGCCCAGATTCGGAGATAATTTTAATGAGGTTCTCAAGGATTTCTTGGGAATATAGAGTCCATACTTTCTTATTCTGGGTAAAGTTCCTTCAATAGCGGGTGAGATTAAGACAAAATTGGTTGTGAAGGATAGATTACGTGATGAGATTTTCGATCGTCTGGAGGTCGAAGTTTTTGGGTTTTAAATCTTCTACAGTAGGTTCCTTCTGAGGGAGCTTCTTATGAGATGCTTTTGACTCGTCTTTCTTGAGCACGAGCTTTTTTGGTGGTTTCTTTTCAGGAACTTCGATATCATCCGGCAGTATCCGAGAGCTGACTTTCGAACTATATTCAGGTGTCGGACTTTTTGCTCTGATATCCCTTAAATCGACTGATTTGTTTACGATATTGGTCTTTGAGCTTTTTTTGTCTTTCCTCATGCTACTCGTTGGGGTTCTGATGTCTTCGATTGCTGAGGCACGAGTTTTTTTGCTGGCAGATGTTGATGAGACTTTATCAACTGAGCCAACATTTTTGCTGTGTTTCTTTTTTGAGATGATAGATTGATCGCCTTCGTCTGTCACGCTCGTTTCCAATTTTAAGCCATTATGCTCAAAAATATATCGTCTTATACTCTCTTCAAGGTCTGGTGCGTATTCACCAGCCAAAGTTCGCAACTGTTTTGTTTTCAAAGATTATGTGAATACGAGTGGCACAAATTAAATATACATTGTTCTGGAGGTTAGTTGGCAAGTCTATGATAGAGCCAATCACTGCTGAGGAATTCATCTCCCGAACAATATTTAAAATGTTCAGACATGGGACCGCAGCCCCTTTATTTCCAGAAGCTTCTGCTAGCATTACGGCCATTTTCTGTACGATCTGCTTCACTGTAAATTGGCTTTCGAAATGTTCTTTGCATTTCGGAATGATCTTGGCGAGCAAATTTATCACTGCGATCTTGCTTTTGGGCTTTCGAACTGTTTCCGTGGATTTCAAACAAGGGCCGAGGAGCTCTTCCTCAGTAAAGTTGCTCTGAAAAACATGTAGTAATTGGTTTCCTGCCTGCGCAACTTTATCTCTGGAATCAGTCATACAATCTGCGAGCTAAATAAAATACATAATTGTGTCATGAGAGAGAGATAAGCAAAGAGTACTGGTGTGATTAAAAAATCGAGTTGCTGTTTGATTCTAGCTTTAAATAGAGGAATCAGCTTGCCCAATGAGCTGATGCAAATCGCCGACACTTTCAAATGAGGGTCGCATATCCTCTCCATATGAACTTTGATGCAGTCATCCACAGCAGAACTACTGAGTTTCTCATCTGACTTCAAATCATTGATAAATTCTATGATCTTTTCGAATGAGTTATATCTCGTCGCCCAATTCTAAGATAGCAAAGTTATTCATCATAGGCATAGATTTTTGTTGTATACTTCATCATTTGTTTTTTCAAGCAAAAACCTCAAATCTTCCTCTTTCATATTTTGATACAAACTCAGCTTCTAAGAAATTCAGGTTGTTGGAGTCAATTCGTCAATTGGTTGTTACCTCAGTTTGGCTTCGTCCTCCAGTTTCTTTTCTCGTGCCTCGGGAGCTGACTGCTCCTAGGTTAGTCATGGTTTTATTATGCTTTCGTGCACTGTTCAATCCTTCAAATTCAGGTTTTGATTTTGTATTGCCGACATTCTTCCCGGATAAGGGGTTTTTCTTTTCAGCAGGTGAAGCAATTTTGCTCAATTTTTCTTCCCGTTCAAATGGTCTTTTCTCACTGCTTCTCATTCTTTTGGAATCAACCGCGGTTGCGGTCTTCCTTTTCATTGGAGATGGAGAGGAAATTTTGCTCTCTCCTACATTTAAATTGCTTCTTTTCACGACGCTTTCAAAAGTAACATCATCTGAAATAGATTTAGTTGATCCGCGATTCGTAGACGACCAAAGTCTCTTTGTTGGAGAATCATCATCAGCGCGTTTTCTCGTGTTAGATTTAAATGGGGATAAAATGTCACGGACTTTTGTGGTATCAACTTTTGCTGCTTCAAATATTTTTTGAGGAGATTGTGGACGGCTTTTTGTATTCAGTATCGTGCTGGAACTCAGAAAGTTGATACTGGTATCAGAATGCTTTTTTGAAGTGTCTGATTTTGTTGCAGTGGAGCGGGATTTGTTAAGCTCTTCGTTATCGCTAACTTCCTTATCATATTTTGGTGGCTTTTTGGATTTCTTTGAGGTCGAAATCGATCGATCTTCCTTTGCAGTTTTTTTTTCTTCAACATAAAGGGAATCCTCATTGTTGGAGTAGTTTTCAGGCAGAAAAAGACTGGTTTCTTTGGTGCTCTCTCCTTTGGGGATATATAACGCATGCACAGCGGTTACACTGATTTCTTCAGGTGCGCAGGTTTCGTTGTAAGTATTCGTTTGCTCATTTAGCATCTTATGAACAGACCCATCGAAGCGACTGTATAGTTTTTCAGCTCTAGTCGGGCATATTTCTGAAAATATTTTATACGATTTCCTTGTCTGAGCTCTTGTATCTTGCGAAGCGTCGCTAATTCCACTCAAAATTGCACTTTCAAATAGATTGGCATATTTTTCGATGACATTTTCCGGGTAAATTTGCAAAATTTTGGTGATATATTGAGAGATCTTAGATCTGACAAATGGATTCTTGCTATTGAATTCTTCAACAACTCTCTGGATAATTTTCGGAGATCGTACATTTTCTATGAGAGACAGCATGCACGAATGTCCTTGCTCTGCGAGCACTTTGTTAGCGTTGCTGATCAATTTGATTAAGGACTCTTTGTTCACCAATCTCTCGGCGAATGCCTCCATTGTCTCACCGCCAGTCTCCGCAATGAGGCAGATCAATCTGCAAGCTTCCTTTGAAACTGCTGATCTCAGGTCGTTCAACTTTCGAGCCAAAAAAATTGAATTTTAGTTGCAATGATAACGTAGATTACCTGCACTCCCATATTAATATGGACTTTATACATCAAGTTTGGGAACGAATCATAATTGCAAGCTCCTCCAAGGATTAGCGACTCCATCCGCTTGATTGCATTGAGACGTTTCTTCCAATCGATGTCTATTTGAATCATCACAACGCATATTGGACGGAGAACTTACTAGTATCAGCAGTGTCATTTGAAAATTTGTCAACCTCAGCTGTAAATTCCTTCTCGGATTTCAAACTAATAGGTTTCAAGTCTGTGTATTGCTCTCGACTCATGTATGTCGAATTGCGCTCTCAAAACTGTTCCGAAATAAAACCTCACGAAAGCTTAAATAAATTCTTAATCCCAACGAATTTAAAAGCACAAAAACCTCCACTTACGAGGAAATACCAGCTCTTTACGAGGAAAGAAAACTTGTAAGAATCTTCTCTCTATCTTAATGGAGAATATGTTGATCATAAGGGTACACAATGATAGAAGGTCATGACAGTATATAAATTTCGAGCCCAAGCAAAAAGAAAAAATAATTGCTAAGTATGATTAGTTGAAAAAACCATTCAATAGCAAATTACGAGGCATTTTTGGATTAAAGCGAAAAGAGGGTTGGAATGACTGTTCATAAACATTTATTTGCTAATTCAGTTAAAAGGATTATCAGGAGATTGTTGCCATATGCTATCTGGAAAAGGTCTTCCTGTATTTTCTTCGAAAAATGGTCCTGATACCATTTTATCAGCTTCTACTGCGGGATTCATATCTGGATTGGGACCACCAATCCTGTTAGGAAAAGTGTTAAATCCTTCGCCAGGAAAAGCTTTTCCTGTGCTTTGATGATTGAAAACGCCTGTGTTGTAACCAATATTGTTTATAAATTCCGGTTCTATAGGGTAGAGAGAATTAGAAATAGACATCACAAACAAACTGTACGTTTTGGTCTTTGATTCATAGGAAATCCACTCATTAAAATAGGATTAGTACCAGGGCCTCCACTTGTTATGTTTCCTGCTGATCCTGGTCTATTTAGGGGTGTAGGAAAAGGCTGACTTTCACGTATAGTTGGACCTTGAGATTGTAATCCCTGTTGCTTGAAAAAATTTAGTTCTTTGTTCTAAAATTCTTTAAAGATTACCTGTTGTATCATTGGTGATTGAGGTCTTTGTTGTGTAATATTATTTTGCCCTTGCCCTGACTGATTTTGTACAGTCTGAGTCATATTCTGTGGAGTGCTGCTTGAATTTATATTAGGCTGGATTTTTTGACTCAAATTGTTCTGCATCGTATTTTGCATCGTATTCTGCATGGGCTGATTCATGTACATATTTGGTGCTGCGATTCCTACGTTTTGATTTGGTTGAGAGGGTTGCATTTTCACATTCTGATTCATTGGGATCGGCATTTGATTATTGGGGAAAAAATTATTCGGTGCATGAGTCATCGTTGGAGGCTGGTTGAACCCTGGATGGTATCCGCCCATATATATGGGAGGAGCATTCATGCCTGGTCGCATGCCAGTGGAGAAGTCATTATAAGGCATAAATTGTGGAAAATTGCCTATCAAACCTTGCTGTTGTTCTGGAGTTTGTAAACTTCGATTTTGTTGTGGAATATTTGCGTTAGGAATGAAATTCGGTTGCATCCTCGGCTGAGTTGGTATCATTCCCGAATTATTCATATTCATATTCGTGCTCATATTCATATTTTGGTTCATGTTCGGGTTCAAGCCACCATATGGCATGTTTGAAACGTCTTTTTTAGGTTCAGCTGTAGCAGATGCCATCAAATTATTCTGGATGGGATTCTGATTGAGGATGGGACCACCACCATTTGCTCTGACTAAATTTTGATTGGTAGGATCGACCTTCTTTTCTTGTTCAGAAGGATTCGGGATCTTAGAAGCAGCAGCAGTGTCTTTCTTAACCTTTTTTGAAACGGTATCTTTTTCAAAATACAGCCTCAGATTGCATAGGTAAACTAAATCGTTACCTTTAATTTCAGAAGGCTCTTCTGAATTTTTAGAGTTTTTCGGCTTTCTTCCTCTCTTCGGCTTTTCCTTAGGATCGATGGTCCCTGCTTTCTGAGTCTTTACAGAGCTCTTTCTTGAAAAATTACTCGCTTCAGCATAATCATCATCATCGCTGTCGTAAGCTTCAAAGTCTTCTTTTTGTAGCCCCATTCCGTTTATTTTACCATGAAAACTATTGGAATTTGCCAAATTGGGTGAAATTTGTGGCTTCCCGCCTTTCGGAGCCTGAGTAGCAAATTTTGTCAAGAAATCAGTATAGATTTAATTAAAGAGCTACGTTCTGGTTCTCTTCAATTATATTCTTTGGAGCTGAAATGGTGTTCAGATACTCCATCGTCATTCCTTTGGAATCCTTATTTTGGAAAGAGTCTTGAAACTTCTTCGGTTGTTCAACAGGGAAATTCTCTTGAGAATTCACGAAGCTCTTGAAAGTTTTTTCAAAATCCTCGCTCAATTCTTTATCTTTAAACAATTCAATTGTCTTTGAAACAGAAGAAATAAATCAGAATGATTCTGTAATAGTATTATCACCTCATTCATCGTGGGTGCCTGAAATTCGATTTTGCCCAACTCTAGCTTCATCTTTGTTGATTCAAATTCATCTGTGAGCGCAAGCGGAGCGTTATTGTCTAAATTGATAAAAAGTTAGCTCTGGCAATCTTTCTCTAATGTGCCAACCTGATTGAAGGCTTGGATTTTCCCCTGCTGCCTTTGCCATCGAAAAAATGAAAAACATCAAATTTTCAATTTTCTTGTCGTTCTTTTCTCTAACAGAAAGAGGAAAACAAATTGTTAGAAGAGATGAAAAAAGGAAATTTTCATTCGTACTTGTTTCGCATATGCTCCCCCCAAAGTAGTTTATTTTCTTGTATAAGATCATTATTTTGATGTATGATCCTTTGATTTGAACTCTCAAGATCGCCCATTCTTTTTTGTATGGAAAGAATCTAAATACCCAACGAATCCATAAGAGTCGAGCTTTTTTCACAAATCAAACCTCTTCCGATATCGCAGACGAAGTTGGTGTGGTCCGATCGACGATAAAGTTATTTTCTGGTCTCATTTGCATTGTATTTTCGGGTTTATTTAATTGCATCGAGAAATTAAACTGCTGAGAGGGATTATAAATGTTTGGTGCAGCATTATTTTTTAAAGCATATTCCTGTCGTTGGGATTGCTGCTGTTGAAGTTGAATCGTATCATAGGAAATTTGATTTGAGATTGGTTCCATCCCATTGCCCTCTCCTGATTCACTCTGCGCCAATCCATTATCATCCATGGAGAGATTGTCTATCGTCTTCCTTTTTATCTCTGATAGCAGATGCCTTCGTTAAAAGTCCCAGTTATTTTTTTCTTCATTGGCAACCAAATAATTACTTTGAGCCTCTCCGAAAGAGCTTGTGCCAAAATTCGTTTTCATTATTCTCATGGCGTATCTTGTGGAAATCGTACAGATTTAGCTAGATACTCACAGATGAATAGACGGTTGCTAAAATAGATACTTGTCTGACAAAAGAGGCAAAATTATTGTGCTTGAAGTAGCGCGGAAGCACTTGATTGGAGAAGTCGTTGATGTCTTTAACAATGAAAGCCGTTCCTTCCTTGTTCCAGCATATTGTTGATGCAAAGTTTGAGTTCTAAAAAACCAATATTACGAAAATGTCGTCCATTTCAATATTCTACTTCCAGGATCTCATATGTCTTGAGTAAGAACGCGGGTATTGCACTGCTTCCTTTTTTAGGCGCTCGGGTTTTCTTTTTTGGTGTTTTGATGTTAGAAGGAGGACTCGTGTCAGGATTCATAAAGTTGGAGGTAATTTGAGAAGAATTTTAATTCACAGCTATTGCCATAAATTTATTTTATTTAATGCACTTTAAAAAAAACTGCAGTACAATTTTCAATTAGAAATTAACTTCACTGAAGTATTTTCGAAGTACCGAAAAAGAAATTTAGCAAAATAGCATCTTGTGAGAAATAGACTATATTTTCAACACATTTCGCTATTATAAAGCTGACAGGGTTGTGGAAGATAATTGTAGCTAGAACTATTGCAAATTCTGACGTGAGTAGAAAGAGTTGCTGTTCTGATCAACACAAAAATTAGAGCAATGAACAAGAAATTATATTATCAATTAAAGAGGAATGCTGGTTCTATTCTTTATTGCTCTGCAGAGCGAAATTAACTTTGGTAGAACACCTATCTGCTGTTTTTGTAGCTTCCACACTGAGACACTTAAATAGCTCATTGCATTGTGAGCCCTCCTCAAGCATAGCTAGGTTTCGAGAAATTAAGTCAGGCCAAGGCACTCATAAGAATGTTATTAGTTGATTCGAAATAATTTAGGAGCTAAGAACTTTCTCAATTAAACATCGAAAACTTAGTTGATGGAATTGATCAAATAAATTTGATTCGAGCCATGTAAATATTCTTCTTCTTAAAACTCCTTTAAAAGAAGTGTGAATTACAGTGGTGATCCGGCTTCGAAATCTGTCGAACGGAATAATTAAATATTGATTTTAATCATCTGGGATTTGGAGAGGCAGTTTCCTACTTTCAAATAATGAGTTTCAGCTCACTCAATGATCCAAGAGCATTATGATGTGTGTAGTCCATAACAGCTAAGCAATCATGAAAAATAGTATATGATGAAGTGAAATAAGTGGATGAGAATATAATGGCAATTTAAAGAAACTGCTGTCGTTTGAAGACATTATAAACCAATTTTAATTTATTGATGATTAGCTATGTACTGTTGGAGTGTCACAGAATCCTATTCTCTTACATGAATAGGTAACTTTAGAAAGAGCTTAACCATAACTTTGAATGTAAAACTAGTTAAGGATGAAACCAATGAAAAATATTTCTTTTTTTTGTCAGATGGCTGTAGTAGGGCTACTTTGTTAGGAAATAAGTGATGCCTCAAGATGTAAGAGTTGTTCTTTGGGCTTGAACCCATAAAAGAA
>ENA-UOTZ01001552-UOTZ01001552.1-compost-metagenome-genome-assembly--contig:-NODE-1552-length-15159-cov-10.144543_pt1 | contig 15159 bp, 8 predicted proteins | sample MGYA00238144_ERZ746983 | MGnify/ENA primary metagenome ERZ746983 (study PRJEB28759, sample SAMN06268863) | compost metagenome | isolation source: single cell | place: USA: California, Emeryville, Joint...
ATCTTCATTGTCTGGGTCATTCATCCGCCATCTCGCATTGGAATTTTTTCGCTTTGGTGAGGGCGAGTTAGACGCTGAGTCCCGATGGCTTTGATCACCGAAGCCAGAAATATCGATGGCTGACGAGTCTCGCGAAGCGGCATGATTATATTTCTCCTCGTTCGAACCACCACTCTTGTTTGAATTTAGTCTCGATTTATTCCGCAGGAGGACCAGTGAAGTATCCCCTTGATCATTCCCGTCTAGAACGGCGCTGAACGAAAAATTCATTGAATTGCCGATGCTCTTCATCAGCGAGGAATCTGCTGCTCCAGGAGTATTTTTCCCTCTCTTTGGGCTGTGACTCTCGTCCTTTTCTTCTTCATAGCCAATTTCCTCTTCGTTCACTTGCTCTCTGATCGGATTCTCCTCAAAGTGTGATTTCTTTCTCTGCTTCTTATAACGAACGCCATTGGATTTTTTCGTTGAAATTTCAATTTCACGGTCTCCGTTGTTATTAGTCGGAGACCCGTCATCGTTTTTTACGTACTTTGAACCGTAATTCTTTGGCAAACTTTGCTCTGAGGAGTCGTCGACGAGCTCTATTTCCGACAGGTCCGAAAGAGGTTTGTCTTTCTTACAACGTTTATTGCAAACCCGATTGAAATGATGGAGCGCAGCCCACGAATGCCCGATCCCAAGCAAAACAACCACGAGGAAGATCATAGAAAGGAATATCCATCCCACGCCGTCAGCTTGCGTGGAATCCATGAAGTTGTTCCTGCTATTCGAGCGGAAAACGATGGGGAAGATAAAGAGGAAATTGATGGTGACTTCCATCGCTTTGATAAATTTTCCTCTGTACTTATGCCAATAGATATTCGTATGGCAGATATAAATTGTGTATGGCACGTTGATTAGGATAGCGCCGATAATCTGCACTAAGGAGTCGCCGTTCGGACAAACGATTAGCATTGTGACCAATATATTTCGGGTCATGAGGGCAAGGTGAATTGCTTGAGCGGGGCGAGAGTATCTATAATCTCCAATAAGCGTTTGGTATTTGTGAGGTAGTAAACGGTTCCATGGCCTTTTGCCAATGGTAGCCAAGTAGGCTCTGACTTGAATGTAGACGAGGCCGCAATACAAAAATAGCGTAAGAATGCTGAAAATCAGCCCAAACACTGAATAAGCGTCGCCAAAGGACTTCTGCTTCCATTGTAGAGCCAGCGAAAGCATAAAGCGACTCGAGAACCCAAGTAGCAAAGAAATAAACCAATTGTATTCGAAAACGAGGCGGGTTTCCTCCAATTTTTCCATGAGTTTTTTCGAGGCATTTTCAGCTTTGATGAGCTCCTTTTTTACGATAATCACCACGATTACCCAGATTGGCAGCGGGAGAAGGATCAATGTGAGCACGCTGCCGTAGTTTTCGAAGTAGTTAAACGAGGTTTCGTAGGCTGTCATAGTATCGCTGCTATTCACAGTAATGTTTCCTAGAAGTGTATCGCTGGGGCTAGCCATTGCTTTGAAAACGTTGGGAAAATTGAACGTCTCTCCGCTTGACTCTTTGAAAAAGATTGAAAGCTCGGACGGATAACCGACATCAAAGTATTTAAACAAGTGCACCATAGACGCGATCGAGAGGTAGTGGTATAGCGTAGCATTCTTGCCTTTTGAGAGGATCATGAGCAGAACTCCGCTGAAAAAGAGGAACCCAACACAGGCATTCATCACCTGCACCATGGCGTTGATACGAGCGGTATTGACTTCTATGATATCGTTGGTGCCACTGGCGCTACTAGTGGACACGTAAAACTCCAAAGTGGATGTGTTTTCGACTCTTATCTGGGACTGCGGGTCAATGTTGGCCAAATTGAGGGTTATTTGTAAGTTCACCCCGGACGCCCCCTCCCCGAGTCGTCTGCGTCTGTAATTACAAGTCCCAGTTTCAAAGCATCGGACATCAACATGAAGTGAATATATCTCCGTATTTGACGAGTTAGAGTTCGTGATATTGTTTAGAGTCCAAGATGTGTATAACGTGCCATTTGCAAACACTTGCACGTAATTTTCGAGCGGTTTGGTTAAAAAGTGCGAAGGTTTTGGGATAAAAGTAAGCGTGAAACTAGAGGAATTGGCGGCGCCTTGTACAATGCTTAAGTAAACGTATGTTCGTGGGAGACATACACCGTTGCTGTTGTATTGATTGGAAGTGCATTGCACGAGACATTGGCCATTGAAGAGTTGATATTGCGGCTCGCATGAGAGGCAGTTAGTTGGTAGTACACCAGAGCATGATTTGCAGGCAGAATTGCAGTCTAAAAAGGACAGGATTTTAATAGAACTAAACCAGAAAATCTCATACTTAAGCACATGTGCGTGGATTTCTGGACTACTGTGGTGGATGGACATGATAAAGAACTTTCTTGCAAACATATCATATTGGTGTAATCGCCGAAGAAATAAGTGCATGTGGGATTGCAGTACTGAAACTGAGAATCATTGCCGTAATTAGTGAATGAGCTCCCCTCGAATACCCGAAACTCACGAATGTATCCTTTGAAGCCGTTGATTGAATCGCCGAGTGCTTCGGTAAAATCCAAAGGATCGCTTGGATTGCCGGAATACCACTCGATATAAGGGATTTTGATGTCGTTAGTGTAGATTGTATCTCCTGCTCGGATGACAATTTGGTAGTTATTCACGCTGATAATGACTCGGGTCCATACATTTTCTAACAGAACATTTTAGAAAATGAACATGTGTTTGGTATTACTGGTTATCGGAACTGCTGAATGGAACGTCAATGATGCGATTTGCAGAGTGAGAGCGCTGTTGATTGTATCGAAAGTCAGTAATATGCTCGGATTTGCGTTCGCAGACTATAGAGGAAAATAGGTTTAAAAATGCACTAATTGAAAGAAAAACTGACATTGGCTCTCTTGAAGATGGTCGATGGGTTGTATAATTGACTTTCAGGCATGATCCAGAAAGAATAACTCACTGAAGCTTCATAATTTTGCGATGGGCTGTGATACCCAATATTCAAGTTCAGCGAGTTTGAGCCAGAAAAATAGAGCCCGTTCATCTCAAAATCCTTATTATAACCAAATAAGCTATAGAAAACGCTTTTCTATTTGCGTACCTTATTGAAAGTAGGTAGCTCAGAGCTTGGAGTGTCGGTAACTAGATCAGCCGTTATTAGTCAATAGAAGGAAAAATAAATAATGAAAATACCAATGATTGGGTTATTGCTTGATGAGTAGTCCGTAATCTGATCAGCTGGTAGAGGAACCTGGTCGAACTGATAGTGTGCAAGCTCAGAAGCTCCAAAAATAAACTAATAAGACTGGAGTCGTTGTAGAAATTATCTTACCTCCATAAAGAAACGCGAAGGTAGCGAGCGGGTTCTGCTTCAGGCTCATCCAAACAAACGTAACGTCCCTGAAGTTTCCGCAGGCAGAATTAAAAGATGCCGCGCTCATCGACCCGATAACTATAGTCGTTACCCCCGAAAGACCCATCATATAGCTCGTGATCAACGTCCGCGGTGCATAGATATACGTCTGATCAAAATCTGTGATAAAAAAAGCACTATAGCCCTTCGTGATGTCGATCTCAGTGTAGAAATAGCTCCATTTAGCTGTATTTAGGACAGTCTGAAAAGACGATTATTTCATTGATGTTCTACCAGTTTGAATTACGCCCTCTTGAGTCACGAACTGAGACTGCGACATGATGTTATCAAGCTTCGCCTGTTCGGTATAGACATAAAACTGCTGATGCTGCCCGATACTCGAAGTGTCTGAGTATATATTCGTGATTTGGACCCATTGTTGATCATTTAGATACGAACTATTAAAAAAAAATTGTTAGGTCAGGACAACAGGTGATATTCCCACTTAGGACTGTCAGTAATGCTCGCTAGAAAGAACGGCGTGTCCGACGTGAGCTCATTTGTCGATTTGAACCAGAAACTCAGCCCGAAAGCAGTTGCTCCTTGCACTTAGGAGAAATTAGTCAATAAACAGCCAAGTTAAGCCGTTACTTTGAGGGATTGACTGGTAGTCGCGCTGCAGCGAACAAGTAGACTGAAAACTCGAATCACAATCGCAGTTTAAGGTGGATGCCAGTCTGGCGTAACCGCAGTCTGATGACACTGTGGAGGTTGGATTATATTCAATGAGAAGAGTTGAGGAGCAGATCATACCAAAGTCAAATCGAGTGAGGAGAATCAATGAGAATATGAATCGAAAGGCCTCTTGCAACAGGTAGCGCATTTTTTAAAAAGACGGTATTAAACTGAAAAACACCAAGTTTTTGTAAGTTAACTTAAAGTTTGATTGATTTTAATGAGACTGGTACTTTAATTTAAAAGTTTGGTGTTGTTAATTGGAGCTTGCTATTTTTTTTAAATAGGATTCACCCACCATCTCTTAATCTCAAACGCTGTTCTGAGGCTAGTAACAGTTTAAGCCATAAATTTATGACCAATGGGTCTTTAACTCGAGAACATACAAACTCTAATAATTCTTTTAATTTTTTTCTCGCTCAATATGTAAAATAAACACAAGTCGTAGAATCCGCTTCAAATTAGTATTGAAATGAAATTTCCATCTCAGAACTATCCTGATCGATGTGGTCATACGACCGATGATGGGCTCTTCCCGTCGTGAAGCTCATATCGCTTTTGCTTGTGTGTTTGAATCGAGGGTCGGCTTCAAACGGAATAGGATTGAAAGCAAAAATCGAAATAATGGTGCCAAGCAGCGTCTCTGGAGCCACTAAAATCGCGTTAGTAGTTAACAGCAACAGCTCAGAGCTTGCAGAGGCTTGTTTCATATCAAATATTTTTTCGAGAAGGTTTGACTGGCTGCTTCTGAGAACAATCCATTGCAAGTTACTTAAAATAACGAGGATAAGGTAAATCAAATATTTCCAAGTCCAGTGCGTTGATTCGTATTCCTGCTTGAGAATCCTTGTGTATAGTAGTATATAGTACGAGGCTACGACTAGCGAAAAGATCTCACCGAGGAGAGAGATTTTCACGATCTGACTCACCTGCTCGCTTGTCAATTTGATGCCTCTAGCCTCCAGAGGGAGATTGGGATGTATTTCTAGTAAGATATAAGCCAGGATGGGTAGAATTTGAAAGAAGATGGACTGGTAGATGTTGCGACGGAACCTTCTCATTGATTTTTTGTAGAATTCTTCCGTGAGGAAATTGTATGGGCTGATGCAATAGCGGAAAGGGCGAAAATGATGTCCGTAGACCTTCCTTTGGAGGAGATCTTTGACGCGGTCTTCTGATACGTGGCTCTCGGTCATTTTCCAGAAAGAATAAAATGCAAAAATTTGGAGCAGTCTTCGAAGGACTTCGAGAATGCTGGATATTATTGAGGAGATGTCGTTTGCTTCGAGGTAGAGATTATAGGTGTAGACGCTAAGCATGACAGGCATATAAACGAGAAATCCGATTGATCGGTATTTTAGAGGAGGATCGATAGCGGCGGTTGCTTGTCTCTTGAGGACGAAGGCGGTAACTGCGATGGAGAGGATGGTACAAGCGAAAGAGAACCAAAAAACAGCGGTTGTGTAGAGATATTGGCAGTCTTCGTCGCATTTGATGCCTGTTTGTGGCAGGCTGTCATTAGTTGTTTTATTCATTCAGATTTAAAGTTTGAATGTGGAATTATATGAGTGGGCGATCGGTAATTCGGGTTAATTGATTAGATAGCTCTTAAATTAGATCTGTCGGTGTACATTCCTTGTTGAGAGTGAGCACTGAGACAGTTTTAAAAAAATTTCCTTTATAAAGAAGTTTTTGAGGGTTAACAAGGCAAACAGATTTTGTTGGGGCAATGAAAATCATAAGGTTAGCATAGAGGTTTCATCAATTGGAGTAATGATTAGCTCCTCTAAAATTTAAGCTTTAGCGTGTCATTATTATGCCTTTCTGAGATTATCTTGTTCAAGTGAAAATATCGTTCCTTCACAATAGCAGTTCCTAATTTTTGGACTGACTGGAGACTTCTTAGGACTTTCAACCCAAAAATGAAATTGGTCGAGCAATTTCTTTCACAAATCGAAAACATCCAAGACTTATTGATCACCAATAACTTGCTTTTGAGAGAAGAAAATATTAAACGAACTACAATCATTTATAATTCCGCCAATCAAGTATTGGCTTTAATAATTCCAAAAAAGAAGCATAAATAGTCTGTAAGATAAGACAAAACAAGACAACATGTTTAAATGAAAGAGAATAAACAAGAAATTCGACCTTAATCAAAAGCAATGTTGCCATTAGAATATATTTTTCGACGCTCGAAGCTCATTGATGAAATAGTTCTTGATCACTGTATTATTCTCAAGAATCCTATCCGACAGTATCGTGAACAACGCTTTGGTCTTATTCAACCATATCTCTATTTTCTTGATCACAACGATCCAAATCACCGTCAAGACAAGCACGACCGAGAAGAAAATCGAAAGAAATATCCGCAACGCACTGCTTGCAACATTATCCATAAAATCCAAGAAATTACTCGTCATTTGATCCGCTGAATATCTCAAAAACCGATTGATACACTTTTGAAGAAGATCGGTTTCGATAAGAACAATATCTTTCCCAAAGTTGAGGAGCGCCTGCGATTGATCTGCAGCCAAGTCAACCTTCTGACGAATGACTTCTAGCGATTGCAGAAAATAATTAGTTGACTGGATGATCCCTTTGTTCCCTATTCCCTGTGAGGAATTCCTACATAAAGTCGTAAAAAGCTCATTATCAAACATATAAGTGCACATGTCGTCTCTGCCTCCCGTGATCTGGTCAGCAACTGCGTCACTATACGCGTATCTGTTGGGAAGATTCTCAAATCCTGTTAAGAAATCGACTAATTTGGCGTTTACTGCGGTGAATTTAGCTAAATCATCCAATCTTCTCGCATATATCTCCTCTTTAAACTCTACAGTAGCGTTTATATAGTAGTAATACCTCAACGTATTCGCCATGAGAGACGATAGGGATGCTTGGCTCAACCTCCATATGTTTGCTTGCAGCAAGCTTTGATTCCAAGCCTCGGTCTGCGTTTTTGTCTGGACAAAGGAGAAAATAAAGGGGGCCATGGCTATCCCAAAGATAAGTATCAAACTACAAACCGTTAGCAGTTTATTTTTCCTCTGAGACTTGATTCCAGAAGCCAGACGAAAGCTTTGACTTCTCTGTGTTTTGGCCTTCTTGTAGGTCATGTTTTGTGCCCTCAAAGACACTACCTCTTCAAAAAGCAGTTCCTCGAGTTTGGTGATCTCTTCGATGATATCAGAGCTTTGGATCCTGGATAAAAGCGCCAGCATCTGCACTCGTTTCCCTGCGACCTTATTGTACACAAACAGAGAGCAAAGAGTCAGGAGTCCAATAATGACGGCCACGATGACGATCATAATGATGTTAAAACTCATGATGTAGTTGATTTTCTTCTCGACCTCCTCCATGACCATTTGGTTGACTCCGTAGTATAGCTCGTAGAGATTCGCAGCGTTTTCTGACAAAATATTGCTCGATCTTACTGTCGAACTGTCATGCAAACCTTGTTTAACAGCTTTATTAAAGTAGTTGAGACCTGCCCGCCACATCAGCGGCGCAGCCTGATTGATCGCCATGACCTCTGTTTCGTTGCCTTCGAGCTGAAGCTCGATATAATTGCTCGAATTCCATAGGTATTCCGAAACAATCCCGCTTATGTTCTCTGGGGCAGCGATTAGCGTCCAGAAGCTGTATCCAACGTTGATATAAGCTGGCCATGCGCTTCCTATCGCGTTCGGGACGTACCATTCAGGAGGCATGATTACATCTTTTACAATTAAGTCCCATTTATAAAATTCTTTCACGAGCATATTCATATCGAGTCCCAGCTGCAGCGGACTATTGATCGCTTTGGATAACTCAGCGAGTTCCTCGAGACCTCGACTGTACTGCGCGTATTGTCCAATAAACAAAGATGCAATGATCATAATTCCGAGCACTCCTCCCAGGAAACTTAGTTCTAATATCCTGTATTTCACGTTCTTTTCCAAGAGTTTGCGGGTTTCATGCAGCATGGTATTCTGTTTGAATTCATCGAGGGATTCACGGTTCAGTTCTTCTTCATCAGATTCAAAGGATTCAATATAAGAAGACGTATCGCTGGCTGGCCTCATCGCACTTACCTTACTTACCTTGCTCACTTGCGTGTCTTTCCTCTGGGCTATTTCCAAAATCTTGAATTTTGTCAATAGCTTGAACAAAGCAGGCACCTTGCGTTCCTTCTTCTCCTGGCCACGGTGCGAAGGCACCTTCTTCGGAGGTTCGTTTCCCTGTCCACTTAATGTCAATGTTATTCTCTTGGTCTCTCCTTCTCTTTCGCTGGAATTTATAATTTCTCTTGGTATTTCAGAAAATTCGGAGTCTCTCCGTCTTTCTGACTCTCTACGCATAGGAGAAGCATCTGCTTTGCTATCAAACCTTCGCGCTGTAATATCAATACGCTCGTTGCCAGCGTATGTCTCTAAAAGCTGCCAATCAGTGTCTTGATAGCCGGGTATTTGATCTTCAGTTCGGATTGGCTCAACTTCAGACTGAAAGTTCGATTTTCTTCTTGAATTTGAACTCAATAGTTTGAGAACTAAGTTGGAAGGGAGGCTCGGACTCAGCTCAAGTCGGTTAGAGCTTAATTGTGACTGAGGTATCTCTTCAACGGGCTGGTTGTCATCGATTTGGATCCTGGTACCGAAACTGATGGTTTTATGTTTCTTTGGAGGAGAACGCATTATGTCTCCAGTAAATTTCCGAATTCCCTTTCTTTTCTGGAAAATAGGGCTTGGATCTGGCGTTTGGCTGCTATCGTAGAAATTCGAGTTGAAACGAGTCATAATTGGGTTTGAAGGGACTTCTCTTTCTTCCTTCAATTTCACCTCAAAAACCTCGACGATTTTGTACATTGTATTGCCCAATTCAAAATTTTGCACTTGTAATGTAACGTCATAAGTCCGCTTGACTTGCATGTCTAGACTAGAACTAATACTAGCGAATCTTTCAAGGACGAGGACCTCGTCTTTACCCTCAAAATTTGAATGAAAGGAATTCAGTTTTTCTAAGGTTTGAGACGCTTTATCAAAGCCCATTGAGTTCAACCGGCGAGTGTCTTTTATAATCTCACCTAGCCAGCAAGCCTGCATATTCAACACTGGAGTCCTGTGGACGCTGTCGGATAGCAACTGCGTCACGTTGCTTTTGTGAGGTAAGTAGAAATTCAATAGTTCAGGGATGATGAGGCAAATATTGGTTCCAAATAGCGCTGAGAGCTGCTCCAGCCCAAATTCGGAGCTGACCCCTTGAGTATGAGATATTATCTCTCCAGAAGCTTTGGTTAGAATGAAGTTTGATTTCGTTTTTACTTTCCGTAGCACTGCCGTGCCATACACCTGATCATCGGAGAACTCTATTTTCATATGTGTTTGATACGGGAGCAGAAACCGATTGCAATCTGAAAGAAAAACCAGTTTGAAGTAGTTTTTCGTTATGTCTGCCGGCGAGTATTCCCTGATAAATTTTTGAAGAACAGCGACTGCGCCGTCTCCGACGCCAGGCGGAAGGATCTTGCTAATCGAGATCATCGATCCGCTGAAATAGTGCTCGGGATACCCGAGATCTTCCAGCAGTTTCGTGTTATAGGAGAGAATATTTCCGAAATTCGTTGTTAAGTCTACCGTCAAGAAGATATTATTATAATCGATATAATCGAATCGGAAGTCCGTTTCTTTGAAGTCCTCTTCTTTAGAGCTCAGATAACTAGCTTTTCTCTTCGATAATAAGGCTTTAAGTCTTGCTTGCAGGCCTGACAGCGAGCTCTTGTCGCTTCGAAGGATTTCGGTCTTGAGATAGATCAGCAGAGAGGTTGCCTCTGGGCTCTGCTTGTGAGTTTCAGCAAAATGCTCTATTTTTTTCTCAGCGTCGTCCCTGGCTTGCAGGGTGATTTTACCCTTGTCATATATCTTTTCAAGGATGATTCGGTCAGAATCAAGGAGATAGCCATAGAAATCGCGCGTGTATTTACGAATTTGAGTGATGTCATCAAGCAGCTTTAGGTATTTTCTATCAAAGCTGATTCCGTTAGAAAATTTAGCCTCGTAGAAGAGCCTTTCTTTTGGGGTTAATTGCTCGACGTAATTCTCTTCAACGAAGCGAAAGAGCGCATTGAGCAGCTCTTGCTGATAGCGTGTGAAAAAAGAACCCCGGAGCTGAGTTAGATTGAGTGATGCTTTGATATGCTTTTTGAGGTATACGGCCTCCAGAATAACAAAATCGATAAGATCTATCATTCGCAGTGCATGGCGCTTGGCGCTCCTTTTTAAGAGGTGCTCGAAGTAAGAGATAATAAAATCAAAGCAAGCTGTTAACGACTCATTCAGATCATGAGAATCAATCGCATTCTTTTCCCACCTTTTGCACATACAATGCTTCGTTTGACAAAATTCAATATGCTTACTCACAAAAGCCTTGATCTTGAAGACTATCGCCGGAGAAGCGTGCTTGGCGTTTGGCTGAGCGTGCAGAAGCTCGACTATCTCTTCGATTTCTCCTCTCTGTCGGACAAATGAGCAAATATTCATGAAATTCATTGTGTCTGTAACGCGTCCGTTGTCAATTGCAATGAAAAATTTGATGAAAAATGGGATCGAAATGAAATAATTTACAGCGAAAAACCAAGACTCGACACTTTCTTTTAGTTCTTCCATGAATACCTGAACCAGAGAATGGGCTAGGTAACCGGCCATCAGTCCCAAATGAATTTTCCGAGTCGCTCTCTCACGATAAGTCGCATAAAACAGCCCCAAATTTATACTTGCTATCCCATGCAAGCAGCTAATTATATTTGCAGCGAGTACAGGCACAGCTTCCTTCTTCGTGGCAATAGAGAGCGCCAATATCAACACAGGAGTTAACAAACGCATGAATTCAAAAATCCGAGTTGATGTTCGAAGGTGGTCGGTCAAAAAACTTTTAAAAGAGTAATCCAGGAATTTGCTTATCATTAGCAACACGCTGGATATGCAAATTAGAGTGGCTGCCGTAATATATATCCAGTTTTTTGAAGGATTATTGAGAAAGCCCAAGCTGACCCAAATCAAGATGGGAATGAAGAAAATGTGTTCAAAAAGCGCTGCTAACACCCGATAAACAAAGAGGACTCTCTTTTTGACTGACATACTAGCAGTTTTGAAAAACCCGAGCCCAAAGAGACATATCTGAACTGCTAAAAACGCGAATAAGTAAGTGAGAATGAGCGCCTTTAGTAGTGTCCAACTTGTAAAGGAAATCCGATCAATAGGTGACGTATAGATGAGTATTTTGTGCCATTGCGAAAGGATTGTTGAGTCAAATTTCATTGAAGTAATTAAAGGAGTGATAGTTGTTAGTTGCGCAGTATGAATCACAAGAAGCAGGATTATAAGCCTTGAGCTATGAGGGTGAGGAGCAGGAAGATTGAAGAGTCGTAAGAAATTTGAAAGAAATGACTTCTTGTGCTTCGACATGGAGTTAATTCCGTTTGACTAATTTTATTTATCTTCTCCAAATCAAAGTTTGAAAAATCACATAGTCTTCTTAAACTTTTTGATTCTTTTAGAATGAAAAAGTGGATCAAAGAGTCTTGCTGAGATTTCTATATCAATGAAATGAGATTCGGTGTGTGTTCAATTTGTGTGTTGAAGTCTTTTTTTCTCTCGATTATTTTTTTGGGAGTCAGAAATTTGAATATATTTTAGGATATGGTAGCTCCTTTTAGTAATATAATTAACTAGAAGCCCATACTTCCGCTTGAACAGAGCCTACAAACGGCGGCTTTATATCATGTTCGAATCTATATGTTTCTTATGCTAATTGTGTTGAGGCATTAAAAATTTTAGAAAGTATTTTAGGAGTTTCAAAGATTAAAATAGAAGAATTTCCTGCAAAAGACTCAATAGTGTCGATTGTGGTGTGATTACTCAATCAATTTTCATGCTGGAGCTTCCAACAAGAAGAAATATTTGATGCCTTAGTACTAATTTCCATCGTTTGCTCGTCAAAGTTCCAGGACTCCATTTAATTCAGTGGGTAGTTAAGTACAATGGGGACTTGCTCAAGTAAGATGTTTATCATAGGGGGTACATACTTAATTATTTGTGCTGCTCATATCAATAATTTTGAAGAATGTATTCAGAATAAAAAAATTTTCTCATTTTCAATCAATTTGATCCGAACATTTGCCGAAGTTTAATTATGTCCCATTTTTCTACCAGCAGAGAATAAAAATATTTTCATAGTTTTTGTACTTCATCTCAACTAAGTCTAAAGAGAAGTTATTATCATTCTCTAAAATCCTTTGCTATCTACCGCTATCTAACTCAAGTTTTGCGTGATTATTCCTAAACTAATGGAGGAGTTCAGTTTTCATCAAGAATCACGGTATAAGCATCTTCTCAGTCCTTTCTCCTTATAAAAAAACTCGGGCACCTTCAAGGAGGAATTATTCATAAGTTCTAAGTGTTGCATTCTAATGGAATTTGTTTCACAGTGCTGTCTTGTATACTCATATGACTCTTGTCTCCTCTATTAATGATCGACATTCTCATTTCTTCATTGAAAGAAGCACACCAAATCGGATATTAGTTGAATCCTCAAGACTATACCGAGGATTCAAAATACTAAAATATCTATGCAACATTATTCTTTTTCTGTTCTCAGCTGGGTTTATTGATCTCAAAGTTCTTTTTTTTTAAGAATTAATCTTGGAACCTTCATATCCTTCATATCGAAAGATAAAAAGGGCTTTTTCCACGTTTAACTAATCATTAATTTTCCTCAGTTTTTAAATCGAAATACCAGGAACACTTCGAAATAACGTGATTCCTCCCTTCGCACAGGTCTCTGAAACGCCACCCTTTCTAAGTTAATCTCATCAAGCGACTCAAAACCACCGTCCTGATAAAATAATACAACATATGAATATCTAGAAGAAATTTTCTGCTCTCATACTATGTCATTTTGCTTCATTCCTGCGAATAATCAAAGGCTCTTCAAATTTGACTCTACCCTCCGCTTGTTAGGCCTAATATGCCCGTAGATGGCCCACGATTTGAGCTTTTTCCTTTGGTTTATTTAAATTTATTGCGGGAAATTATATTTAAGCGAAGGTATTTTTCTGCATCTTAGAACCTTAGAACACAAAATGGAACTTACTGATCTCATGGAAAAAGCATTATCATGCAGGAAGTCGATTTAATTTTATAATTGATAAATCAACTTCATCGAAGAAGCGAGCTAGGAAACCGCTGATGAATATAGAACGCGACATAACAGGAAAAAACTTTTTTGTTGATACTTCTGCCTTAGCGATGGAAACGAGCCCACAAAACTCAACGTTTGTGGACAGTTTTCTAACAAATTTGTTTTCTAACAGCAGTGGAAGCTTTTCGCGCTGGGGCGGTAATAAAATAGAAATCCAAGCGACTCTACGGGATGCAAACCTCACTTCCGCGCTCAGGACTCCTATCGCGACTATCTTAAGGAACCAACGCGAATTTTATAAGCAGGAGGGCGATGGCGACGATGACTTTATAGTTAGAAAAAGAGTTACAAACTCAATTCATAACATTACCTTTAAATCCAGAAAACATAATTTACTCAGCCAGAAACCTCAGGGCGATCAAGCTCTAGCCCTGAATAGCTCTCAGTTTGATTGTGAGGATCAAGCTACTGCCACTTTTGAATAAAAGACTCAAGACGGTTACCACAATGGGGGGATGAGTCATAGAGGTTCCTCATTGTGGAAATTCAAAAAATTATTACTTCGAATTTTTCATATTAATTTAATGGTGACTTTTTAAACACAAGTGTCTGCCCTGTGAATAACATTTGAATACAATGATTACTTTTTAGAATATCAATGGCGTTCTAATTTTTGATTTTATAGTAACTGCGCGGAACATGGTGTTATTTTTTGTTATATTAATAATTCTATCATATCAAGTCAATTCATAAACAAATAGTCAAGTTTTTTCTAAATAGCAATATTCATTCAATCCACTCTCCTGCATATAGTATTGATCGTTGATGATTAAGATATCTTCAAAGCCCAATTTAAACATAATAAGTCATAGTTGCTTTACCTATGATCATCTTACTATCATTACAATGCTATTAAAATCGCTATTCCGCTCTAAAATTGCATGTTCCTTGTATTCCCAATTAAATATTTTTCAACTAATAGACATCAGTCGAAACGCCTGTAAAGCAAATAAATATTTAGGATATTCAAAAAAAAAATCTACATCTCTGTGCTTCTTCTTTTCCTACGATCGGCTTACCAATGACTGAAAGCATTATTCCCAAGTCAAATGGTTCTTTTAGTTTTGATTTGGATGTTCCATTGCTTCAGAAGAAAAGCTTACTTTACAAATTCAAAAATCAGGAAGAATTGACAAATTTAATTTAGGTCCTACGAAATGAATTGCTATTCAGAGAGGACCTTCAACAGTTAGTGTCAAAGAGCTGTTTTGCGTTGTTTTTTTGGTTTTTTTCCACCCTCAATCCACTAAACGCCTTAAAATTAAGTAGGGGTACATCACTGCATATGAATCCTTCTAATTGGATTCTAATCTCTCAGAAATAACCTAAAAAGCGCTTAATTTTTCCTTAGAAAAGATAATTATCGAAAATAGTCGAGGCTGACTATGATTCACAATCTAAATCACTGAATTAATGAAAGGAGTAGACGTTTCACGTAATCAGTCTCTTAAAACTTCTGTGAAAAACTCGAAAATGAAAGAATACATGAAATAAACTGGCAAATATATTCTCTCAGCGAGTTACTTAAATCTATAAAGCATAGACTCTTAGCCGGAGGTGAATTTGGTGACGGCCTTAGTTCCTTCAGAAATAGCGTGCTTGGCAAGTTCACCAGGAAGGAGAAGCTTGACAGCAGTTTGGACCTCTCGGGAGGAAAGGGTGTGCTTTTTATTGTATCTAACCAATTTGCTGGCTTCCAAAGCGATTCTTTCATAGAGATCCATGATGAAGGAGTTCATAATGTTCATGGCCTTCTTGCTGATACCGGTTTCAGGGTGGACTTGTCTGAGGACTCTGTAGATATAAAT
>ENA-UOTZ01001554-UOTZ01001554.1-compost-metagenome-genome-assembly--contig:-NODE-1554-length-15153-cov-4.097440_pt1 | contig 15153 bp, 10 predicted proteins | sample MGYA00238144_ERZ746983 | MGnify/ENA primary metagenome ERZ746983 (study PRJEB28759, sample SAMN06268863) | compost metagenome | isolation source: single cell | place: USA: California, Emeryville, Joint...
GTTGGTCACCATCAGCTAAAAATTTCTATCCAAAATATTATTAACATAAACAAAACTCTTCATATTCTAATAAACAAGCACTATCTCAATTTTTTCATTGTTCATACTTTTTCCGCATGAAACTCAATCTTATTTTCAAGACATTCAAATAAACCTGTCAACTTACTCTCTTCTCAGCGGCTTGTAATAAATATATATACATGCATAATTATTTAGTGTTATGAAGGAGACAGAATCAAATTATCCGTCGTTAATTTGGGAGCAACGTCCTTTTTTCTTCAAGCATTATTCAGAATACGAGTCACACTCATTCGATGCTGCTTGAATGGATTATTATCTATGCTATTCCCTTGCCCGTAGCTTTTGCTGCTTTCGTAATTTTTCTTGGAGAGATTTGTCTCATTCGATTGTTGATGGTAGGAATTGTAATTATCCCCATTAAAGGAAAGGCTCGATGAATTATCGCTCATCATATTCGAGTCTCTGCGGGGTCTCCGTGCTGAGCTATCTCTGGATCTGTTGTTCTCCCAGAACACATTCTGATAAAAAAACTGAACATGGGTATGTACATTAGCGAATGTATTCAATGAATTCAATGAATGTGCTTTCATATGAGTTCAGCCAAATAATAATATCAATGAGATCCATTATTATTTTAAGTTTACAACATTCACTGAGCCTTCTTCTGTACCGTAGACGATCGATTTTGAGTTTTTACAGATCTTGAGTGTCCTCACGATTTCTGGAAATGCCAATTCAAATTCAGATTAGATGTCAATCTATAATAATTTACCAAATGTGGAGATTGTGCAGCAAATCTCATTTTTGTTCAAATCAATCAACTTTATCTTTTTGTCCTTTGAGCCAGTCACCAAATACTTGTCATCAACGCTGATATCCAACGCATAAATAAAACCTATAAGTGTCACTAACTCAGCACATGTAATTTATGTCTGCTTACCGCTATGAACGTTTGAAATCTTAAAGATTGTGGATCTTTTGTAAATATCAATGATTTTAACTGAACTCTTCAGCCCACAAGTCACAATAAATCGGTTGCAATGTGAAAACACGATCTCTGTAATTGAAGCTTAACTGCAGTAACAATCATTTATGTGCTACTTGTGTGGACACCAGGAAGTGAAAATAACACTCGATTTGTTTGTAGAGAGAAAATGGCCATTTCTTTCTGTTGCGGACTTAAAGCCAGCCATTTATTATTTGGTGAAATAGCGAGATCTTTTATTTTCCCTATGAAAGATTACATAATGCAATGGTAGCATTGATTACTTTTTCCACAGAATAAGATCTTTCGCATGCTTCGTTTTGTATATAAATTGATGATATTCACAACACCATCTCTCAACCCCGTAATTAGCAGTTTCGAATCGGTTGTGATCTTCAGAAAGTCCACAGCAGCTGAGGTCGTAGATGAAATTCATTGTTTTTCCTCACTTTTGATGATTTGAAAAAATTCATTACCTTTCTGAGTGGGTCCCTCATTAATGAGCTTCTTCTTGAGATCAATGATCCGAATCGTGTGATCATATGATCCGGTCACAATGAAACTAGAGTCATGTGAAATGGCTAAGCTGAGTATCCATTCTGCATATTCACCAAAATTGTTAGTGGTTTTAGTTTATTAGCACTGATATAAGATTACGCTCATGGACACTTTCATATTTTTGGATGACTTCAAAAGTCTTTGCATCGCTCACGGAAACTGAGTGATCATCGGAGACAGCCACAATGAAAGTTTCATCAGTGGAGAGAGCGACTTGATTAATAGCACCTATAGACATAAATTTCAAGAAAACCCTGGTCAAACGCCTGAGGGACTTGTTGAACCTGCATGGATGTTTCTAAACCAATAATTACTAGAGAAGGTTGGGACGTCGAAAATTCGGAGACTTTCATCTGATGATGATGTTAGCAGAAGCTTCTGATTCGGTGAGAACTTGACACAGGTTATTTTGTCTTTGAGAAAACTATCCTTAGCAGATTATATTCGATGCATTACTTCGGTGAATAAAGTCTAGGGATTTTATAACTTCTAGACTTTTAGTATCGATGATCTTGACGGATTTATCTAAACTGCCTGAAACTAAGTAATTTCCATCGGGGCTGATATCTAATGCGGTTATCCAATCTAAGTTGCAAGGCTTTTCATTAAGATTGAAAAGATCAAGACCTACTTGAATGAACATTAGTAATGGTGTGTCTAATGTTTTGGCTCATAGCTTCAACTACTTTGATCGTTGCATCTCTTGCGCCTGTGTAAATGAACTGAGAACAGGGTGAGATGCATAGACCTGTGATCGCCACTGTTTAGAGGAAGAAAAAGATTGATTTTCGAAAAAGAAAAAGTGCAATTAAAATACTTGAGTGTAAATCTTCGTAGCTATTAAGCAACTGCCCACCCTCTAAATAATTAGAGACCTTGAGGTTGCAGTCAGAAGCTGCAGATGCCAAATATTTGGAGTTTGGAGCAAATTTTACGATCATTGTGTAGCTTCTGTTGGATTCTAGCTGGCCTTGATGGATCGATATAGCATTTATAAGTTGCATAGCTTCATAATCAAAGATTTTAATCTTGTTATCGCTCGAACTCGTTGCAATATATCTCGAATTCGGAGATATATCGATACTCCTTATGATTCCTGATAAATATATTATTTTAGCTGCAAGAACAAGAGAAGAACAAAAACACCTTCATGTATTTCAGAGAAAGTGTGAATGATCGATAGATCCTCATAATTTATCAGCCTAAGATACTCGTTTGAACCAATTGCAAAATATTTCTGGTTTGGAGCGATTGCCAAGGCAGTAAGAGTAGCTATTCATGTATAATTTCATTATTCATACAATAAAATGAAATGTTTTTTGAATTGCATACTCGTTTGAAGATCACTAAGTCTCTCAACAGGTTTCTTGGCTTCTAAATCGATGATTTCAATGCTATATGGAGTTGTTCTGACGATAGCGCGTGTAGAATCTGGAGAGATTGCGAATGTTCTGAGATATCCTGATTTAATGAACTTTCGATTCACAGAAAGTTTGAAGAAGAATGGACTACCTGAGAAAAATCCATTATTTCGAATGATATTAATCACATATTCTTCCTTTGAAGGGACAGAAAGATGGTCAGGAATTTCGTGTTTTTCTTCTTCGTCGCTAATCATGCTTATTTTTAATTTATTAATCTGTTTGTTGATAGATAAAATCACACACCTTAATATTGGTATCCTACGCAAGAAAATAAACACTGTAGCTTTCTCTGCAAATGTCGAGAATAATAAAGTCTTCCTCACCATACACTAATAAACCTCGCTATTTTTACTAACCAGCAGAATGGTTATTAGTTAGTGCAACAAACAATAAACAGAATTTCAACGATTCGAATCCTGTTTTTTTGAAATCATGAGACCAATTTCAATGGCATATTGAATTTTATCTTTGGATCTTATGGCTTTAACTCGGCAATAATTCAAAACTTAGGTAACTGTGCTCACTAATTTGATTCTTTCGTAGTCTCTATTGCCGTGAATAAAGATTAGTTGCAATTAATTTAGATACAGTGATTTTTACGCTATCAGACAGAAAATATCAAAAACTCTTTTTGGTAATTTAGCACCCGCAAATTCACCTCGGCGGAAGTCAAAATACTTCTCTCATATCATTCAACCAAACACTTTCAGCCGTTCACTCTGAGAGTTTAACAACGAAAATAAGATTTTCGCAGAAAACTTAATTCTGTATAGAAATATTTTTCGAAATAAGCATGGAATCAGGCCAGCCTGTCAGAAAATCTCCCCCATACCAATACAACGCGTTCATTTGTATTTTACGATATCTCTTGGAGAATCAACAAAAAAAGAATTTTTGAAGATTTCGAAATTCCATGTAAATCTTAAATCCCAGTGACTATTTATGTGATGTTAAGGAATCACAGGGTGAGGGCAACATATTTTTCTCATGTTTCACTCGAATTACGAGAAGAATTTCATTTGCTTTTTCGTTTTTCAACCCGTTCTCTTCTAAATACACCTCACCTCCTGTGAGAAACAAGTTTCTTTAAGCAACAGACCTCTTCTTCCCATCTAAGCAACGTGATCTGACCAGAATTCATATATGTCCACTGAACTAATTAATTAATTGAACTCCAAAAAAATAATCAAAAAGGCATTAAAATATAATCATCGATCCAAACACGCCAACATAAAACCAAAAAACGCCTTGATGAATATACAAAAACTCCCCAATAGTGTTGCTCAGCATGTCATTTCCTATCTAGATTGGAAGGACCTGTTGTCTCTGAAGCTTGTCAGCAAACAATTCTCTCAAATTTTTAACGAAGATAAGAGATTTTGGGCACGCGAATGTATTCGAGTCTATCTCTCTTTCGAACTTGAAGCAGTCGATGATACTTACACGAAAAAACTGTATAAGAGCTCGATACAGCAAGTTTATGCGAATTTTTCAGGACAATCGTGGAAATATCACTTTATTTCCGGTAGGGGACTATCTCAAGAGCTTGAAACTCTTCTCAGCCAGGCAACCTCTTCAGATAAAGCCAGGCTTTTTACCGCATATGTATTCAAACGTTTGAAAGGTGAAAAGTTCTTTTTTCGAATTTTTTTTTAAGCTCGTAATATAGAACCTGAACTCCCAGTTTTGAAGTTAAAAAGAGAAAACGTGCTTTGCCACACCCATTCAGCTTTCCAAAACAAGCTCTCAGAGGTTTTATATGAGGATTCTGGGTGTATTGGTTTAGTGGAAAGGTCTATTTCGCGGCCGATCAGGAAAATAGTGGAAGATGTTTTTTCTAACGTCCAAATCAGCATGATAAATCGCAAAAGCGAGCTAATCCAAGCAAGATGGTACAATTTTGAGGATTTTGAACTGTAAAATGAGCTATTTGTTATATATATATCTGATCTAATCTGTGTTCGTAGGAGAAATAATAATGAATCTCGAGGGAATAGCAATGAGTCCAAAGCATTGACCTGCTATCCATGTCGCAGCTATCGAAAAACTCGAAAATCGGAGTTAGCTTCCTCTTGGATTTTTTGATGGTGTTGCAAAGAGTTTTCAGCCATCACTGCTCTATCGTGCACAATTGCCTGAAAGAGATAGGAAATGGGTATGACTTGATCACCGAGTATCGCGCAAGAGTAATATTCACCCTCAATGAAGTTTCAATTAAATAATACATTCGCTTGCTAGTGGAACGCATACGTATCAGCCATGTTAGATTTTGAATCTATACTAAAATCCTTCGTTGATTGTTTGAATCGCACTTACGAAGACAGTTTTGATGGATTTCCCACTTTCCCTAAATTTTCTATCTGGAGACTCATGGTAAAGAATTCTAAATAATTCGAATTAACTCTTAGGAAATATAGTCAAAGGTTTGGATAACTCAAGTATATGAGCGTGAAAATTTGAACAAATTGTTGGAGGAAGCTTTTTTTCATATTCTCACAAACCAGCGGATTGGAGCCGTCGCTCAAGCGCTTGAAAATAACTTTGCTTCCAATAATACTCCTCAAATTTCTCTTCAAGAGCTACCTAAAAGCCTCTATCTCAAACTCACTGGACAAAAGTAAATGAGCATAAAATTAACGTATTTTCATTAAAATTTCTCTGTTAAAGTAAGCTATTTGAACTCCATTGCTTGAAGACAGTCGATTCGGTGCATCATCCATATTTTTCGACCCATCCGGCTGCTGAAAAGCGAATTTTAACTAATTTTGTGCAATCAATGATTGACATCAGCTCTAACGAAGTCAGCATCCATTCCTTCGAAAACTCAGAGGTATGATACTTCCACACAATTGTGAATATAAGCAATTTGTAACAATAAAGGCTCACCTGAATTATCCATACCAGGAGCTAGAAGATCGAGTCCTCCAATTCAGCAAGTAAGTTATATCCAATTAATTCTATATTAATTGGTTTCTTCTAATAGCGCGTTTTACCAAGAGTACCAAGACTGCTTCTTGAAATCGCCGAACCACTTCAGCTACTTTCTCAAATCCGATTTGCAGTTCCTCTCTGAAATATTCCCTGAACGAACGCATTTGCGCCTCGAGAATCAACAAATTCAGCACTTGAATTCATTCCATAGCAACTGCGCAAAGGCTTTGATCTCCAGCCTCAAAACCCATAAAATGACAGAGGTAAATACACAATTCTCAATGAACCAATATCTGATGGGCTTTTCTAGGAGACCATCGATGTGACTCAGTTCCAAGGCCCAGAGAGATGCATAAATCACCTCGCGTCCACTTTTCTGATGGAGAACCCTATGTACATTCCCTTGGTACAAGAAATGAAAAAATTATCGGATGGAAAAACTCAGTCAGAGGGAAACAAGAAAAAATGCGAAGATATCCACCAAAAGTTACACTCTCAAATTCTGGTTTGGATGGAGAAATCCTGTTCAGACTTTGCTAAGAATTTTGAATATTTGGTAAATTTTCATTAAGAAAACGAAAATTAATACTTTATTTCGCACTTAGAATTACACGAAAACGAAGCTCGAAAGAGCGAGTCTCAAGAACCAGACTATCGCCAAAGAAAATGCAGAGAAGAATCTACCAACTTCGATCAGCGACATCGACCACTTATTTTACGATTTGGATAAAAACATTGATAAGTCTCTCATTTGTAAACTCTATGCTGATAAGAAAGGAGTCAGTCTTTCCAACGTGCTAAGTGAGCTGGAAGATTCAAATAATTCAGATCAATCTGATTTGGGAATGGCTGGCGACTCTGATAGAATGAGAGAATATCTCTTAAAAAGAGATCCGTCGAGAAAGATGCCTTTGACATCTATTTTAAGGAACTGTATAGTATCGTCCTCAATAATCGATGTGCTCATGCACCAGTCCTGCATTTAGATATCAGAACAATAAAACATATTATTAAGTTAAATATACTTGTGCATATATAAACGTGTCGATTCTCTCTTAGAAGTGAACATTTCAAGCTTTTTTCTTTTTGTAAATGCAAATCTAACCTGTAATTGACAACAATTCTCTGAATTATTTCCCTTGTCTTTATTATTAAGCCAAAGAGTTAGGAGCAATTAGTGCAGAAAGAATATATTATGCGCCGAAGGCGCATTTAACAAATGTTTTCAATTACTATATAGAGCTTCAATTCTCCTTCCAAAAAATCATGAAGCTCTCCAATGAAAAGATTTTATGAAAGATTATATGGTTATTTTTTTATATTTTCTTCGATGAATCCTCGATTCGAGCAGGCAAACGCAAAAGAATAGGAAGAAGGGCTACGAACAACTTTGGTTTGCAAAATTACGAATGTGAATATAGATCTTTGATAATAATATAAACTGCTATTGATTGTTTATCAGCGATGAAAATGTATCTAAGTTTTTATTTCTTTACAGCCATCTCAATGTCACCTTCTGCTTTCATTCTTGGAGAGTGATTCATAGCCGTGGTAATTGGGTGAATGTCCATCAAAGGGCGGTGCTCTACATCAGTGTCGAGAATGTGGGAAGGAACGAGCTCAAGCCAATAGAATTCCTCTTGCATTCTCCATCGATATTTCAATGCGGCGTATGTATTGCTGTTCTGAGCAGTAAGGTAGACTTGCAATCTCTTTTTCACAGTATTTTCAAAATTCATGAACTTTGGTGTGGAGAAGAAGGCAATTGCAACCGAAATCAGCGTGATAAGAATCGAGGCTGACACGAGTGCAACCGCGCCCCAGAGTAAGTTCTCGTTGCCGGTTCCATAAATCATAACAAGTAATAAAATCACAGTGATAGGAATCATCATGAGCGCTAGGTATAAGAGATAGCGGGTTTTTTGGCCGTAACTTCGAGTTTGTTCAGCCTTCTTCAGCTTCCAGACGGCTTCGATGACTTTATTGGCTCCTCTGACGGTCTCGTTAAACATATCCTTAGAGATGCCGCTGATGCCTTCATTGGGGTAGCAATCGTACCGAAAGCCAATGGCCTCTTCGTTAGCTTTTATGATGTAGCAGTCCGAAGTGCTTGAAGGGACCGAGAGGATCTGAAGCATCTGAGCTCTCGTTCTAAAGCCTCTGGAAGGCTGTTTGGAGCTATCAGTGGTTCCCATGGATTTCATTATCGCCTTCATGTTAGGAAATTTTAATTTTATTTGCCAAAAATTATAACTAATTTCGGAAAAACATTTGAGCTTTTTTAACGCTTTATTTTTGTAGAGTATTTTATTTAATAGCCTATTGTCAAAACGAGTTGGCTCATGTGAAACAAGGCAAATTGCCTCTGTGGTCTCATTAAATTTTTCTAGAGAACTAATAGTATTTGAGTACAGGGAAACCTGGATGAGCGACTTCTTTTTCACCTTCAAATTTTACTTTTTCAAATTAAATAGATAATCGTCCTCTGTGGATTTTTTTTTTTTAGCAAATGTGGTTGTTAACGCTCGATAATATAAAAGAGACTACATTTCTTGGGCGATTTGTTATTTGTTGGGAGTCTTTGCTCGAGTGTCAATTCTGAATTAGGGTCAGCCTCAGTGATAAAAAAACCACCGGAGATCATTTGCATTGAAGCAATGACTAATTTTTGCTTTTATCTGAGGCTAAGCTGAAAGAAGGGATTGGATTTGGAGCTGTGTTGAAACTATTCCAATTGAAAGTGGTGTATGTATGAGGGAGGATATTTAATTCGAGTCTAAAAACGGATTGCGCTTTAACAAAGGGGTTCGGACTGATGCATAAGTAATCCTTTATTTCTTAAAGTTTAGAAAGACGGTTAAGATAATAAATCAAAGGAAAAGTTTTGACCGCCAGTTCCCGAATATTCAGAGGAATTTCAAGCAAATTCTTTAACCCTTGAGATTGTATGCGAAAAGATATCATTCAGTTTGCGTCCAGCTGATTTAAGTTGATAAATTGCCCGGTTGCTAATTTTTGTGAGGGACTTTGTTACAATCTCTTTAATTTTACAGAAACTCTTCTTCTCCCACATCCTTTTTATTTTGTTTCAAGAGTTGGATATTTTTATAGAGGGCTGTTGACACCCAGAATTGATTTCCTTCCGTGGAAAACTGCAGAATATATTTGGTTTGGTTTGTGATAAAGAGCTGGATTTAATCTTAATTTATATATGATTGGAAGTGAAATTAGGTTCTTTACGTTTATCATATTGTGGGAGTTGACTTGAATTGACTTGATACCTATTCGCAGCACCACCTTTTCGACGAGATCCTTTACCATCTAAAATTTTCTAAACGAATTTTTCAAGAAAGGTTTTTTAATCTCAGAATCGCTGCAAAATTTTTGCATCTCAAAAACAATTCTCATTGACATGATATTAGCACAGGAATCTCATGGCCATGTATGATGAGACTGAGCCAATTATGCCTGAAAACAAGTTATATCTTCTCTTCATTAAGCGGTAATTCCAGCTTTTTGCTCTCTCTTCTGTAACTTGCTCTGTAAGCCACGAGGTTAGCAAATTTAGGAGAACGGCAGGCTCGATGATACAAAATCAGGATTTCTGGTCAAGAAAACTTAGATTCCAACTTTGAAATGTTGATTACAAAAACATAAGGTATTTTTCAGTTCAAGTGTGTGCAATTATTGTTGTAACCTGATCAAAATCACCCGATAAGAACATTTGCATATTTATAACACACTTGAACACAGATTTATTTATAAGAATCCCATCCAAGAATCAAATAACCAACTATCTAAATAGCAACCATGGAAGACGATTTCTTTTGTGAAAACGAGTCTTTTACAGAGCAAAAAAAAGACATGAAGACCAAACCACCGCTTTCTAGCCTCCAAATGTCAAATGCCAACGTTGCTCAGATGCAATCATATTCAAAGCCTCAGTCATCCTATCCAATGCAGCAACAATCCTACTACCAAGAACCTCAGCAGCTATTCCAACAGCCAAACTACTACCAGCCTCAACAAAACTTCTACCAGCCTCAAATTGATCCTTATCAGAAGCCTTCAGCCAAAGAGGAGCCTATATCTAAAGAACAAGACCTTCCAGACACTTATGACGACGACGAAGAGCTCCTTCCACCTGAAGACCAAGTTATCGCTGACAACAAGATGCAGGAGGAAGAAATGGACATTTCAACAAAAGTCAATCTTAGTCTCAAGCTCAACCACAAAATCCTTCAAATGAACTCTGCTTCTGCGCAAACGCATCCCATGCTGCTTTCACTCGCCGTCGACGAGATCAAAACGAACAAGAAAGCCAATCTCGATCTCATTTGCGTCATTGATCACAGTGGTAGCATGGAAGGCGAGAAACTTAAACTCCTCAAGGAGACATTCGAATATCTCTTGACGCTCCTCACTGATAATGATCGTCTCTGTCTGATCATCTTTGACCACCAGGCTATGCGTTTGACCCGACTTATTCGAATGACAGAGAAAGGAAAGAAGATCTCATTGAATAAGATCAAAAGCATCACTGCTGACGGCGGTACTGATATTAATCTCGGAATGAAGCACGCGTTCAAAGTCATCAAAGACCGAAGATACAAAAACCCCGTTACAGGTGTCTTCCTTCTCTCTGATGGGCTCGACGCCAATGCGCAGGTTAGAGTGAAAAAGTCTCTTGATTTCTATCAACTCAAGGATAACTTCACAATCAACTCCTTTGGCTACGGCAACGATCACAGTCCAGAGCTTATGAATGACGTCGCGAAGCTAAAAGACGGAGCGTTCTATTACGTTGAGAAACTCGATCAAGTCGATGAGTGTTTCGTTGATTGTCTCGGTGGACTGCTGAGTGTCATCGCTGAAGACGTGAAGATTGTCGTGAAGGCCGAGGATACCATACTTGGGAAGGCTGAAATCGTGAAGGCTTATGGTGGTGACAGCCTGTGGACTGTCAATGCGGATTCAAGTACCAAGACCTACATGACAAGAATCGAGCAGCTGATCTCAGGGAAGAAGAAGGATTACGTGCTGATGCTGAAGATACCTGCTTCCGGCAAAGAGCTCCTTGATCATGAGAAGAATATCGTGCTGGCTTCAGCGTTTTGTGAGATGAGGTCTGCGCTGAAACAGTCTGATATTCCCATTGTTAAAAAATGCGAGTTGAGCGTAGCGTTCTTCAACGAGGCAGAAGACTTCAAGGAAATTGAGACCGAGAAGGAGGTGCTCCTCAACTTCTACAGAGTTAGAGGAGCAGAGGCGCTTGAAAACGCGAGAAGACTCTCTGATGCTAAAGAGTTTAATGAGGCAAAGAAAATTTTGAACGACTTCAAGGAAGAGTTGTCCAATTCCGCTCTGAAAGGGGAGAAGGAGGTTAAAGGCCTTATCGAGGAGTTTACTTCTGCCTTAGAGAACATCAAGCCTGAGGTTTATGAGATTAGAGGAAAGCACGCGATGATTCAAAAGGCGAGAGTGCATATGGAGCAGCAGAGTATTCCGATGAACCTGGCCCAGTTCGGCTACGCGAACAGCATGCAGACTGACATGATTAGGAAAGCTCAAGCTAGAAAGAAATGAGTACGGACTAAATAAATAAGCACACTTCAATTCGGAAAAAAACTTCGCTTTTGATATATGATAATGGTATATTATATCTGCCTTCGTACTTAGAAGTCTTAAGCTCTTCTGAAAAATTATCGTGAAATATAATATAAGATAATATTTGCACTAAATGCCTTATCTTGAACTGAATATTGTTCAATCGACTTAAAATGTCCTCTTCCTCTATTTACTGAATTATTGCCTTGTAAATAAGAAGATAGGAAAAGATCCTTTTTTAGAATAATGATGATGGTGATGTGTCAATCAATGAGATAACAAAGTTTGCTCAATACATGAACTCATCTGCAACTATGCCTTTATCTTTGACTCCTTCACCTGTTTCCCTTCTTTCTTATCTCGAATCATCATGCGCTTTTATCGATCTCTACAAGATTTGTGTCTCATTAATTAACTCCTTAAAATAAAAGCCTTGATTTAAGTTAGGATGAGGTAACAATTTTAGAATAAACTGCTTTTTTTTAAAACAGATCCTAGCGGCAGACATCCCAATGCCTTAAATCATCTTTCCGCATTTTTTTCTGAAGAACTTGAGTTTCGAATATTCATCGCAGGAGATTCCAATTTTATTTTGTAGTTTAGTACAGATAAACGCAATTATAATTATCTCCTTTAAGATTTTATTTAGAAACTCGTATATCACACTACAACAAATTCCTAAATGGTTGATAAGAATGACAAACCCACTTTCAAGTTGATTGTTACGGGAGACTCCGGTGTTGGGAAAAGCTGCCTTATACAAGTTTACTCTGCGATTGTGAACCACACCAAAGAAACTTTCGCCGATATCATTGAGAACCCTGGCGCAACAGTTGGTAAATTCTTTCATTTTTGGTTAAGACCTTTAACATATAATACATTCAATAGGCTTTGACTTTATTTCGACTAAATATGTGACTCCTGATGGAGATACCATCAAACTCAACATATGGGACACTGCTGGACAAGAAAAATATCAAGCAATCAACAGAAACCTGTACCTTGGAGCAGATGGAGCGGTAATCTGCTATGACCTCACAACGAAGTTTGCTGTTGAGAAAGTAGATTACTGGAAAAAAGAATTGCAGGAGAATGCAGGCCAGCGATGTGCAATTACAATAATTGGAACGAAAAATGACAGTGATGTTCTCCTTGATACGAGGCTGCGGTTGGAAGAATACGCCATTCAAAACAACTTTCCTTTTGCTGAGACCAGCGCCAAGTACGGTGTGAATGTTAAAGAGGCTTTCGGAATAGCTATTAATGAAATTGAGAAATCACAACCAGGCACCAATCCGACTGAAAGAAAGTCGCTTGGGGCTACCGCAGGTAACGGAGGAAATGGCAAAACTTGTTGTTAGAGATGTGTTTATTAAATTTTTTTCCTTCTTTCAAATTGGAATTTTTTGCGTGAGAAATTATCCAGTGAAAAAATTTAAATCGATTGGTCTTTCTTGTGTCGAGACGATATAAATATGATGGAATTCTCGTAAATTATGTTTATATAAATCAACCATTCGCAGTAATGGATTTTCACATGAGAAATAATTTGGAAAATGCATATTGTCGAGTGGAAATGATGCGTATAGAGGCTGACTGATCTCCGTCTGAACTGATACATACATGTGTTATGACCTCAACAGATCAACAAAGTTCTTAGAGCGTTTAAGGTCCAGGAGCTTTTTACATCAGATGCATGAAAACAATTCTTATGATTCCGAAAGAAATCTTAATTAGAAATATTTAAATAAATTTCTTATGAAGGCGACTCAGCGGATATTGCATTCATTCAAATCAACAGGTCCGATTTTTGAGGGCGTCAATGACCGCAAGAGATCCACTGCACTTCTAGTAAGGAATGCGCCTAAATTCTTTTGGAAAACTATTTTTTTCAGAAAGAAAATAACACAATTGGCAGCAATGAAGTTGTTAGCAACCAAACTCACTTCTTTTTATTACAAGCAGCATCTGGAGCGCATCGATTGTGGAGCGCTCATCCAATCTTTGCTCCCAAGGTTCATTACATCAAGACGTAAACCGGTGAATTTAGCAGATTTTTGAATTTCTCTCTTTTTCTAGAAGAGTCTATCCGTTTGGAGGACGCAATGGGTTCTTGGATCAATTCAAAAAAGACAACGATGAAATAATGGAGGAAGAGGAGCCACAAGAGGACATCTTTGGTGAATTTGAAGAGGAAGAGGCGTATACGAGTGACAGTGAGCAAGAAAAGAAAGACAAAAATAAAGACGATGACGACGATGATGATAACTTCGGTGGAGGCTTAATGAGACCGGTTATTGAATGGATCGGAGGGCTGTTTCCTCGTTCAGCGATATAGAATTCAGATTAATTGAAAAACTTACTATTGCGAAGCTTTCTTGGATAGTGGATTGTCATAATGCAAACTTAACGCATTTATAAGCATTTAATTACAGAAGAAAGGACGCCTTCTTTCAAGAAAATTCTTTTTGAAATTAATAGTAAATTATAAAATTCATATATTGCGTAATCTGCCAATTGAAAACTGAACCAACGAAAACTTGACTGTTAAACTAATTACTGCAATTCAGACATGGCTTTGCAAACTTCAAATTCAACTTTCTGACAATACTGTCATGATAGTACTTGACATTATGGATACAAGATAAATGAGTGAGCACAGCATGCAAAGGAGCTTCATTTATATTTTGAGGAATATTTTTTTGTGGTGCGAGTTCCTGATACTTGCATATGCAGACGTTATGATAAAATATTGTTCCGAGTACCCCATTGGAAAATAATTCATGCAAAGTGCCGATTATTTCTCGATTTAAGGAAAGCAATTTCCTTCATGAAGTTAGCATCTGGATCTCAGAGAGAGAGAACTTCCATATATATTTTTTTCTGAATCAATACCTCAGTTACAGATGATACCTACAGAGTTCTCTTTTGTGAGTTGCTTCAAATGTGAACGTATGAGGTTCAAAATCATTACCACAGTAAAGTATTGTGCAATTAGCTGCTGTGGCTTTGAGATTTTATGTTTATTAGAGCAATTATATATCTTAGTATCGAAGATTTATCACTTCATAAGATTCGTCTCTAATGGAAAATTGGCCGCTCTTCTCCTAATTTTTTCCTTACCAACAAATGTTTTCTGCTTTGTTTACATGGCAGAGAAACTTATTAAAATAGAAACACATGAGGTTAACGATCCAAAAACTACAGAATTACTTTGAAAACTTAGAACAGAGCCTTCTTCTCCATCCTCCATGAATTTCTAATTTTCACTAATAGATGTTTAATAAATTTATTTAGAGGTTTCCCTTGTGTAAAGCTAATTAGATATTTCAGTTGCGCACTTGCAATGTATCTCACTTTTCTGGCAAAAAGATGCTTTGTGACCCTCAATACCTTGCAAAAAAACACTCTAGCTAAAGAGCAAACGAATATTTTATCCACCTTGAACAACGAATATTTGATCAACCCAAAAAATCTCTTTTCAAACAAAGACCATGAGGAATTTGTCCATCGAAACCAGACGAAAATCCAAACAGCAAAAGATTTCGCAGAAAAATCGGCCAAAGGTGCTCAGTTCACAAAGAATCTGAAAGACCTAGCATATTTCTATGGGTACATCGATAAAAA
>ENA-UOTZ01001556-UOTZ01001556.1-compost-metagenome-genome-assembly--contig:-NODE-1556-length-15151-cov-4.381584_pt1 | contig 15151 bp, 10 predicted proteins | sample MGYA00238144_ERZ746983 | MGnify/ENA primary metagenome ERZ746983 (study PRJEB28759, sample SAMN06268863) | compost metagenome | isolation source: single cell | place: USA: California, Emeryville, Joint...
TACTGGTACATATTCACATCATTGATATCTTTCCTGTTCAATAACCTTAGTCCTCCTCAAGAATTAGATCTTATCGATCGATGGTATTGGGAATGAAATTGCCTCTTTAACAAATTTCTTTCGTGATAACTCTGTTATTCAGAGTATATTTCAAAAAAATTCAAATCTAAATATTCAATGAATGAACCTACCTTTAATAATGAATTAAGCTTTCTTTTAATTTATCTCAAATGTAGTCTTGACATAACCTCTCTTAGAACAAAAGTATTTTCCCTCTATTGTTACATCACATCGTAGTAACTATATTAATGAGTTTGAATTTTGGAACTTTGAGTGAAAATCTACCTGAAACTATGAATGAAATAGTTCGAATTACTATGCGTCATTGGTGTAAGAAAACAAATCTGACACCTTATACTAAAATTTACTTCAAAATTGTTGTTATTATCCACAGTACAAATTAGTATGATCTAGAACTTCATAGTCATTTGATAAATTACTATCACTTGATCTAAACAATCGCAGTCTTCAATTTGGCCTACAACCCGTACAAGGAAACGAGGGACAACCTTTGGTAGCTCTGTTTACTATTCTCATGATAAATACTAATTGTATGCAAAGTTAACTTAAACTGCACCTATTCAAATTTTCGAGCACTTTAAAGGTCCCACCTATCACTTCAATCACCCCACTTGTCAAAAGAAGCGCATACTTCTCAAAACGAAAAATTTGAACCATGCGTTATTCAAAATTTGCAGCCTCGATAGGCTCAAATCATGATTGCTTTTTAAATTCAGGAATACTTGAGATGCAACTTGTATGAATCAATATTTATGCATCTACCAGAATAGCTCGAGGTCAACAAGCGACGAATTCATATAATAAATAAACATAGAAGTCATAATTTTGGCAATGACGGTCGACATCTTAAACTATATATATTAGCTAGCTATTCTTCAATATTTGTACTCAAAAAGTAAGCGAGATATTCCTATTATTGGAAGTTTTGACCAAAGAGCGACCCTCCCATACCTGTGATCGGCTGTTGTTGCTGATTAAACTGACCTATTCCTCCATTCATGCCATTATTTTGTAAATCAAAATATCCTGTAGGCTGCTGTTGCTGTGGGAGCATCTGCTGTTGAATTCCCATCGTTCCAAACGGCTGGTTCATAAACGGCTGTTGATTTGTCTGGAATTGTGTAGTATTATTAGATAAAAGACTGAATCCATTCTGATTGTTCATGCTCATCATGTCACCTCCTGTGTTTAACGTAGGTGCTCCACTATTCATGGATCCTCCATTGTTTAACATCGATCCACCATTGTTTAAAATGGACCCACCGTTATTCATGCTGCCATTATTGCCAAAAAGACTACTTCCACCTCCAAAGGAAGTAAATGGGCTCGACATCTCGAATGTCGTTTGTGTAGGTTTGGCGAAGAGATTGTTAGAGTCGCTTTTCCCACTGTTGTTGAAGACGCCAGAGAAATTGATAGAGTTATCGCTGAAGCTGAGGAAGTTTTTTGTGGGTTCTGTCTGTATTCCACCCATCATTTCGCTGAGCAGCACCATCTCTTTTTCTTGTTCTTCCCAATCGATTGGTTTATGTATAATCTTTGGTTTGTCTGCGAGAATGGATCTCTGAACCTTTCGAATATCGATCTGGGTGACATCAACGGTTGCTCCTTCCGCCGATTCAAGTTCCGAAATATTGTTATAGACGTAATATCCAACTCTGAAAAACTCTTTTCCTTTAAAACTAGCGATTCCCATTATCGCCGTCACTCCGAGAAGGTCTTCGGGTGGGATTTTGTTTGGATCAGGCGCATTGATCTAATTAGAGAGGATAAATGACATATCAGGAGAAAATTTTTATTGAGAGAGGTTACCTCGCAGTCAAACTGTGATACACCAACAGAGAGAGGGCCGACTTCGAATGAATCCAATGTCTGGTCGAACTTCTCTGACTTTGCCGAGCCGATGTACACGAATTTGAATTCAATTGCTGAATAGGAAAAATAATTAGTTTTTCTATCGGATGCGGCTGGAAGGATTTACGGGTGTTGAACTGTTTTAAGGATTCAACAACGACGGTGAAGGAGAAAGGGGAGAGAAAGAGGTCTGTTGGGTTCTTAACGAAGACGCTGGAAAAGTTTACGAGAGACATCCTGTGAGCGGTAAATTTGCCGGGCTTTACAAATAATTCGGGTAGTTGATAATTAGATTTTCAAACTACGTATTCAGCTCAAGCGTGGAGGGAAATGCTCAACAGTGGAAATATTAAAATTGAATAGAAATTTGCCTTAAATGGCAAAACAAAAAAATTCAGAGCTGCCGTCGGTTTAATTAATTTAATAACTCGATAAGAAGACATAATACCTTCAATTTTTCGAGCTAATGCTAGAATACTTCAAAAGATCTATCAAAGGAAAAAAATTTTGACTTCAAGGGATATCTCAAGAGAGTGAATAACAAGCAAAGTCTCTCTCTCTTCTATTGCTAATTTGTCACATATAGATTGAGTCTGGATTATTTATCCTGGACCTTTATTTTTGTCATGCAATATACAATAACTTCATTATTTCTAATAAAATTTAAAATTTTTCTTTGTTGTTTACGTTAAGGTTATAATAGTAATATATTTGAAAGTAGATTGATGATTTCTCACATTGGGCGTGAACATAGTAAATAGTAAATGCTGAAGAGATTATTACAAAGATAGAGGCGCATATCATTTAGGTATGCTAGTTTCCAGCTCCGTGTTTGAAATACTTTCTTTTCCCTAAATGCTTTACTGAGGATTTTCAATAAAGTTTGAACATTCGGCGCCATCAACAAACTTTTTCCCCTCTCTCACGATTTAATGATGTGGAACACGTGCTTTGAATTTTGAACTAAAAATATTTTCTCATATTATGAAAAAATAATATTCCAACCTGGAAATGGATTATTTCTTAACAAGAATGACGTAAATGCAAGGAGATAGAGAGAGAGAAAAAAAAAATAATAAGAGAGCAACTTAAAGATATTATGAAGCAGGCTGATCAGGTTGCTGCGCAATGCTTTCATCACCATCGACAGCAGATTCTTCAAGCTTAGATTCTTCGAGTTTAGAATCTTCATGGACTTTCTTGTATCTATTATTTGATTCGAGAACTGTCGACTCATCTTTGGGAGAGTCCTTTGCTGATTCTTTCATTTCAAGTTCTGGTCCGGAACGTCCAGGTGAAGCGAATTCATCTTGATTCACTGGTACCATCGTCTGTGGGTTCTCTTTAGGATTTTCTACAATAGAATTTATATATTCTTCCCAATACTGGAAATTATCAATGTCATTCTCTTCTTCCTCTGCTAACTCTTGCTCGGGGCCCAACCTTCGTTTGATGCAGATGTAATATATGCACACCAGCAGCAGGACCAATACTACAATAAATCCGAACCCCATAAATAACGCCATACGGTTCCTCGCTTCAATTGCGGCTTGCTTTTTTTGAAATTCTTTGAGTTGGTTATTATAATAATTGTGCTTCTTGCTGACATTTCCAAGAGAATCATCCAATTGCCTCATTTTTCCTTGTTTTAGCTCAGAAATTATTGTAGAATTTCCTTGTCCCTCATCATTTAGCTCGCTTGTCTTCTGAATTTTTGAAATATTAGAAAGAGTCGCATGATGTGACAGTTTTTGTCTTATTTTTCTCAAATTTCCAACAATCTCTCTCTGGTGTATGAGACTGGCATTAAGGGAGGATTTCTCTTGAATCGTTTTTATTTGAATAGGAACAGAGGCTCTTTCGTGCAATCCCCATGCAGTCTGTATGATTTGCAAGGATACTAAAAAGAGAAGTATGCCTCTCGCAGAAAAAATCATCATTTAAGCTATTCTATTTATTTATTAACTCATTGGGCAAAATTCGATGAAAATCATATCTCTTGAGTCGAAATAGAAGATAACCTGAATTAAGAACAGCCAAATTAATAGGAAATTTTATTGAGAGTATGGCAAGATTGCTGGAGCTCACCTCACAATAATTTTTTAGTTAATTGCTTCTCTTAACTTATCTTCAAGACCACTAACTGATTCCTTTGAAAAAGGTTTGCAAGTAAGCAAATGGCTGATTCTTTTAACATTAACTGAAAGCAAAACTCAATTGTGAAAAAAATGAGTCACAAAAAACTTGAAATTGTTATTCCGCATAACAAAGAATAAAACAATCTAAAAATTTCTTCTCTAATTCAGAGGAATTAACAACAGGCCTGGAATTATCTTCTGCCAACCTCTTATTCCCGGAGTTTATCCCAGTCTTTCCATTTGTTTCACACTGATAGTCTCTGTCCTCTTTTTCATTCTCTAATAATAAATTACGAATCTGCTTAAGATTCAACGAATGATAGGGATTTTTCATATAATCTTCATTTTCAATCTCGGAAATTATCATCGCATTCCTTGAAATCAAGTCCCCTATCTGAAGGTACTCTCCAATATTTTTCCCAAACTCATATGCACTGTACTTCTTCGAGAGATAATTCGTAATCCTCATGCGCATAAGCGCAGTATCTAAAGTCGCTCTCGGACGCTCCTGAGCGTTCACGTTTGTTTTTTTAATATTGCTAACCCCTTTCAGCAAGGCCTCCCTTCGATGGTCCTTCTCCATCGCCGTAATCACCTTCTGGAAATCCAAATGAAACAGCTCCACCAACGAAATCCCCTGGATCGGTTTATTCTCTATCTCTGTGACGCTAATTCCCTTACCCTCCTCAGTGCATTGTCTGATTGCAGATGATGAATTGTCCAGGTTCTCAGCTCTCCGCTCTTTGAAAGATTCAGTTTCGATCCTTGAGTCTGGCCGACTGAGATCCTGCATAGAAGATTGCTGATCTGTAGTGGTACTTGAATTAACCTCATCTTCATTGTTAAAATGATTCTCATGCACATAGTTCAAGCAGTTTGTAATGACCCGTGACCCCACTTGAGCCGGGCTCAGCATCATTCTTTCATACCGTTCATCGAGATAGAAATTAGGAATCATTAAAATCCTGAGATTTTCTGGCGAGATCTTGGCTACAGGGAATTTCCTATAAAAAGTTTTGAGGTCTTTAGGTTCTTCTAATTGAACTTTGGGTTTCATTTGTTTTCGAATTTGTCTGACTTTATTCCTAACCTCTCGGCCAGAATCGTCGATACTTTGCATTATTAACACCTTACTATCCTTCCGTATGCGGAAATCAGTGACAATTTGGTTGTAATCCAGCAAAAACGGACCTTTTCTCACGTCTTTAGCATTTCTGGCAATATAATAGGCTCCATCAATAGAAAATTGGTTCTTTAACAGATATCTTAACATGCGTTTATACCTCTCGTTGTCCACTGGAAAAACTATGATGATGATGAAATTTTTCGAAATCATTTTCAACTCTTTCTTTAGATTCGCTCTCAACAGATATTTTTCCTGACTGTGTTTCATAGCAGCAGGGAAATTGTGATATATCGTCCCTAGCACACCTTCAAAATGCACGATGAAATATGACGCACCATGTCGCTGAAAAGCGGCTGGGTTAATGAACAAAGCGCTCAGATCTTTTTTCGGTTTTTTTTCTGAAATTAATTCTTTCGCATCGTCATAGGATTCGTTTAATCCAGCGCTATTTAACCCAGGTTTCGAGCTAGAAGTGTTACTCCTGTTGAACAGCGAACGAGCTCGCTGATTTAATGTCGTTTTACTTTTTTCTCGAACCGGCTTTACTACCGGATCTGGGTCAACCTTGAGTGAAGTAATCTTTTGAGAGGTGTATTTTGGAAGGTTTAACGACAATTCCTTTTGTTTTTCATCGGGTTTGCGAGGAGGTTTTCTTGTCTCTACTCTATTTTCTTTATTTGATTCGATTATTGGAGCTTTAGGGATTGAATTTATTGGAGTATATCTGTCCTTACTCTGAAGGTTGCTTACTGAAGATGAGGTATCCGTTATTATACTAGGCATCTTAGTGGTCAGGATTGCTCGTTCGATTGCTGAGATTGGCTTATTATTTTTCGGCAAAGATGGTTTATCGGGTTTAGTGATAGCTGTGTATTTCGCGCGAGGGTTGATTTTAAGCGCAAAGTAATCGAGTCCCATGGAGATGTCTTCATCGAGTTCAAGTAAATCTCTTGGAAAATTCATGTTTCAAATTTTTATGAATTTAAATAAACATACCAACTACGCAACGTTTCAAACAAAAAGAAATTGAATTACAGCCAAATATAATTCTGAAATCGTATCAGTTCTTCCAAAATGTTTGGGAATGTTTCGAAAGGGCTAAGAGGCTTTCTGATAGAGCAATTTGATGATAGTATCAACGAAGAAACTGAAGTCTATTTAATTGAAATTAACGAATAATTTGTTGGGCACTTTCCCATGTAATTTTGTTGAATTGAGAAGAGAAATTCGATCTGTTGCATAAATTTCAACGCTTTAGAACTCCAATTTCAACTAAATTCAACGAATAGGAGGCTACCATATGTTGTTGGTGACCCCATGAATGCATATCTCGACTCCATGAGTTATATTTCAGCCTGACCGGGCTTTCATAGAATCTGTAAGATCCAGCGAAATGATCTATTTAAAGGCTCGTTCCCTATGATGGGAGTAGAAAATACGAGATTGCGAGATATCGGATTCTGATCTTTGATAATTTGTTTATAAGGGTATAATGAAAATAAGCCTAATAAAGCTTTCTGAATTTAGAAACTTAATCTCTAAAAGGTTTACCTCATCTTAACCGAATCAAGTAAGCCATAGCACCTCGTCTTCCCCCAAAACTAACTTGCTCTATAGAAATGGAAGCCGATTTGCTCAATCCTTCATACGAATCCGAGAAGCAAGCTCACAAGCTTAAGAGATTGGTTCAAGCTCCAGACTCCTATTTCATGGATGTCAAATGCCCAGGCTGCTATGCTCTTTCCACCATTTTCAGTCATGCCCAATCTGTAATCACATGCGAAGGGTAACCCAATCTCTGCCGTTGTGCGTATTTAACTGTTTTCTTGACTTATCTAGATGCAACACCGTCCTTGCTAAACCAACTGGAGGAAAATGCAAACTCACCGTTGGCTCATCCTTCAGAGTCAAGGCCTAAGTGTGTCTGATGACCGAAACCTCTCAAGAGAGTAGAAAGAGTGAGCAAGCGCCTTGATCTAGCAGTTTTTTGGTAGCATTGCAAAGCTCTTTGGCAATCAAAAATCGTAGGGATCGAAAGAGTCTCGAGCAGTTTTATATGACTTGTTTGAAGGTACATAGAAACATAGTGTGAGATTTTTGATTGCGTATTTCATCGCTAATGATGGTCCCTCATAAAATCTCTTCAAAATAAAAATAGGCTACACAATGTCATTTTGAGCAAGACTTGACCGAATATTGAGTAGGATATTATTACCATTAGAAACAGAAACAGCCTGACCATATTTTACATGGCCTCCTGATGGTTTTTTGCTGTTTTGAGACTTTGTGAACTAAATAAGCATGTGTGTAGATAATTCAGAAATAAAACTCTGAAGATCTGAACCGAACAAAAATGCTGGAACTAAGTGAGATCTCTCTCATCAGTCGTGATGAATATCAATTGTAACTATGTGTTATATATGCTTTGCTCAGCAATGAAATAGAGAGAAGTCACCGTCTATCAAAGGAGATAAAATTCGTATTGGTAATTCAATCAAATTACAGCGAATAACGCTTTCTTTTGTATTTATACAAGACTCTTTGAGCAGTTTGGACAGCAAAATATCAATTGCAACGACTGCAATACCTTTGATCAAGCGTATTCCATTTCATTGCATCGATTTATTGATCAGATATTGCGATTTCAGCAGCCTCAAGAACAGTTTCCGAAGAAAATTTCTTTGCAAGTTTCGACTTTAAGAAACAGCAACTTAAGTTATCTAGTATTTCCTCTTCAAAACTGCTGGTAATTGGATTTTTCTTGATCTTCCCTCACGAAAATGGTTACTTAGGGAGAGAGTGAAACCAGCGAACTCAGTGGAGAGTTTGAATTCTTCATTGACCAAATCAATAATGAATTGTATATCTTCATTGAATCCCAAAAAACGCTGGAAGCAATTAAGAGATCAACAATTTTTTACTTCTGGAACTTTGCCAGCGAAATCGGAACTCAAAAACTTTATCTTTGCTTCCACAAGAGTCTCAGCCATACCGGTACATATTTCCTGTGATGAAAAGCCTCTTATATCTTTTTACAGCACATTATCTTAGGGCTTGCCTGTTCGTAGGGTTCTCAAGACTAAGCAAGGAAGAGCAGAAAAAACAAGCAAAGTTTTGGGCCTTCTATCATATACTCAAATATGAGCCAATGAATGAAGATAATGAAGATGGAATTTAACAAATTTTAGCAGAGTTGCTAACCTTCAAACGATCTCTGCTGCTGAGTCCTATAATTTCTCGTTAATACCTACCCTTCTAATTCAAGAAGTCATATTAAACTCTGTCAAGTCCACACAACTGAGAAAGTTGAGGTGGTATTATCAAAGGGCACTGCTCTTTTTGACTCATATTTTAATGTTTTTATGTATTTCATGTCCGGTCAATTTCTATCATCTGTAAAACTAAGCTTTATCAAATAATGTGATCTCAGTATGTCTTTATATTTTCTTGTATATACATGAGATAAACTGGCCTGTAAATGTAATGTATTCCTTTAATTAGTAACGCGATACAATCAATTTTTTCTCCGATAAAACTCAGTAATTCGAGTTCTTTTTGAATTCTATTGGAGGCAGCTATAGCCAAGAGCATACATCTCATCTGAAAATCAGACTATTTCTTATCTTTTGATAGTATATCAGCTTGGAGAATAGTAGTATTTTTCCTCAGATTGATGAGAGTCCGGAATTTATGGATTGTTTGCAAGGTTTTCAATTCAAATTTTATTCGGATTCAAAATAAACGGTTTAAACAATCACGCTTACAAGATGTCAATAAGGACCGGAGCACCAAGAGAGAGCCGTGCAGACGTATCTTTGATAATGTTACATTGAATAACAGTCTTAGAAACCCGGAAACAAGAATGCGAGTATTTCATCAGTGTTAAACGTTATTCTCCAAGAACAAAACCGAAAGAACAAGCCTATAAATCGTTCCTTCAGCGGAAATAACAGATCTATCTCAGGCTCAAGGATGCCAGATGAGGAGACATATCTCTCTTACTTCAAAACAAAAAAGCTAGCGAAAGAGAATTCATTTGATTTTTCACCTGCTGACAATACGCTTAATTTAAGCTGCTTTGAAACAAATTCAAAGCAAAACATCTCTAAGAAGCTCGTAAACATCTTAGACAGTACTCAGAAAGAATCTGTTGGAGGACTATCTAAAGGAGAAACCGTTCCAAAGAATTTATTTAATGAAACTGGATTGCGTGATTCATTGGAAATGAGCAACCATCATATCTCAATAAAACAAAAACGAACCATTGAAGAGTCCCAAGAGCGTAATTTCAATGTGATTCAAAGTCGTTATCGATTACAATCTAGCTCTAATGATGTCTTCACTTGATACTAAGAGTTGGAAAGTTTTGCAGAGTAGTGAGCTTGTTAAGAAAATGCTTGAAGAGCTGGTGGGCGTAAAAAACATGCTTATTGAATGTCAACAAGAGGCAGCCAATAGAATATCCTTCCTCGAAGGAGAGGTAACTGCGGATTTTCAACAAATTGCTTAATAATTTGCAGCTTGAGCAAAAGACACAAGAGAATTCTGAGCTCAAAGAGCAGGTGGAAAGCTTAAGGGTACAGCTACAAAGCGTCCAAAACGCAAATAATTTTATGAACACAGAATCACTTACTACTGCCTTGGAAGAAGTATCTTTATTTGTTCAATAATGCGTTATTGAGTATTGCTTAGCTTGGCAAAACAAAAGGGCTGGCTACGATGTGCAAATCTAAAGAGCTAACCTCTAATTTACAACTGGGAAAAGAAAGCAAAGCAGAGTTGGGGCAGGCTGGCCTTCCGAATCATATAAACATAAAGGCCATCCTGGAAGAAAACGAGAGACTGAAAAACGAAAACTTGTTGTTAAAAGCTCAAAGCAAAAAAGCGCTCGAGCTGGCTGTGCAGCTGAAAAAAACGAAAATAGCTAAACTATCAGTGGGACCGGTGTCCTCGCAGCAAAATTCCGTTTCTGAGCCTGTGAATAAAGAAAATGTAGATCCTGAGCTCGAGCAAATACTTGATTCACCGAACCGCTCCAATGGTTTTAATGACCGGGGTTCGAAGAAAATTCAGCTCGATGACAGAACTCAAGCGCCGGGTGTTTTTAAACGTACAGTTCGTCAGCAAAAGAATAGATTTTGAAATTGGGAAACAATAACTTTATCATTGTGAGAAATTTGTGTAGACAGTATATTTTTTCGTATGAATTTGATTCGCGTTGTGAGTAATTCTTTCGAAGAATTTTGAAATGGTTCCGATGATCGCATAAAATTCGGGTTAATATTGATTCGTTGAGCTTATTGGTGGACTGTTCTGTATGAAATAGGGGCATTTTCAAGATAGTCAATTATTTTTTGCAGAGCAAAACACTATTTGGTTCTCATCCCGTGATACACTTTTTTCTAAGAGAATTTGTTAGATAATTGCCCCATTTTGAGGTCTTCATATAGAAGATGATGCAATCCGAGAATTGATTTCTTATAAAAACAATGCCTACACACACATCAACAGGAGTCAAATTATATTTTTCCTTATATCTAATATGCTTAATAGCTAATGAATTTATTAATATGAAAAAATCAGTTTTCCAATTTCATAAGAAACTAAAATATCAAATCTCATCGTTTCTTCTTGATGCTACTCTTATTAAATGTGTGCGACATCGGTCCTGAGGTCATTACGATGGGTTTCATTCCTAAAATTCCTAAATCAAGAGTGCCGACCTCACTATTCACTTCATCACCACCTCCAATCGTGCTGCCTCTGCTAGTCGGTTTCTCCGGCTGTTTGTTTAGAATGCTTGAATTTTGGTTGGGATTTCGTGGGTCTTTGCTCGCTGATTGTTTTTGCTCTTCGTATGGATTCTTTTGAGGTTGGCTGGGCTGTTGTTGCTGAGTGGGATTTTGCTGGGGTTGGGATTTGACCTGTTGTACTTGACTAGGGTATTGTTGAGGTTGGCTCACTTGATCCGTCTGCGAACTTGGCAGCTGCTGTTGAGGAGGATTCTGTTGGATTTGAGGGTTAAACTGCGGAGAGTTTTGAGAAGTCAATTGAGGGTTAATAGGCTGCTGCTGAGTGTTGAGATTTTGTTGAGGAACAGTATTTAGGGGCGGATTCACTAATTGTTGTTGAGGGTTTTGAGTCGCGTTCTCTGCCACAGGTTGGGGATTAGAAGCAGTATTGGTATGTGGCTGCTGAATGGGCTGCTGCATGTTGGTAATTGGTTTCTGAGATAAATCGAGTCTCGGATCACTGCGTTCCAGAGAATCTAAATTCGCATTAACTCCTTTAGACGGATTCGTTTCCATGCTATTTGGCAGCCCAGAAATCCTGCTGCCTGTTATTTTGTCTGCAGCATCACGGTCTTTAGAAAACGGTTTGCTTGAATCCAACAGAGAGCTATGGTTCAGTTGATTCGAGTTTCTTGAATAATCAGTCGAGACGTCACCTGGGAACGGACGAATACCTGGCTTCGAAAAAATTGACTTATTCTCTATATCAGCTTTATAATCTCGTTGAGGAACGTCTTGACTGTGGTTCAGCTCTCTATCCAGGTTTAATCGCTCTGGATTCTTATAATTATCACTATTTCCTTTAGAAGGCACTGCTTCCAAATTATCTCTGGCCCTCTCATATATTGGCTTTAATGGAGTAGAATCCAATGCAGGACTATTCTTACGACCGACCGGCTCCTGAGAGTTAGCAGCTTTTCGTTTGCTCAGTTCAAGAAGCCTGTTCTTCGCTGGAGTCGAATCTGGGTCGATCTTGTCGATGTTAACCTGATCTAACCTCCTATCCTTACTCCACACCGCATAACTTCTCCCTCCTTTCTCTTCACTATCAGCATCATCTACGTAATCACAGATAAATTCGCAGTTAAGAAGCAAACTTACCAGGAGCATAATCACTCATATAAGAAGCGTTTTTGTTCACAAAATAGTTGTCTTCGAACACTCTCTCATCCTGTCTCAATCCAAAATTATTCGCTCTAAGCATCGGAGAGTCATCCATCTTATCCATTCTAAGCGAGGAGTTATGGTAATTATAAGTTCCCAAGTCCCGTGTTCTGTTGAAACTGTTTGAGCGTAAGCTCGGTCTCCGAGGCTTCGATATATCAGGCAAAACCACATCGCCTTGAATGTTTGGATTTGAGGGTCTGCCTCCTGAAGTTACAGGAGAATTTGGATTGGCTGTGAGCGCAGAAAACGTTTTGGGTTGTGGCACAGTCGTGACTGGTACACGAGAGAAACCGCGGATATTCAGTCTATGATAATCGTCATCTTGGAGGAGATACTGGCTAATGTCGGGGATCTTGGCCAAGATGCTCAGCATCTCAAAGGCGGTTTTGTTGATATCTTGAGATAGATTTCTGTTTCCTGCAGTGGCTACCAGCAGGGTTAAGAAGCTTCCCTTAGTGAAATGTCGATTGAAACGTTCGGTTTTGATTATTCTCAGCATAGTGTGCATTGTGATCTCTCTGATGTGTTTCGTCAAACGGGTTTTCTCGAATATGTCCATTAGCCGAGATATTAATTGGACGATATCCAAATCATCCATCAGTGACTCTAGGAGCGAAGTTAGGGATTTCGACGGAAAAAAAGATTATTATTCTTACCTTTAATGAACAACTCGAAAAACCAGCAAATCGAATAATACACAAGTGCGATTTGCTTGTGCATGCCGTCCATTTCGACAATCTCGTCCGTTTTCTGATCTCCATCATCTAAAGAATATACCGAAAATGTTTAACTCAATATCTCATTCTTCATTACTCTCTAATTTAGCTCTTCTATCCAGATTGAGTTGTGTGTAGTTCGTGTTGTCTTGAATATGATTTTCAAGGATAGGGTCGACTATCTGTTGAATCGCAGGTATTATTCTGCTTTCTTGAACAAACCTCAAGAATTCCTCTTCGATGTGGATTAATTCCAGGAACACAGATCGATGCTTACCGTATTTCGATAGATATGAAACGATCTTAAACAAGCACGCTCTAACAGGTTCTTTCGAATGCTGTTTTCTCGCCAACAGCATAAAATACTTGTAAAGACCACCATCATAGCATTTCTTTAGATTCACCGAATCATCCACAAGTATCAAGAAGAACATGTCCACCACGTAATAAAAATGCTCTGAATCCAACTCACCATTCTGTTTTATAATCTTCAACAGTTCATCAAAAAACTCTTGTTTCTGCCTTCCAGCCCTAGATATAGAAATAATACAAAACTTAGGATTCTGTAGTCATCATCCGATAATACTTGAAATTATTTTTGCTAAGTGCATCTCTAAAGGTCTGAACACTTGTTTTCAACAGATTATTCGGAAGGATTTTATAGTTTTTCAGGAGGAAAAGAAGGCTGTCAAATTTCTCGTCTATCATAATGAACTGATTTGCTATTTTTTGTGCTTTTTGCATCGCCTCTGGTTCAATGAATCTTTTCGCGTAGTCTGAAGTAAGCATTTCTAGCCTCAGTACTCTCTCTTTGACTTCATAGAGAGCCTGATTAGAGTTTTTGTTGAGCAGTTCAGTAGCTGACTTATCCTCAGTGATCACTCGAGAGCCGAGATTGATGAATTTCACGTCCTCTTCCAGCGTATCGCATCTTATTTTAATCATATTTATGTATGAATCGACATTTTTCACAATCTCTTCGCGATCAGCGTCAGCTTTCTTTTCTAGTTTTTTCAGCCTTTCGCCGAGTTCCTTGAATTCTTCGTCTTCTGAGAGGCGCTTTTGAATCATAGTGATAATATTTCCAATCTCTTTATCGAGTTTATTAATGTTGCCTTCGATCACGTCGTTGACTTTTTCTTGATAACGAGCATTCTTCCAGTGCTCATTCTTCAACTCTTTATAGTTATGGATGATAAATAATTTGTAACTCTAAGTCAATTGTTACCATCAAGCTCAGTTCCTAGTTGCGTGTAGATCTTCTTCAAGCGGTTTTCCAAGTCTTCGAGTGTGGTCAGATCATCAGGAAAGAGGTCACCATTGCCCCCAAAAGCTTTTTTTTCGATATTTTTCAGCTATATCACAATGTCAACACCTTAATCCAGATTTTATGATTTACGCAGCTCGAAAGTAGAGGCAATTTGTTCGCCATGTTTTTAATTTCCATATGAATTGCTTTAACCTGCGTTTTGACTGTCCCAATCGAGGTGGCGTCTGTATTTTTGAAGTTGCTATCCTGGAAGGCAAATTCAAGCTCATTTGCGTCAGTAAAACTGACTCCTAAATGCACTAACATTTCAGCGAGCCGGGTCTGATTTTGGTTGGCTTTTTTTGTTGTTTGCATCAACTCTTCTTGAATTTCCTTGATTTCTTGGAGCGTTACATTTGCTCCGCGATTAACCTTCACCCCAAACTCTTCAATCCGAGGCAGAATATAGTTGTTGATTTTATCTGATATAGCATTCGTTGTCTTCGTGCTGTAGGACAGTTGATTTTCCAAATAATCTTTTGCGGATGATATCGCTTGCTTTAACTCAACTGATTTCAGATCCAGGTCCATGTGAAGTTTCTCCATGATCTATTTACCAAAAACCATGTAAAAGCGTGCAAAACTATGAGATTACTTTAGCCTCGGTGGTACTAATTGTCGATTCTATCGTTTTAATCGCATGTTGCTAATCAGAAAAACTAAGCACTTGAAATAGCAACACAGTAACTTACGTGAATTTGATCTAAAGTCTCGAGTTTAGAGTGTACCTTCGGGATACCCTCTCTAAGTTCGTTGACCGTTCTTTGTAGCGTGTCAGAGCTGCAAGTCGAACAGCTGTAAAGCCCAGAGTTCAAAAATAACTTACGAATCGAATATTTTCGTAATGTTGCTTTGAGCATCAGTCAAGTTCCTTTCAGTCATCGATGTTCTGCCTGCGAGCTCGTTCACTTTGAGATCTTGCAATCTATAGTGCTGCATGTTAATACAATCAACGCACACAGTAGTAC